>OBEQ010683901.1_pt1 | contig 29473 bp, 44 predicted proteins | sample 1670901 | NCBI WGS metagenome assembly OBEQ01 (sample SAMEA104232315, study PRJEB22302) | groundwater metagenome | biome: forest; feature: aquifer; material: groundwater | place: USA | collected 2011-08-07 | depth 5.4 m
AAGATTGATAAGGATAATATCCTTGTATATTTATTCATGTATACATGTATAAATTTATATTAGTGATATTTATCACACTTGTCAATAGGTAAAATAAGGCTAAAACTTGTAAAAAATGTGTTATAATATAAAATAATAATATTGACAATGTCGACAAAAAAACTTAAAAAATTTTTTAAACAAGGCGTTACGCTAAAATTCAAGAAGGGTCAGGTAATACTGCAATCAGGTAAATCTCCGGATGGTGTCTATTATATTGATAAAGGTTTTGTAAGAGCTTATAGCGGCAATCCCACAAAGGAAGTAAAATTCTTTGCTATTTATAAATCTAAGGAGATATTTCCTCTGATCTGGACATTAATTAATATTGATAAGAGACTTTATTATGAAGCTCTTGATAACGTTACTTTATTCAAAAGGTCAAAAAGAGATTTTCTGGATTTTATTAGAAATGATCATAAGGGAGCTTTAGAAGTAATTGATAGTCTTACATTGTTATTCAACATGCTTATGGATAGAGTAGATAATCTAGAAACAATAAAGGCTTATCCAAGACTGATAGGCAGATTACTATTCTTCTCAAAACGTTTTGGAGTAAAGCAAAGTAATAAGGTAAATATTAGACTTCCAATAAACCAATCACAAATTGCCCATTCAATCGCGATGACGCGAGAAACTGCAAGCCGAGAAATTAAAAAACTCGAACAAAAAGGGCTTATTGCTTATAGAAACAATTTCATCGTAATAAACGATGAAGAAAAGTTTATAGAAGAACTATCTAAGAGTTGAATCTTAAAAGTAACCTTCCTTCACTTCCCCTGGTATAAATTTATTCCAGGTGCTTGCAAGCTATTCCCTCCTGTACTTCTTAAAAGAGGCAATCCGTATACTACAGCAAGAAATAGAAATGCAAGAATCAATATTACACCAAATAAAAATCCCATTCCGTTTCCTGAATCAGTGGTACCAGAAGGATTATTTACAACTGTTGCCATTTAATATTCACCTCCCTTCTTTTCTTCATTTGATTTATAATTCGCTCTCTTAAAGATGAATACTTAACTGTTAAAAGAAAAAGTGCTGAAATAGAGGCGAATAAAAAGTTGTAGAATGCAAATCCTGTGTCTGGAAGCCCTTTATCTAAAGTTGCGTATAGACCTCCCAATATTCCCCCAAATATAGCAGTGGTTATAAATGAAACCTTATTTTGTCTTCTATCTACTAACTTAGCCTCATGTAAAACTACACTTACATATATACTTACGATTATCCATGAAACAATGTCTAGTAGAAAAAATAAGAAATGACTATTGCCTATCATATCTTTACGAGTATAAGAGCGTTAAGTAAAAAACAAATAAAAAGATGGTAAGAGGAATGTAAAGGAGTAAATAAAGAAGCTAGTCAACAAACGTAAGAGCAATACCTTTTTTTTCTGCTCTGCCTGTTCTTCCGATACGATGAACGTAGTCATCATATGAGGCTGGTTGATCATAATTAATAACGTGGGTTACATCATCTATATCTAGTCCTCTTGAAGCAACATCTGTTGCTAAAAGCACATTTATTTCCCCTCTTTTAAACTGTTCAAGAGCGCGTTGTCTTTGGTTTTGATTTTTATTCCCATGAATTGCTCCGGTTTTAAATCCTTTTTGCAGAAGCACTTTTGAGAGTTTTTCAATTCCCCATTTTGTTCTTCCAAAAACTAATACCTTGCTAAAACCATCGCTTCTAAGAAGATTTTCCAAAACCTCTGTTTTTTGTCTGCCATTAAGCTTAACAATGTCCTGATCTACATTTTTTGCAGTGTCTTGGGTTTTTACAGAAATTGTTATTGGGTTTTTAAGAAATGTTTGCATTATAGGCAAAACCTTTACAGGGATAGTCGCTGAGAAAAATAAAGATTGACGGTTTGGAGGTAATTTAGAAATTAAGAATTTCATATCATTAATAAAACCCATGTCCATCATTCTATCAACCTCATCCAAAACAGTATTATTAAAGCTAGCAAGGTGAAGTTTCCCACTTTGCACGAAATCCTTAAGTCTTCCTGGAGTACCAATCACAAATTGAGGCATTCTCCTTAAAGCAGATACTTGATTATGTGAACTTGCTCCACCAATAGCCAAGGTCGTATAAATATTCATCTCTCTTGAAAAGATTTTACATTCTTCTTGAATTTGAACAGCTAATTCTCTTGTTGGCGCAATAATCAATACTCTTTCTGACTTGTTGTAAAATGCTTTATTTATTAGAGGAATTAAAAAAGCACCGGTTTTACCAGTCCCAGTGTTTGATATACCAACAACATCTCGTCCTAAAAGAGCAAGTGGAATAATCTGATCTTGAATAGGAGTCGGAGTCGTATACCCTTTTTGCAAAATATTGCGCTTTAGTTGCTCACTAATAAGAAAGTCTGCAAACTGATTTTTTGCTTCGTACTTGTCTTGGTTTTGAGAAACCGGAGATGTTCTATTTATAAAATTGGAAGCATTGATCTTTTGAGGTTGGTACCTTCTTTTAAAATTGTTTTGTTTTCTAAACATAATATTAGATATAAAAGAATAAAACTGCTTAAATAAGTTTACCTGCGGCTATCTTTATCTTGAATTACTCAATCGAGGTCAAAGTTAGTTAGATGCAATCTTTCGTATCTGCAACTCTAAATATACCACAAAATTTAACCAAAGTCAACAAGCTATAGGCTTTATATACTACCAGAACATTTACGTCTTTTTTGTGGTATAATATAATTAATGCATAAGAATTTTTATGCAAGCGGATTTCTTTACCATTTAGCTACTGAGCAGATTCTCTTGCAAAAAGCACCTACTGAAGAAGCGTTTCCCCAGTGGTCTTTATTTGGGGGATTTAATATAAAAAAAGAAACTCCTGAAGAAAGTTTTCAAAGGATAGTTTTCCAATTTCTACAAATAAAGATTTCTCCTAAAGACATTCATCCTATTTATAGCTATTTTCATAAGACCATGGGTAAAAATCATCATTTATTTTTTGCAGAAGTTAAAACTATCAAAAAGTTATCATACGGCAAAGGTCTTGTGTCCTGGTTTAACAAAAAACAAATACCTAAATTAATGCTTGAAGATCAGGTAAAACATGACATAACTGTTGGAAACCGGGTAATAGACGCAGAACTACGTAAATCCCTCGGCCAACAGACGCTTTAAATAGTTGATTGTCTATTGACAAATCTTAGTAAGAACGAGATTATTGCTAAGACTAGTAAAACATGTATCAAATCTCCTGCAGCATGGAAGAAGAATCCTCCAAACCAAGACAAGAGTAATATTATTGCTACAATGTCAAATAGTCCCATAGTTTTCACCTCCTTTCATAGATATCTCTATATTTTTTTCTTAATTTGTTTTGCATCCCGCATAACTTTCTTTACCTTGCTGACTCCATTACTAACTTTAGGTTGTGATCTCATATTAGAGACGTAATCCATTGCCTGATCTCTTACATTAGACAGCACTTTCCTTACTTTCTTTCTTCCTTCCGGATTCTTAAGAGTCATTGTCGCTGCCACTGCGACACCTGCTCCAGCTACTGCTCCTGCCATTCCAGCAACTACCGGGTTAAAGCCTTTTTTATTTTCGTCTTGTCTTTTTGGATTTATATTTAACATATTTTTCACCTCCTTTTTATTATTTTTTATTTGATTGCTTTAGGTTTACATTGATATCATTAGGTATATTCATCTGAACTCCTCCCATCCCTCTTTGTATATATGGAAGAATATAAATAAAAAGAAATAGTACAAAAAAGATTAAGATAGCTGCTGCGAGGAAAAATCCCATACTACTATTATTATTTGAGTCACTGTTTGTTGGTGCGGGATTAACTATTGTTGTTGCCATGTTTATACTTTAACCAAGTTTTGTAAAAATTAGATTAAAGATATGTAAGAAATGTGTATAAATGAGGATTATTCTTGCTTGAATAAATCGAGGACAAATTCTGAAGCAGCTTTCATAGCCTGTAATCCTTCCTTCTCTCCTATAGAAGGGCTCTCTATAAAGAGTACTCCGCTAAAATGCGAAGCGGATATACTTACCCGATGTGTTCTTTTATCAAAAGAAAGTTCTACCCTGTGTATTTGAGAAGGATCAGAATCCCGCATTGATCCAATCTCGACTCCGGTTGTATGAAAATCTCTATCATTTGAAACTGTTGTTAATACTGTATCTATACCTGTATATCCTTCGGGAAACAAGCCAGCCAGAATCGGAGAAACTTCTGATATAGGCTTTCTGTATTGAAATGGAAATTGATATTTAATTCCTCTTTCTCTACCATCTTTCCAATTTGGGTCCATATTACCAATTTTATTTACAAGATCAGAAACTTCTGATCGTAATTGTCTTAATTCCTGACGGCGTTGTTCTGGAACCTCAACAAATCTGTGCCAAAGTTGATGTATTGGGTCGGAATGACGGGCTAATTGTTCTAACATAGTGGAATTATCCTAACATATCCTATATTAATTGTCAAAATTACTCTATCTGGTAACTGAGGGTTATATTAATAGTTACTTCATTCGTACCAGGCTCAATATTTGTTCCTGTACCACCACCTACTTTTAAAGAAGATACGTCAAATTGACGAGGCGAACCACCTGAATTTTCTGAATAATTTATTATTTTTCCTAAATGAAATCCTGCAATATTTGCAATATCTTGAGCTTTTTTCTTTGCATCTGCGATTGCTAATTGACGCGCCTGATTTTCTGCATTTGTACTATCGGAATTAGAAAATCCTCTGCTATTTACATTTGTTGCTCCCGCTGCTGTTACTGCATCTATAACTGCGTTTGCTTTGGTAAGATCGTTAACTTTTATGGTAAGAGTTGTATTGGCTGTGTAGCCAGTAATCTTTTGAGTACCTTCTGAATAATTATATGTTGGATTAATATTATAATTTGCAGTTTGAATATCTTTGCTATCAATACCAACATTTTTTACTGCCGTAGTAACAGCGTTAATAAGTGAATTTATCTGATTTTGTACCACAGAGGTTGTTGCTCCAGTTGCAGATACTCCAGCAGAAATTGTGGTTGAATCTGGTTTTATTGTAACTTTGCCTTGTCCTGTTACATCAAAAGTTGTTGATTTGGTTGTGGTTATAGAATTAATAGCGAATGGAATCGGTCCGGCAATCTTTGTGTAGATAAATAAAATTACAAAAAATATTCCAATGGTTGTAATTTTAGACAGTAATTGTTGAGCTATCATTTCAGATACTTTTGCTAATTTTTCTACCTATTCCAAGATCTCTAAGTTGTTTTGCTCGACTTTGCTCTATATCTTCAAGAACAATTTCTGGCAAATTTGAAACTCTATTTCTGCTTACCAGATCGCCATTTGGCAATGACTTTACCGAATAAAATGGAGCTAAGTCTTTATTGGAAGAAATACGTGATAATTCTCCTAAAGAAGCCATAACCATATTATATCATGCTTAATCAAATTACCTTTTTCCTGTGTATTTTTCTACAACCTTTGTTAAATAATCTATATCAAATGGTTTTGAGATAAAACTGTCTGCGCCGATATCTTTAGCAAGTTTTTTAAGATTAGAAAGTGCAGAGATAATAATAATTGGAATATGCTTTGTTTTAGCATTCTCTTTTAAAGTCTTAGTAATTTTTTCGCTATCTAAGCCTGGCATCCAAATATCTAGAAGGATAAGGTCAGGCAAATATGCTTTTATTTTTTCTAGAGCTATTTCTCCGGAAGTTAATACACTTACACGATAACCATTATTTTCAAGAATAATTTTTATTAAATCCACAATTTCTTGGTCATCATCGCAAACCAATATTTTTTTCATATCACTGGCAAGTTAAAGGAAAAAGTTGAACCTTTTCCTTTTTTACTTTCTACCCAAATATTTCCACCATGACGCTTAACTATGTCTGCGCAAATATAGAGTCCCAAGCCCAGACCTGACAAATGATGTTGTTTTTTTGTACCTGTTTGGTAAAAAAGCCCAAATACTTTATCTTGATCTTTTTTAGCAATTCCAATACCAAAATCTTGAACGCTTATCGTAACACTCTCTTTATCTGACACAGTAGTAACAATAATTTTATCTTTCTTTGGAGAAAACTTTATCGCATTTGATATCAAATTCATTAAGACTTGGCTAATACGATAATTATCTGCAAATACTTTCTTTCTTACTTTCCCCTCAAGAATAATCTTATGCTTGGAAATTTGCTGCATATCTTCAACTATATTTTTTACCAAGTCGTAGATAAGAAACTTTTCTTTATTTAGATCTAATTTTTCTGTTTGGATTTTGGATACGTCGAGAAGATCGTTAACAAGACCTGTTAGCCTATTAACCTGTGAATCCATTTTTTCAATGTATTTTATTTCGTTTTCATTATTTTTTCCCCGTAAGATTTTTTTCAGAAGTTGAGTATACCCTTTAATTGTTGTTATTGGTGTTTTTAATTCATGACTAACAATACTTATAAACTCATCTTTACGTTTTGAGAGATGAATACGCTCTTCAACAACTGAGGATAAAATCATATATGTTATGGCAGTTGTTCCTATATAGGTTTGCAAGAAAAATAAACTTTCGCTTAATCTCGACCTTACAAAAGGTCCCATACCTTGAATAGTGCTAGTAGTTGCAATGACAGAAAGGAAAAAAATAGTTGCAATTGCACCTTTACTGCCAAATCTAAGAGATGCCCAGACAAGAGGTATAGCTGTTAGATATATGATTGGAGCGCCTTTCGTATCGACATTAAGAAATCCTCTAAAGATAATTCCACCAGTGATCATAAGACTGACAAAAAGCCCAATTGATTCAATAATCCGAGATGGTTCTATATCTTTTCTTGTAATTTTTTTACTCCATACGAGTATGGCGGGTGTAACAATTAATGCTCCTAACATATCTCCTAACCACCATGCAGTCCATGTTGATAGGTATGAGAATTTAGATATAAAATTTCCTAATAAAAGACTGGTGCTACCAATAGTTGCGCTAACTGTTGTACTTAAAAAAGCAGCAAGCAGGACAAATCCGATTACAGATTTCAATTCTTCAAAATTGTTTTTAAAATCAACAAATCGTCTTAAGAGAAAAACTCCACTAATTGCTTCAAGCGTATTTCCAATAGCAATTCCCAAAGCTACAAAAATCGGCGCGCCAGTTGAAAGATTTACAAGGAAAGCTCCAAGAAAAATTCCTGGCCACATGCGATATCCAAAGATTAAAAGGAAAGCAAGCGCAATTCCTGTTGGAGGCCAAATTAAAGTTGCAAACCCGCTTACTGCATCAATCTGAAGACCAATCTTAGCGGTAATAAAATAAACAAAAAAAAGGCAAACAACCCGAGTTATGTAAAAGGATTTCGAATTCTTTTTCATTCGATGGCATTATACCAGAGATAATGAAAAAATGAGGATTTTGGAAGATTTTCAAACACTGAGGAACTGGATCCTACCGGAGTAGATCGTCAATGTTCATTGACTGGGCTTTGTCAATAATAGCATGTGCTAATTCACCTTTTCCCTGATTAGTAAGCTCATCCTCTAGATGATTTTGCACCTTCATCATACCTGCTAAAAATACATCATGTGTGGCAAGAACATTTCCTTCGATCTTAACATCCTGACCTCTATCTTTATATGCCCTAGTAATCCTCCTGCTTATTACTACATTTTCAAGTTTCCTTGCAAGTTCAGTTGTTAATGGTGATTGTTCTTTTCTTATCATGCCTATATTATACAGAATCATGAGGTCCGTGGCTAGTTTTACTAATAGACGTTCTATGTTAAGAGATTGTAGATGAAGAGGAATATAGAATACTTATTCCATACCTTCAGTATGATCTTTGTCAAATACCTTAACTTCTTCTTCTGTAAATTCGAGTCCTTGCGCGCTTGAAGGTTCCGATCGATGATATGCTCTTTCTGCTTTACCTTCTTGAATTTGTTTTAACACTAATTCAAATATTGGAAGGAGAACTTCATCATTTCCACCCAACCAATATTTTCCTATAAATGGTTTTCCAATTTCTCTATACTTTTCTCTTATCTTATCGTCTAATGGCTTATGATTTACATGCAAATATTCTTTTGTTGACGGTCCAACCGGTCCTCCAGAGAAAGTAGAAACATAATCTTCTCTCCCAAGGTTAGGTCTTAAATTCCAAGGCTTACTAGAGTTATTTTCTAGACTCATCATTATAAAACCTTCATTAGGCTCACGGTAAATCAATAATTCTTCAGGAATCTCTCCTAGCTCTGGACATGTAAAAGCTAGAAACATATCAATCTTATCGCCAGTTGAAGTAGAATGATTAACTCTAACTGCAGTCAGATTCGTATCTTCTGGAAAAAATCCTGCCTCGTGCAAATATTGATTAACAGTACTAGTTGATTCAACTGCTAATACAGCATGATCTCTACCATAAGGTTTATGAGGATCTGAATTGGGTAAAGCATCAATTGCAGCAGCAAAATCTACTCTTGTCTGTCTGCAACGAGCTTCTATAGGTGATTTTCTTGAACTCTCTGCTTGCGCTGGCATGAAGGAATTATACACATATAAATACAAATGTCAATCTAAGTGATCTATGTATGAGGAATTAGTTTTTATCGCTCATGTCTTCCCAAGGGGACATTAATTGGAAGTAATTACCATCTGGATCTGCTAAAGTTGCAATCCAACCATCCCATTCTGGCATTTGGTATGGTTCTTTAACAATTGTCGCTCCGTCAATTTTGCTAATTCTCTTAAATTCTCCAGTAACATCTGCAGTTTCAAGATTAAACATTATTCTTGGTCCTTCTTTTGACTTTCCTTTTACTTCGGAGTGTTTAAGAATTCCAATAAACGTTTTGCCAACCATCCAACCCATCATTTCATTTATTGGTTGCTGAAGAACTTCCTCATAAAACTTTTTCAAAGCTTCCTCATTGCCTGTAGAAATCATAATAGAGCTTAAATTCAACATACAACCATTATAACATAAAAATTGTAAAAATAGGATTACGTTAAAGCAAAAAGTATGTAAGAGATTTAGGTATTGTCAACTTTCTGTTCTACTTCTTGAGGCGTTACCGGCTTTGCAAATTGTAAGAGCTCAACCAAACCCCACGCAATTAAAAGATAAACTACTGCTGCAATGAGCGTTGACCATTCAAACACTGCTCCCTGTTGGGCAAAAGTTGTGCGTAAGATTCCCTGAAACGGCACTGCTAAAGGATCGGAAAGAGCATATATCAAGCTGGTAAATCCACTAATAGGATCTGCGCTCAATGCCTTTAAAGTCATGCGAAATCCTAATAAAACTTCTATAATGCCTAAAACGTACCAAATGACTTGGTATGTTCTAAAAATTGCTTTTTTTGCTTGAAAAACTTTTTGAGGATGATCTGTTTTTACTTCCGGGGTTAATTTTGTTGTAGTTTTAACCACCTGCTGGGGTTGAGATTTTTCAATCGTAGTTATCTCCTGTACTTCTTCAGCCATAATTATTTATAACTCTATTTCTACTTGTATGTCAAGCTTGTTGATAGGAAAGTAAGTGAGATTACCTAAGGATGTTGGAAAAAAGAAGAGCAAGTATTAGCCCTGTAGTAAGGCCAAAAAATGCCACAGTTTTGAGAAAAAGATCAATTGCCTGCTTTTTCTTTCCGTCCATAAAAAGAAGTAGTGGGTTATAAAGAAAAAGATATCCCATGACTGCTGCTGAGAGAGTAAAAAGGGAAATCATTGAAATCGGTGCAAGAAATGTATCTTGCTTGGGTAAGTTTCTGGTTCCATAAAACATAACAGCGGAAACAAAAATAATATAAACTGCTGCGAAAAGAGCATTGATAATTGGATTTTTAGTCATACAGGAAAGACTTTTACATATTGCCGGTGGGCTGGAGCATGCCGACCACGTTGTCTTCTGAGTCTCTAATAGAAATATACAATCCAACATTTGGTATATCCATTTTTCCACCTATTACTTTCCCACCTGCTTGCTCAACAGCTTTTATACTTTCTTCTAGATTATCAACAGAAATTACTAAATGAGGAACTTTATTCAACTCATCGTTTTTATAGTCAAAGAATCCTCCATTAATTGCACCTGGAATCTTTGGCCCTTTATCATCTGATTCAGTTGTTGTTGCCAGTACATAACCGCCATATTCCTGGCCCATTATTTGCACATCCCAACCAAAAGCATCCTGATAAAATTTAGATACTCGCTTTTTGTCTTTCGCAGGCATTTCAAAATGTACAACCGGATTCATCTTCTTATTCATAGTTAATTTATATCAAAAAACTAAATTAAAAACAAGGGTCGTCCTTAATCGAAGCAACACCACATTGATTATTGATTTGATATTTATTACGTGGTAATATACTGGGTATGAAACAATATAAGTTAGAAAAATTTGAGGGGCCTCTACCGAGGGGAGATACGAAAATTGCGATAAATAAGTCGGGGCTTATAAGAATTTCTTCTGGATTCCGTAGAACGACAAAAACTGAAAATTTTAAATACGTCATCCTATTTTATGATCGCTCTAATAATGTTATTGCCTTAAAATTTACCAATATTTACGAAAAAGGGGCCTTCAGGGCTACAAGAGACAGAACAGCCGCTACTGTTTCAGGTACTTCTTTCTTTAAGACGAATAATTTAAACCTTAAAATCTTATCAGGAAGATATGGCTGGGTAAAAGAAACTGTTCACAATATTGGAGAAGTTTTTATTATTGAATTAACTAAAAAATGAAACATTTTTTTGAAAACCTAGTCAAAGCACAACTAAAGTTTACTAAGATTTTTCAATCTGATAATTCCTATAATAAAACTCAAAATTTTTATGGTCCTAATTATTTTATCGGTAAACAATCCAAAGAAATAACAAAAAAGATTGGTTCTTCATTTCCACATTTGATGCAAAAGAAAAATAAGAGCTAGATCTTAAGACTTTTTTAAAATATTATCTAGCTGTTATGTTACTATAAATTTAATGGCAGAAGCGGGATATAAAAGTTTAATAAGTTACAAACTTTCTCAAATCGCTTTTGATTTGGGGTGGGATTTTGTGCCGCAGTATTACAACAAATTTGAGGATTCGCGTCAGCGAGACCAAATAAAACAAGCCCTTCGCTCTTGCAAGCAAAATATAGTCGAAGGTTCTGCTGAAAGAAGTTTGTCTTCCAAATTAAAACTGTACGATGTTGCTAAAGCATCGGGCATGGAAGCGCTGGAAGACTTCGAAGATATTCTGCGACGAGATCAACTACCCCGCTGGAATAAAGACGACCCAAGACTAAAAAAACTTCGTCAAATCTTCGAAGGTTATCCTGTTCCTAATCCTTCTAATTCTCCTACTCCCTCTTATCCTTCCGTTAAATCGGTAACGGAAGTACTAGGTGGATTAGCAGGAAGAGAGGGAATAGAAGCTGTGGTAAACTATCTAATTGATCTTCTCACACGAAGTGGATACCTACTAGACAAACAAATAAACGCAGTCGAAGACAAGCACGAAAGAGAAGGCGGATACAATGAAAACCTTCTTAAAAAAAGATTGGCTTATAAAAATTCTCTTTAATTACTTACTAAAAAAACTTAACAAAACAATTCCAAGTAGGCAAATAGCAATTCCAATTTTTTGCTGACCTTTGATTTTATCTTTAAATATAAACCATGATAATACTACAAAAAGAGTAGGAGATGCTCCTGCAATTGGCGCAACTATTGAAGAAAACCCGCTACTTATTCCATAATTTAAAGCAATATCTCCTCCTCTAAGGAGAAGCGCTGATAAAAATATTGCTGGCAAGACTGATTTTTCTTTGGGTAATATAATTTTTTCTTTAATACGAAAGATTAGTCTTACCAAAATTAATGCCAAAGGAAAACTGGCAATTGAAATATAATTTGGCCAAAACCAACCATACTGATTAATAAATAACCGTGAGTAAGTGAAATAAATTGAAAAAATAAAAGCACCGATAAGCGCAAATTTTATTCCGCTGTCAATAATCGTTTTGCCTTTTCTAAAATCACTAAAGTTAACAACACAAAGAATCATTCCTAGAAAAATAATTGCAATCCATATTATTTGCTTTGAGGTAATTTTGTCTTTAAAAATAAGAGCCGATAAAACAAGAACAATAGCAGGAAAAGACTGAACAACAACCCCAACTACAGAAGCGCTCGACCGTCTGAATGCCTCGTTAAGTAAAAAATTGCCAAATAAAATAGAAGTACCAAATAGTACATTGAGTAAAAACATACCAAGGGTGATTTTATGAAGATCTTGTATTGCGAAGGGAATGTATAATGAGGCAACGATAAATCCGAAAATAAATACAAAAAATGATGTTGCGTAAGCGCCAATTTTACGAGTAGCATAAACTCCAAAAACATCCCCACTTCCCCAACCAAAATAAGTAATGAATGCTAAAATAATCGCCATGAAGTGATTATAACAGAAGAAAAATGGGGAATTATTTTTGTAGAGCTGCTTTTTCTAAATCTGCAATAATAATTTTTTTCATATTAAGTAGAGCTTTCATGCCTTTTTCATTTTTTACAAGCTCACCAATATTTTCTGGCACTATCTGCCAGGAAACGCCAAATTTATCTTTACACCAACCGCATTGCTCCGACTGAGGTACTGCCGATAGTTTTTCCCAATACTTATCAATTTCTGCTTGATCTTTACAAAAAATCTGAAAGGAGATTGCTTCGGTAATTTTAAAAAACGGCCCGCCGTTTAAAGCAGTGAAAGGCTGACCATTTAACTCAAAATTAACTAAGAGCGTTGATCCAACTGGTTTATTTGAGGGAGTTTCGGTAAGATATGGAGCAACTTCTAAAATTTTCGAACTTGGGAAAACAGAGACATAATAATTAGCTGCATCTTCTGCTTGACTATCAAACCACAAACAAGGAGTAATTTTTTGCATACTTAACAAGTTAAGGTTTATTTAGGATTTGTTTGCGTCCTTATTTTTGCCATGGCCCGTTTTTCAATTCTGCCAACCTTATGTCTTGAAAATCCAAGCGCTTCTCCAACAACCCTTTGCGACTTGGGATGACCGTCATCAAGACCATGTCTTTTTCTCAAAACTTCCCTTTCGGTTGGATTAAGCCAACTTAATGCTGTCCCAAGCCTTGCCATTGACCTATGATATCTTTCTCCAGTAAATGGTCCAGCTGGAGGAATACTTAATTGTTGGGAGATCAATTCAACCCAATCTTCTCCCTTAAATTGTTTATTTATCCCTCCCTGATCAGCTGGTGGAGCAAATCGCATGGCTTCTTTTCCCATTTGGAAAGATTATCACACTTTATTATCGTAAATCAAGTAGAAATTACTTTTGAGCATCATTTTGAACCTGTATTGCCTTGTCTTCTGCTTCCTGTTTAATTCTTTTAGCTTCTTGATCTGCTAATATTTGTCTTTCTTGTTGAGCTTTTATATCTGTTGCAATTTTTTTGATCGCATGGATTCCTTCCCCAACATCTGAATCTTCTTTCAATGATTCAACATAGTCTATCGCTTGATCTTTTACATTTGTTAAAACTTTCTTTACCTTTTTTCTTGTTTTTTCATCTCTTAACGCCATTGTCGCTGCCACTGCGACACCTGCTATTGCAACTGCCCCTGCTACGCTAGTGATAATAGGACTAACTGTGTTTTTATTATCATCTTGTTTTTTCTGATTTGTATTTGTCATATATATTCACCTCTTTTCATTTCTCTTCTTTATTTAGCTTGCTTTACGTTTACGTCAATACTCTTTGGAACGTTTACCTGAACTCCATCATTTCTATTTATTCCTCTTTGAATATAAGGAAAAACATAGACAAAAAATAGGACTGCAAATACAATTAAAACGACTACTCCTATTAGAAACCCTAGACCATTATTGCTAGACGAATCATTGCTTGATGCAGGATTAACAATTGTTGTTGCCATAATTTATTCACCTCTTATCAAACTAAATCTTATATTGATAATATCATCATCTTTATCTCTTATTCAAGGATCAATGTTTTATTTTTCTAACTGTGGCTGAGCAACAGCCGAGGCTAATGCTCCGCCTAGTGGAAGATGTCAGAACATATTATTTGAGTATATGAGCAAATTAATTTATTTATGAGATGGTTTCTCTCGTAACTCCTTAATAACGTCACTCATAAGCTTTAGGGATTGGTAACCAATAAGTGATCCAATTATAAGGGCAACAGCAGAATCTAACCAATAAAATCCTTTAGTTGCAAGAATAATTCCTCCTGTAATGGCGACTGCCGTAGCTGACGCCGCATCAGCAACTGTATCCAGCACTACTGAACGCATATGTAAATCTTCTTTAGAATCATCGCTACCTAAAATAAAAACTCCTACAATCATGACGAGTGCGGATATAGCACTAATTAACACAACAGGTAATGCCTCGATAATTGGAGTATGACCTGTGAGACGTTGAATAGCTTCAAATACAACAAACAGTGTTATACCAAGTAGTAATACGGAATTTATTAATGCTACGATTGAAGTAGCCTTAGGGTGACCACGAGGGTGTTGGCTTACATATACAGCCAATAGACCTAAAAGTATGGCAAATGGATCAGCAATGAAATCACCTCCCGCAGCGAGTACTCCCAAAGAATGAGAAGACAATCCTATAATTACCAAGCCAGCAATCATAGAAAGATTTAAAAGAAGAACGAGAGTAAGTCGTGTTGATTGCTTCACTACTTAATTGTATCAGGAATGAGTTTAATTTTAATTAATAATCAGTAAAACTGACTATGTGTCTGTGAGCCAGCAATTAAACCTGAGGCTAAATAACTATATCAAAATACATCAGCTCCGCGGCTAGGATTCGAACCTAGAACCTTGAAATTACACGGTTCCTTCTGTTACCAGAAGCGTGGACTATCTCATCACCATTTATATAAAACTTCTAGGTGCCGGGTGTATAGTCTCTACACATTTCTCTCGTTTGAGAGTTTAGCTCGGGATTACCCTTCGACAATCTCAGGGCTTCCCCGAATTAGCCCGATTTTCATCTTGGTGTTTCTACCAAGAGCTGCAAATCTTCACAGTTTCCTGCTCTACCGTTGAGCTACCGCGGAATATAGTCTATTCTATCACCAAAGAGTGCGTAAATCCAGCCCATAATTTTCCGGTGAGTATCAGAGTTGCTAAAACGAACAGCAAAAACTCCATATTGATGAATATTTTTTCTAACTTTCTTGCTATCAACTTTATTTTTTGCAATATATGTTTTTCTAAATTGATCTAAGGGAATCTTTGTTATATGAGACCAAAAAAGTTTGGCCTTTTCTTCACTTAACCCCTCATGTAGCCATATAGATCCACGCAATCTGTTCATGGGAACTTCTGCAAATGTCGTAAACCAATCAGTCATAAATTTTATAAGAGCGGGGTCGGTATTAGTGAAACCTCCTTTGCCATCCATTTTATTTCCTTCTGCCGCATATAACGCAACTCCTGTAATAAACTTATCTCTCTCTTTTAGTTTTCCTAATTCTTTTTTTGCTTCTTTTCTAATACTTAATGTTCTTTTAATTCTTGCGTTACGTTTATTTTCTGCGGCGACAAGCGAACCTTTTCTTTGCCCAAATCTTTTATTATTTATAAGTCGTAATTTTTGATTGTCTGTTAAAGAGATATCCTTACACCATCTACTTATTGTGTCTGATGAAACAGGAATTTCCCTAAGTATCTCTTTATAAGAGAAGCCTTTCTTTCTAAGGTTTTGAGCTTTAAACTTAAGATATATTTTTCCAAAATACCCCATAGATTTATGGTAAATTAAGTAGTAAGAAAAGTCAACTATATATTACTATGATTCTAGATTCGTAATTGGTAGATAAAATGCGTTCGAAGCATACTAACATTGGAGAGCAATTTGATTCTAGAGCCTTACACTAGTTAAATTAGATATAAATCAATACCTTTTACCTACCTTTGCTAATCTACTAGGAGGAATTCTTGTGATATTTCTTGTTATATTTTTTGAGCTTATAAAATAATATTGAACATACGTCAACCAGGGGGAACAATCCTATATATTTTGACTTTTATTATTTGTTTTTAATATAATCCTCACATGTCTAAAGAAGATCTTTCTATTACGCCTCCGAGCGAAGCTGACTTTGCAATGGCGAATGAACGCATTGAGACAGGAAAAAAATTATATGAAGCTTTAGTTGGTTGGCATTCTCTTGCAAAAAGCCAAAGTATTGATTCTCCTTTTGAACTTTTAGATTCTACTGCTGTTGGGTTTCATAATGACATTGCTCAATTCCAAGCAACAGAAAGAGGAAGAAATGTTGAATCAATTATAGTCATAAAAAACCCAGTAAGATATGGAATGGATGACAGTTATATTGCAGTAACAAATACTGGTCTTATTCTGGTATTACCTTCCTGGCTCGGTTCAATGGGAGGAGAAAATTTAGACTACACACAAGTAGAAAGCATGTTGGCTATGAAACGAAAATACAACGTGTGTGCTGGACTTCCTTTCATTTTAGACCGGGCTGTAGATTATGGACATACTTCAGCCGTACACCATAATGTTACTGATAAAACAGTACAACCTCTAATTGATAAATCCATTAAAGATATACAAGGACAACTTAAGTCTCCATTCCTAAAAGTTCCTCAACCTCCAGTACAGATATAAATTCTAACGTCCTCCATTCCTCGGAGTAAGATGCTACTTGAAGAATTCTCTTAATCTGCTATATTTAATTTTCAAACATTGTTATGCTGCCTAAAGCTATTTCTTTTGTTGATTTAGAAACTACCGGAACTTCCTCTAGATTCGGAAGAATCATTGAAGTTGGTATTATTAGGGTAGAAGAAAATAAAATTGTTAAGGAATTCTCAACTCTTCTTAATCCCCAAACCCATCTTGATCCCTTTATTCAATCAATGACTGGAATAAGTCCAATCCAACTTGAAAATGCTCCATCTTTTTATGAAATTAAAGATAGTGTTTTAGAGATTTTAAAAGACAGTATATTTGTTGCTCATAACGTAATTTTTGACTACGGATTTCTTAAAAGAGAGTTTCAAAGAATAGATAAACCTTTTTCAATGAGATATTTTTGTAGCGTAAAACTTTCAAAATCCCTTTTCCCTAGATTTAAACATCACAATTTAGATTCAATAATTGAAAGATTTAATTTGAATTGTAAAAACAGACATAGGGCGCTTGATGACGCAAAAGTTATTTGGGATTTTTTCCAACTTTCTATAAATCAATTGGGAGTAGAAAAAGTAAATTCAGCCATACAAAAATTAATGAAACGTCCCTCTCTTCCAATTGGAATATCTGAAAACATGCTTGATTCACTTCCAGAATCACCAGGCGTATACATTTTTTATAATAAAGAAGGAGCAGCTTTATACATAGGGAAAAGCAAGAATATTAGAAATCGAGTTTTAAATCACTTTTCAAGTAGCAAAGATAATTCAATTGACCAAAAAATAGCTCAAGACATTACTAGTATAGAAACACTTGAAACTGCCGGCGAACTTGGAGCGCTTCTTTTAGAATCAACTCTAATTAAAAAACATCAACCTCTTTTAAATAGATTACTTAGATATTCTTCCAAACTCATTGCATTAAGAAAAGTTCAAAAAGACAATTCATATCACTTGGTTTCTGTTGATACTCTTCAAGAATTACCATTTGAAGAAATGGAAAATATTATAGGAATATTTAAATCAAATAGAGAGTTAAAAGATTTTCTTATGTTACTTGCTAAAGAATACAATCTCTGTCTTAAATTACTTGGCTTGGAAAAAACCAAATCTGCATGTTTTTATTCCCATTTAGGAAGATGTCTGGGCGCTTGTATTAATAAAGAAAATTACTTGAAATATAACTTAAGATTTGAAGAAGCATTTTACAAAACAAAAATTAAAAGATGGCCTTTCCCAAGTGCGATTGCAATTAAAGAAAAAAAATGAAAAGGAAGAAATATTTATTATTGATAAATGGTGCGTTTTGGGAAGTTTAAAAGATAATAGTGAGTCCCTGGAAGACATGAAATCTGATTATTCATTTGACGTAGATACTTATAAAATTCTTTCGAGATATTTGACCAACAATAAGAATTTACAAATCTCATTATCTCTATTTTAGTGTATTGCAAATCCAAGAGCTATGCATATATAATACACAATTGGAGCATGAGAGAAGCAATAGCTCGTTTGCCTGATAACACAATAAACCTACATACAGATATCGTAGGAGTAAGATTTACAGATAGACAACAAGCTTTGCTCCAAGCGCTTCCTCAAAACGTAATTGATCATTGTTTTAAACTTTCACCAAATACTCCTGTAATTGATAGTACAAATGTCGGTATAAATATAGACGAATTGTCTGGCAGACGTCGTGAAGATGTAGCCTGGCAAATCGCCGATTTGACTACTGATTTTTCATTTGCAGAACTTCCCTCCTTAACTGATGAAACTGCATGGGCATTTTTACATCCGGACTATCCAGATGCTTATGGAGAAACTATAGCTGCAAACGCAAATTTGGCAATTCTAAATGGAGGAAATCCAGAAACTGTTCATGTAATTACAAACGCATTGTCAAAAGATGTAGACAGACTTTCTGCTATGCTTCTTCCCACAAATAAGTATTATCTACATACTGATTCGTTAAGACTTGATAATACTGTCCACACAGAAAACTGGACTGGAATTGCTGATCTAGGCTCAGCAAGTGTTACCAGATTTCCTGTTTTATCTGCAATTACTCAAGCTGCAGAATACTTAGCGGATATGCAGGGAGATTTAAAACTTCAAGAGTCTTATCTACGTTATCTTCAACATGCAATGACACCAGTATTAAAAAAGCAAGTTGCAGGATTTCGCTCACAAGATGCTTTAGGCATTTATCTAAGATCAGTTGTTAACTACGCCTCTCTTTTGCCTGTAGAAAATACTACTGGTTCTGGAAACGAGATGGGTCAGGCGGTAAAAGATAGATTAAGTCGAAGAGAAAATCTTTTAGGAAATATGCAAGTATCTATTGATAGATTAGATGGCTTCTCTCCAGTCTCATTCCCGTCTGAAAACGGCGCCAACACGGATGAATCCGGATTTGAATGGCCTCATACGCTGGATGCGAGAAAAAAGACGGCTAGAGCAAGAATGAGTGAGTGGCATACCTCAATTGACAAAGGAACATTTTCGATAAGTACAGTTAAAGATGTCCTTTCTTCAATCAGATTTCTCCAAAGAGAAGATGGAAGTAGATTAGCAGATCATCATGGAATTATCAGCTTACATATAATTATCCTTGCTAGATATTTTACCGGAGGCCAAATTATGCCTTTAAATATTTTGGAAAACTCTAAGAATAGATTAAAGTTGATGGATCGTTTGGAAGCAAATCATACAACAGAAGATGAAACAATATCGGAAGCACTTAGAGAAATAAAGAAAAAATTTGCTGCATTAGATGCATATGAAAAATCCAAAGAAATAAATATATAGCCTAAGCTGCTTTTGGCGGAAAAATTCTTATTAAGGGTCCATTTTCTATTCCTTTATAAAGTACCAGTCTGTGTTTTTGAGCTATTTGTTGGTTTATATTCCAGTGACTTTTAGCATTAAGAAAAACAGGTTGGGCTCGATTAGCACCATTAGCTTTTATATTACCAAGATACATATATCCATTTTTTTCATACCAATATCTTTCAAAGTTTTCTTGACTCATAATTAAAGGGTCTATATCCTCTTTAGAGCTTTCTTTGCTGCGAAACACAAAAATATTTTCATACCCTTCAACAACTCCCATTATTAATGGGAAATAGGATAGCTTTACAACACCCCGATAGATATCACCGACGGAAAATGCTCCTTCCAAGGCATTATCCGATGAGGAAGTAGGCGGATTTTCCCCAAGTATTCTTGGATGTGAATGAAGGTCTCCAACTATACTTATAATTCCCAGACGTGCCCTCATTCTATCTAGTTCTTTACTTATAACCTCTGGACTAACACGTTCACTCATTCCTTTGGCCGGCGATATTGGCAAATATAAACCGCGTCTGTCTTCTTTAAAACCGATTCCTGCAAATCTTTCAAGCATATCACCACCGCTTTCTCTTCGCATCTGGTTTAGTGTTTGATGCCAACCTTTATTCAAATCTATTTCTTTTGGGAATTGATCTTGAGGTAGGACAAACTCAGATCTATTAGGACGAGTTAGAGACAAGAGATATTCTCTAAAATATTCATAAGACCATACTTCTGGCAGAGTTGTTGATTTTCTTTCAGAACTAGTAGATGTTGGTTCTCCCATAAGAGCATTATATTATATCTCAAATCGTTTGTAATTAATAAGCTCGTTTTAAAATGCTATACTAGACCAGATGCCAAAAGAGAATAAAAGATTTGATGTTGCTCGCAATCTACCTCCAGAAAAAAGAAGTGCTCTTTTTGGCTTAGTTTTTCATTATTTAACAGAAAGTCCTGAGCTTGATCAGGGTTTAGATAAATCTCCATACGATGTGCGAGAAGCATTTAATAATGTGTTACAAACCTCAGATGGTCAAAGGAGGTCTAGATCAGAAGTCGCAAGTGAATATGTAGGATTTTTAAGTTCAATAGTAGATGAAGCTGATAAAAGATTTTCAACTTGGATAGAACATCTTAAAAAAAACCCACCTAAGCCTTAACTGGTTCTAATTCTTCCTTATTAGGTATTGGGAAGCTATGTTCTTTAAGGAAATCGGTCTGTTCGCAAGTTTTTTGTATTTGAGTCTTTCTTAATTTCATCAACGATCTTATTGTTTCAAAAATCTTTATCAAATGTTCCCCGTATGTTTCAGGGGTAAGCCTTCCGGCAGTATCTAATCGAGGGATATTACCATATTTTTCAATGTACCCACTTATGAGTTGATTTATATCTTCATTTAATACCAAACTATTAATTGCTAAAAGTTGATGAGGAACTGTTGTCAAAATGTAACTAAGCGTATTTCTTGAACCGGCAAGATTTTGTTGTATTTCATTAATTGCATCCTGATCTGAGGTATCGGTTTCTACTTCTTGTAATTGGGCGAGATCAGACCTAAAGTATTCTATGTGCCTATTTGGATCTGTATATTGTTTTAATTCTTCTGCAATAATAGTAAAAATCTCAATCACAGCATGAGGTTTATCAACTTGGTGTTCTTGTAAGTAACTTGCTATCGCTTCCACAGGAAGGAGCATAACTGTTTTTACAGGAGATCTTTCACCCTCTTGTATTTGTTTTAAAATAACACCTTTTTGATCTATCAATAAGGGATTATCTTTTTGTACGGACTCCGCGTGACCTGGGTTTAAGGTAACTGGTTTAGGTAGATCAAATCCAATGTCCATATAAAATAACTTTTCCCACTTTAGTATACATTATTGCTAAAATTTAACCAAGATTACTCAGAGTTATTTTATGCTGGCTCTGTAGTTGTTCTTGAAAAAAGATTAAATGTTTTTCCTCGAGAAAGCTCTTTTGCTTTTTCTCCTTTACCCACTGCAAGGATATCAAGATTTGTAACTTTGTAAAAAACATCCTGCTGCAACTCCCAATAATCTTGAGGTGGAGCAAAATATAACATCGAAGAGGTGTTTGGGATTGTATTGGCTGACCAGCTTTGATCAACTACTAAAGAATGCTCCCATTCTCCAATAACTAATGGCATAGGAGTTACTACCATATCTAACATTTCTCTTGAACTTGCAGTTTGTTTTTGATGAGAATCAGATTTTGCCCTTCCAGCTCCCCTATATAGTGCTTTTTTGCCTTGCCTATCAATAACAACTATTCCATAAGTAATACCTTTATATCCTTCATCATCGTAAAATTCTTCCGGTGGATTAATAGAATGTCTTCTTGTTTTGTATTTATGAAGTTCGTTTTGCATACGGACAATTGTTCCAGTAGGATAAGCTACGGGATCAAATGGTGTACCTTCCGAAAATGTTGCGCGCCCTTCTTGTTCAGGCTGCATTTGGGAAATAAATTGTCTTAATGCGCTAAGATATTTTCTATAATGAAGTTTATCAACTATTGTATCTAGAAGATCTGGGGTGGCATTTGGAGCACAATCATCTCCAATAGTATGTTTTCCATGAGGTTTTTCTGTATTAACCCGTCTTCTTGGTTCTTTTGAATTTACACTGGGAAAGCCAGGACTTTCTATTGCCATGCCCAGGATTATACCAAGTTCTTATTTTCTATGTATTGTTTCATTTTTTTAAGAGTTCTATGTAATTTTACTCTTATTGCTCCTTCTTTTTCTCCTATAACTTGTGCTATTTGGAAAAAGGTCATTTCTTCAAAATAACGCATTATCACAATATGCTTCTCTAAATCAGAAAGACTTCCCATTACATAATGTATAACTTCCTGATTCTGTTTTCTTGCAAAATCTTCTTCTATATTTTTTCCGTCCTGAATTGTTTCATAGAAAAGGTCAATTGATACTGGTTTTTTCTTTCTTTGCCAATCAATAACCAAATTTCTGGCAATTGTGTAGAGAAAAGACTGAACAGTTCCTTTTTTAGGAGAAAATGTAGTAAAGGCTTTCCAAGCTTTAAGAAATGTTTCTTGAGCAATATCCTCTGCAAGATCTTTATTTCGAACAGAAAAATAGACAAATCTATAAATCTTCTTAAAAAACAATCTATAAATCTCCGCGAAAGTATCCTTGTCGTCGGTCTGAATGCTGGAAACAATAATGTTCTGCTGAATCATAATGTCTTATTAACTTTAAAAAATCCCATTAAGAAACAGAACATAATATTGTAAGGACAATGAAAGAAAAGGGCATTTTATCTTGACTCGAAGCTAAGTACTGATATAATACGATTAGATAAGTGTGAATATGGTAAATAGTGTCTTAGTAGTTGAAGACGATAAAGCTCTACAAATGTACTTACGAGAACTCCTTTCTGAGAATGGATATTCTGTACAAACAGCTGGAGATGGAATTATTGGACTTGACCTTATCCAAAAGGCCATACCTGATTTAGTAGTTTTAGATTTAGGCCTTCCTAATATGAGTGGGGAATCTGTATGTAGAGAGATAAGAAAAAAGTATCCAAATCTCCGAGTAATTATCCTTACCGCTAAAGATTCTGTCTCAAACATTGTTCAGGGCTTAGAGCTTGGAGCTGATGACTACATGACCAAACCATTCGTTGCTGATGAACTTTTGGCAAGAATCAAAGCTAATTTAAGATATCAAACAAATACAGATACGAAACTAAACGTTTCTGATCTTGTTTTTGATCCAGTTACCATGGAGGTAAAACGCGACAATAAATTATTACAACTCACCCCAAAAGAATTTAAGCTTCTTGAATATTTAATGAGCAATAAAGGCAGAATCTTGAGTCGCGAAATGATATTAAATAGAATCTGGCTTTATTCTCCAGATATAGAAACAAGAGTCGTTGATGTATACATGGGGTACTTACGAAAAAAAATTGATCAAGGATTTAAGAAAAAACTAATTCACGCAGTCCGCGGGTTTGGGTACATGATCAAGGAATAGATACTTCAAGACGTTTTAATTTCCTTGATAAATTAGAATCTCCTGTATTTTCTACATGACGTTTTAATCCTTCCAAAAGACTATTTTTTTGAAGAAAATCTATCGATCCAGGTCTTTTTACACCTTTGGGAAGAGGGCTATTGATTAATGTAATAATATATTTATCATCATATGGATTTGAGCCAAAGGGAGATAATTTTTCTCGGATGCGGTCAATCATATGTTTTCTTAAAACATTCAAAACACTTGGATCATCAAGGATTCTTGTTAACAATTCTTCTTCATCTAAATCTGCAAATTCTTGAATGTAGAATCCATTTTCTTCTCGATTAAGAGCACAAGCAATAGCTATTACTTCTCGTGTAAGTTGAAGAATTGTGTCCGGAGTTGATGTTTCATATTTTGCTTTTATCTTATCTGGATTTTTTGTATCGTTAACAATACCAGCTTTTTTTTCTGCTGCGGCAATATCTTTCTTTGGAGCCTGCCTAATCTTTTCCCATAAATTAATATTTTTCTTCCTGAACGCCTCGTCAACGTCCATAAAGACTGTATAAATAGTGTTACCGTTATCTCTTCTAACTTTAGTGTCCCATAAATCTCCACGAGGCTTACCAATTGCTTCACCGCTTCTTCTAAAGCTTTGGGTAAGCATTCGCTTTCTTAGTAATATAGCCTTTCCAGGTAATTGATAAAAAAGCTGTGTTAAATCATTATCTATTTCAGCAATTTCTCTATATTCTGCTAATGATTTGCTACCAAGCTTTGAAGCTCCGGAGACTGTTCTCTCATGACAGAAAACCGAGTCTACAAAATCGTGGTAAAATATGCGAGGATGCATAGATTCATGATCACTTGGATACGCTTGTCTTAGCTTTTGACTTATTTCATCCATAAGTCCTTCTAAAAACGATGTCTTTCCATCTTTTTCCAAACCTATAATATCTATTATTATTTTCCTGTTAGGAGGTGTATATGGACTAAGTTCGTAGACTACTCCTTCGAGGAGATCAGCATAAGCTCTCGGATTTGTTTCTCTAATGTGATTTGAGACTACGCGTCTCACAGGTATAACATTTGCGAGTTCTGGCTTTTGTTCAAGTTCGGGTATCATTCTGCCTCCTAAAAATTGTTCGCTCATATTTTTGCCTTCGGCAGACGTATTTCTGCTCTAGTTCCCTTGTTTAATTCAGAAAAAATCTTAATAGAACCACGATGTTGCTCTAGAATAGTTTTAACCAAAAATAATCCTAGCCCCATTCCTTTTTCATCATGATCTTTTCCCTTATAGAATCCTTCGAAAATATTTGGTAAATCTCTGCGCGGAATACCTTTCCCTTGATCTATTACTTGTAAGATACAATACGACCCCTTTCTTCCTAGAGAAAGCTTAATTTCTTTATCTTGTGAGGAAAATTTTGCAGCATTTTCTAGCAAATTTGACATAACCTGTAACAGTTTGTCAAAATCTCCAATAACAACGTCCGCCTCTTGCGTTATATTGTCTTCAAATATTAATTTTCGTTTCGGATATGTAAAAGTAAAATTATCTACTGCTCTCTTTATTATATCCTTGAGATTGCACTCCTTCCAATAGTATTGAAATTGACCTGTTTTTATTCTATTTATTTCAAGAAGTTCATTTATTAAAAAACTAAGCCTTTTGGTTTCTTTTGATGCTTGATCTATCCATTTAGATTCTATAGAACCTGTTTGGGAAATTTTTCTTTGAATAAGTTCAATGTATCCACTAACTGTGGTAAGAGGCGTACGTAGTTCGTGAGCAGCCAAGGAGATAAATAAATCTCTAGTTTCTAGAGCTTTTTTTGCTTCATTATAAAGTTGAGTTTTTCTAATACCTAGCGTTACCAACGATCCAAATAAAAACAGATAATGCTGTTCTTTTTTTCCAAAATGATGTTTTCTTGTCAAATCAATAGATAAAACTCCGATAGTTTTACTTTTGTAAGCCAATGGTATATCAATAATAGTTTTTATACCAAGCTGTAAAAATTCAGGATGAGCTCTTCGGAAAGATTGAGATTCCTCAGGATAAATTACCCCTAATCTTGAATTCTTAAAGACTTTATAAGTGGTGCCTTTTTTTCGACGCTTAATTTCTATAGGTAAGGTTGTATGGATCTGCTTAAGAACTCCTTCATTTTCTAAGACCAGGGATGAATATTGACCATCAACAAGCTTTTCTGCTTCTCTTGATACTATTCTGTATGTTTCTTCTGGGGTTAATCTCTCTAAGAATCTTAACGCTGCTTTATAGATTTTCTCCAGCTTGTTTTCAATATCTTCTAAATAATTTACATCGCGAATTGCTTCCTTTTTCTCACTCAATAAATCAGCTTTTTTAATCGCCAGTGTTGCCATTGAACCGAAAAGCTTTAAAGCATTGAGCTCTTTATGAGTAAGGGTTTCTTCTTTTAAGGAAAGTACCGTTAAAACACCGATTGATTCATTTTTATAGGAAAGAGGGATAACGATTATTGATTTTATCTTTAGCTTTTTGATAATTGGATTAGGACTATTATCCTTACTAACATTAAGAACATATGCTTTGTGCTTTTTAATACTTTTATAAATAAATCCATTAGGCTGAATGTTAATTTCATATATAGCAGGAGAGGAGGCGTAAACTCTCTCCAGTCCACCGTTTCTGGCCAAAAAGATTGATCCATATTCAGCCTTAATCAGCTTTACTGCTTCATGCACAATTGTTGAACAAACTTTTTCCAGCGTAGAAGGCTCTAAAAACTTAAGACTTGATTTGTAAATCTTCTCAAACATATTTTGCAAAAAATTAAATCTTGATCTTATAGTATACTATATTTGAGCCCAATTTTATATATCTCGAACCGCTTGTAAATCATTGTTGATGCTAAAAGAAGCTTATATAGGGGAGAAGAATATCCTTGGAGATACCTGATAAAAATTTTGTGTTGGAACTATCATCTGCTTTGCATTCTGTATAATTTTTATATATTTTTCAGGGTTATTTATAGCATGTATGTCAATCTCTTTTTTATCAATTGGATTGTATAGTCGGATAGTACCATAGTTAAATATTCTCTCCAATAGATTTTGATTGCTTCCAATCCCTTCTATGTCTTTAAGAAGATGAACTTCTTCTAACTTATTAAGAAATCCTTTTTTAAAATATATTTCTCCAGGCTTTATAACATAGTAATCGTTAAGCCAGTTTAATATTGTTATAAAAGTTAGATGAACTTGAAAGAATATTAAGGATATAAATAGGATATTGGTTAAAGAGTAATTAAGAATTTTAAACCCGTTATCGATTGTAAAAAAAGGAAATACAATAGGAAAATAAACAGCTAAAAATATAACTTGCAGAGATAAGATACGTATAATAAGGTGAACAATGCTTTTTCGAAGTGTGATTGATGGCAACATAATATTCCTCTTAGTTAGAACGGAAAACTACAAGTTTTGTTACAGATGTAACAAATAAGCAGAATTAACGTTATATTAAGTAGAAAAATGTATCTTTACAAAAAAAGGTAAAATGTGAGATAAACAATATATGAGTTTAATTATTAATTGGTTAGTTAGTGCTCTTGCTATTATATTAGCGGCTTATCTTTTGCCAGGAGTTCAGGTAGCTGACTTTACAACAGCGCTTATTGCAGCTTTAGTGCTTGGAATTATAAATGCTTTTATTAAACCTGTTTTGATTCTTCTAACTCTACCTGTAAATATCTTAACTTTAGGTTTATTCACTTTTGTAATCAACGCAATAATTATTTTATTAACTGCAAATCTTGTTCCAGGATTTAGAGTTGATGGATTTTTGTGGGCTTTGATATTTAGTATTGTTCTTTCCCTAATCAACTCTATCCTTCACCAGCTTCTTTAAATAAAAGAAAACAATAGGCTAAATAGATGCTATAATTAATTTTATCTATGCTAGCCAATATTTCAAAGTCACAAAAAATATTTGTAATGATCGGCACAATGCTAGCGCTTTTAATGTCTGCCTTAGACCAGACAATTGTTGCAACAGCAATGCCAAAAATTGTAAGCGATCTTAATGGACTAGAACACCTAAGCTGGGTATTTACTGCTTATATGCTTTCCTCAACTGTTATTGTCCCTATTTACGGAAAGTTGTCAGACATATATGGACGCAAGTACTTTATTCTTGCTGCTGTGGTAATTTTTCTAACAGGCTCTGTCTTAAGTGGACTCTCTCAAAACATGATCCAGCTCATAATTTTTAGGGCAGTGCAAGGCATAGGAGCTGGTGCGATTTTCGCCAATGCTTTTGCTATTATAGGAGATCTATTCTCGCCATCCGAACGAGGACGATGGCAGGGACTTTTTGGTGGAGTTTTTGGTATAGCTTCTGTAGTTGGCCCCACTCTAGGAGGATGGTTAACAGATAATGCTTCCTGGCGATGGAATTTTTTTATTAATATCCCAGTTGGGATTCTGGCACTACTTGCTGTTGGTTTTTTAATGCCAAGGATTGTTCCTGATACTAAAAACAGATCTGTTGATTATATCGGATCCATATTTCTTACAATCGGATTAATATCGCTACTTTTAGGATTTGTTTGGGGCGGAAGCCAATATGCTTGGAATTCTATACAGATAATTTCCCTATTTTTAATTGCTCTTGTCAGTATTATTATTTTTGGAATTGTTGAGAAGAAAGTAAAAGAACCAGTCTTGCCTCTTGAATTATTCAAAAATCCTATATTTTCAGTTTCTATGTTAATAGTGTTTTTAACAGGCATTGGAATGTTTGGAGCAATACTTTATGTTCCTCTTTTTGCTCAGATTGTTTTAGGAGTATCCGCAACTAATTCCGGAACAATTCTGACTCCATTAATGTTAAGTCTTGTTGCAGGAAGTATTATTACCGGCCAAATAATATCAAAAACAGGAAAATACAAGTACTTAGCAGTTTTTGGATCGGGAATAGGTGCTGTAACTATTTATTTTCTTTCAAGTATGACCGCAACAACTACTCAGGAAGAATTATTAATTAGAATGATCGCAACGGGAGTTGGACTTGGAATAACTTTACCTATTTTTACACTAGCTGTTCAAAATGCCTTCGATCACTCCAAGCTTGGAGTAGCAACTGCATCGACACAGTTATTCAGAAGTATAGGCGCGACTGTTGGTACAGCTGTACTTGGTGGAGTTTTAAATGCAAGCTTGACAAGTAAACTTGGCGATCTCTCCTCAGACCCATTTCTAAAAATGGTTTCAAAACTTAATCCGGAATTTAACCCTGAAAAGATTGACGTGAATAGATTACAGGCTATACTTACAGGTGGGATTAGACAACAGATAGAGGATAAGATCATGAATTTACCACCTAGCATAAAACCTCAAGTGGTTGTCTCATTTAACGAATTTATCTTAAAAACAAAGCAGGCCTTTGCCTCTTCGATAACGGAGGTATTCTTTATTGCTTCAATTCTTATGGCTCTATCCTTCATAGCCTCTTTATTTCTTAAAGAAATTCCTCTTAGGAAATCTCAGGGAGAAAGGCCTGGTTTAGAACAAGCTGGGATAGAATTGGCTGAAGAAGAAGGACAATTCCCTCCAAAAGACGAGTTGAAAATTTAATACAAAAATCAACAACTAGCAGTCTTTATCCTTTAGCGCTAAATTGACGGGTTAGCCAAGATAGTCTTTTAATTTATTTCCACGGGAGGGATGACGAAGTTTACGAAGAGCCTTTGCTTCTATTTGCCTTATTCTTTCCCTAGTAACTGCAAACATTTTTCCAACTTCTTCAAGGGTTTTAGGTCGCCCATCTTTTAGGCCAAAACGCTCTTCAAGTACTCGACGCTCCCTATCTGAA
>OBEQ012395781.1_pt1 | contig 29466 bp, 20 predicted proteins | sample 1670901 | NCBI WGS metagenome assembly OBEQ01 (sample SAMEA104232315, study PRJEB22302) | groundwater metagenome | biome: forest; feature: aquifer; material: groundwater | place: USA | collected 2011-08-07 | depth 5.4 m
AGCGCAACCTGGAGCGAGCCACCCAGAACCACGTCCGTCACCTTGAGGCCCTCGGCTACTCGGTGACCCTCCAGCGCCCGGAACCAACGGCAGAAGCCGCATGAACGCTCAATTCTGAGACTCTATTTTCATAGCAGGGGGCGCGGCACCACCGTCGTCGCCTTACCCTGGCGCCTATGGGGAACACCCCTTCCGCACTGCGCCGTATTCACTCCACCGGTGCGTAGCGGCCGTCCTGCCAGCGGTAGATCACATATTGCGGGGCCTTGACGTCGCCATGGGCGTCGAAGGCGACGCTGCCGATCACGGTGTCGAACGTGCCCTGGCGCAGGGCGGCTTCGACCTTGGGGCCGCTGGCGGTGCCGGCGGTCTTGGCGGCCTGGGCCCAGGTCTGGATAGCGGCATAGGTGTAGAGCGCCCAGCCTTCGGGATTGCGGCCGGCCTTGCGGTATTCCTCGACCAGCGGCGCGGCGGCCGGCAGGCGGGTGGGGTCGGGGGTGAAGGTCATCAGCACGCCGTCGGCCGCCTTGCCGGCGATGGCCGGAAACTCTTCGGCCAATAAGGCATCGCCGCCCATGAACACCGGGTGGTAGCCGTGCTCGGCGGCCTGACGGACGATCAGCGCCGCCTCGGTCTGGTAGACCGGCAGGTACACCACGTCGATGCCGCTGTTGTTGAGCTTGGACACCAGCGACGAATAGTCCTTGTCCCCCTGATTGATGCTGTCCACCAGGGTCGGCGTGACGCCCGCCTGTTTCAGCGCCTTGGCCACCGAGTCGACCAGACCGCGGGCGTAGGACCGCTTGTCGTGGATCAGGGCGATCTTCTTGCCGGGATAGGTCTTGAGGATGTGGGCCGCGGCCACCGTGCCCTGCTGATCGTCGCGGCCGCAGACGCGGAAGACGTTGCTCAGGCCCTGTTCGGTCAGCGACGGCTGAGTCGAGGCCGGCGAGATCATCACCACCCCGGCCTCGGCATAGATCGGCGCCGCGGCGATGGAGGCGCCGGAGCAGAAATGGCCGGCGACGAAGGCGACGTTCCTGGCCACCAGATCGCGCGCCGCGGTCACTCCCTGCTTGGGGTCGCAGGCGTCGTCGCCCAGCACCAGCTTGACCGGCTGGCCGAGCACGCCGCCGGCGTCGTTGAGCGCTTTGACCGCCAGTTCGGCGCCGAATCGCATCTGGTCGCCGAAGCTGGCGGCACCGCCGGTGATCGGGCCGGCGAAGGCGATGGTGATGTCGGCGGCGGCAACGGTGGCTGGAGCGAGCAGCAGGGCGGCAGCGGCGAACAGCGACGCGACTCGTTTGGCATGCATGACGGTCATTCCGGCGTTGGAGCGTTGGCGGGGGAGGAGTCCGGCGGTGGCGCTTCGGCCGGGCCGAGCGGGCGGTGCATGATCACCACGTCGACCCAGCGGCCGAATTTGAGGCCGACGCCTCGCAGGATACCCTCCTGGCGGAAGCCCAGCGAGCGATGCAGGCCGATCGAGCCGAGATTGGCCGAATCGCCGATCACCGCGATCATCTGGCGATAGCCCAGCGCGGCGCAGCGCTCGACGAGTCCGCTCAGCACCGCGCGGCCGATGCCGCGGCGCACCGTCATCGGCGCCACATAGACCGAATTCTCGATGGTGAAGCGATAGGCCGAGCGGGTCCGCCACGGCGCGGCATAGGCATAGCCCAGCACCTCGCCGCTGCTCTCGGCCACCAGATAGGGCAGGCCGCGGCCGGTGACGTCGCGCCAGCGGCGCAGCATCTCGTCCAGATCCGGCGGCACCTCTTCGAACGAGGCGGCCGAGCGCGTGACGTAATAGCCGTAGATCGCCTGGATCTGCGGGAAATCGGCTTCGGCGGCATCGCGGATGACCACCGGCAGGGACTCGGTGCGCGTCATATGGTGGTCAATGCGACGGGAGGGATCTTGGCCAGCGCCCGAATCAGCGCGGTCAGGTCGGTGGCCACCCGGTCAAAAGCGGCCGTCTTGGTGTGGGACGTCTCGTTCATGTACAGGCGGCGGTTGGTCTCGATCTGTAGAGCGTGCACGTTGGTTCCCGGGCGGCCGTAGTGGCGGGTGGTGAAGCCCCCGGCATAGGGGGCGTTGCGCACCACGCGCCAGCCCTGGGCGCGCAGGGCGCGGTCGGCGGTGTCGATGACCAGCGGGCTGCACGACGACCCGAAGCAGTCGCCCAGCACGAAGTCGACGCGCGACAGGCCGTTATCCTTGTCGGTCGGCCCCCCCACGGACGGCATGGAATGGCAGTCGATCAGCAGGCAACAACCGAATCGGGCCACGGTCGCCTGAATCAGCCCCTGCAACGCCGTGTGATAGGGGCGGTAGCAGGTGGCGATACGTTGTTCGGCCTCGGCGAACGGCAGCCGGCGATTATAGATCTCGGCACCGTTGGCGACCCCCCGGGCCACGGTGCCCAGCCCGGCGGCAACCCGCGGCGAGCGGATATTGGCGTAGTCGGGCAGAGGATCGCTGAACATGCCCGGATCAAGCTCGTAGGGCTCGCGGTTGGGGTCGACGAAAGCGCGCGGGAACAGCGCCCGCAGCAGCGGCGCACCAAGCTCGGGCGCCGCGGCGAACAGTTCGTCCACATAGGTGTCCTCGGACCGGCGCAGGGTGAGCGGATCAAGCGCCGTCTGGCTCAGGAACGCCGAAGGGTAGTCGCGCCCGCTGTGCGGCGAGGCGAACACCAGTGGAACCACCTGCTCTGCCGGAGCCAGGATCTCCAGGGCTTGGGGCAGTTCGGCGTTGCGACTGACTGAGCTGTCCATCTGCTTTGATTTAGAGGAAAGGCGCGCGCCTGTCATCTGTGACGGCGTTCGGAAAAGAATGATGCCGGTCGAAAAAAAGCGCTTGCATGGTGTCTGAGATAGCGATATTTAACCGGCCTCGCCGCGGTGTGGCGGCGCCGGACACGGCGCCAACGGCAGCGGAGACGAGAATGGGCGCGTAGCTCAGCGGGAGAGCACTACGTTGACATCGTAGGGGTCACAGGTTCAATCCCTGTCGCGCCCACCATTCTGAAGGCCAGCAACCCTAACGGGTTAGCTGGCCTTCGCCGTTTCTGGGATGTGGTCATCGCGGAAGCCGGGGAAGCAGGGGGGGATGAGGCCAGAGTTACGACCGGAATAGCCTCAACACACGTTAAAATATCGCCAAGCCACATTGCATGCGCACATCACCAAGAGGGCGGAGGGCCAACCGGCACAGGTTCCTTGCCTCAACCGGCAACCTTGACTACGCTCGCAACTGGCAGACGAAAGACCAGGCGATATGGACAAAAAGGCACTGTCGGAGCGCGACATATGCACGAAGTTCATCACTCCGGCCTTGCGAAAGGTTGGCTGGGATGAGATGGCGCAGATCCGCGAGGAGGTCAGCTTCACCAAGGGCCGCATTATCGTGCGCGGCAAGCTGGTCACCCGTGGCCAGGCCAAGCGAGCCGACTACATCCTGTCCTACAAGCCCAACCTCCCCATCGCCCTGATCGAGGCCAAGGACAACAATCACAGCGTCGGCGCCGGCATGCAGCAGGCGCTGGATTATGCCGCCACTCTGGATATTCCCTTCGTCTTCTCCTCCAACGGTGACGGCTTCGTTTTCCACGACCGCAGCGGCACCGGCATGCTGACCGAGACGACGCTGCCGCTGGATGGGTTTCCCTCGCCCGAGGCGCTGTGGACGCGGTATCGCGCCTGGAAGGGCCTGACGCCGGAGGCCGAGGCCACTGTCCTGCAGGACTATTACCAGGACGGCAGCGGCAAATCCCCGCGCTATTATCAGGTCAACGCCATCAATGCGGCGATCGAAGCTATTGCCAAGGGCAGCGATCGCGTCCTGCTGGTCATGGCCACCGGCACCGGCAAGACCTACACCGCCTTTCAGATCATCTGGCGGCTGTGGAAGGCCGGCCGCAAGAAGCGCATCCTGTTCCTCGCCGACCGCAACGTGCTGGTCGACCAGACCATGGTCAACGACTTCCGCCCCTTCGGCGCAGCCATGGCCAAGCTGTCGACCAACGCCAAGACCATCGAGCGCGACGACGGCAGCACCCTCGCGCTGACCCTGGCGCTCGACAGGAAGCGGCGCGTCGACACCGCCTACGAGATCTATCTGGGGCTCTATCAGGCGATCACCGGCCCCGAGGATCGCCAGAAGCTGTTCCGCGAGTTCTCGCCGGGGTTCTTCGACCTGATCATCGTCGACGAGTGCCACCGCGGCAGCGCCGCCGAGGACTCGGCTTGGCGCGACATCCTGGAGCATTTCTCCTCGGCCACCCAGATCGGCCTGACCGCCACGCCCAAGGAAACCCGCTATGTTTCCAACATGGCCTATTTCGGCGAGCCGGTGTACACCTATTCGTTGCGCCAGGGCATTCGCGACGGCTTCCTGGCACCCTATAAGGTGGTGAAGGTCCATATCGACCGCGACGTTCAGGGTTATCGGCCGGAGCGTGGCCAGCTTGACCGCGACGGCGAAGAGGTCGAGGACCGCCGGTACAACGTCAAGGACTTCGACCGCACCCTCGTCATCGACGACCGCACCAGAGTGGTGGCCGAGAAGATCACCGCCTTCCTGAAGGAGACCGGCGACCGCTTCCAGAAGACCATCGTCTTTTGCGTCGACCAGGAACACGCCGCCCGCCTGCGCCAGGCGCTGATCAACGCGAACCCCGACCTGATCGCCGAGAACTGCCGCTACGTCATGCGCATCACCGGCAGCGATGCCGAAGGCCAGGCACAGCTCGACAATTTTATCGACCCCGAGTCGAAATACCCGGTATTGGTCACCACCTCGCGCCTGTTGTCCACCGGTGTCGATGCCCAGACCTGCCGGCTGATCGTGCTCGACCGCGAGGTCGGCTCGATGACCGAGTTCAAGCAGATCGTCGGCCGCGGTACCCGGGTGCATGAGGACAGCCACAAATTCTATTTCACCCTGATGGACTTCCGCGGCGCCACCAACCACTTTGCCGATCCCGACTTCGACGGCGAGCCGGTGCAGATCTACGAGCCCGGCGAGGACGATCCGGTCGCGCCGCCCGAAGACGTGCCGCCCACCGATGACGACGGCCAGCCGTTGCCCGAGACCCCTGGCGAGGACGAAACCGTCATTGATCCGCCGGACGAGCCACAGCCGCCGGGCCAGCCGCGCCGCAAGGTCTATGTCGACGGCATCGGCGCCGCCATCATCGCCGAGCGCGTCGAGTACCTGGACGCCAACGGCCGGCTGGTCACCGAATCGCTGCGCGACTTCACCAAAAAGGCGCTGCGCCGGCACTTCGCCAGCCTGGACGCCTTCCTCAGGCGCTGGAACGCTACCGAGCGCAAACAGGCGATCGTCGAGGAACTGGCGGCCGAGGGCCTGCCGCTGACCACCATTGCCGGGGAACTGGGGCGCGATCTCGACCCCTTCGACCTGATCTGCCACATTGCCTTCGACGCCAAGCCGCTGACCCGCCGCGAACGGGCCGAGAGCGTGAAGAAGCGGGATGTATTCACCCGGTACGGCGACCAAGCCCGCGCCGTGCTCGACGCGCTGCTGGCCAAATACGCCGACGAGGGTATGTTGAGTATCGACGATACCAGTGTGCTCCGCATTCCGCCGCTTGACGCGCTGGGCACGCCGGTCCAGCTTCTGCGCGCCTTCGGCGGCAAGCCCGGCTTCGAGCAGGCCGTCCATGCACTTCAGTCCGCCCTCTATCAGGAAACCGCCTGACCCATGTCCGTGCGCACCCTCGTCAAATCCATCCAGGACATCATGCGCCAGGACACCGGCGTCGATGGCGACGCCCAGCGCATCAGCCAGTTGTGCTGGATGTTCTTCCTTAAGATCATCGACGACCAGGACCAGGAACTGGAGCTTCTGAAGGACGGCTACCATTCGCCCATCCCCGAGCCGCTGCAATGGCGCGCCTGGGCGGCGGACCCCGAGGGCATCACCGGCGACGCGCTGCTGGACTTCATCAACGGCGATCTGTTCCCCGGGCTGAAGGCGCTGCCGGTGTCGGACAAGCCGGGCGACCGCCGCCGCGTCGTCCGCGACGTGTTCGAGGATGCCTACAACTACATGAAGTCCGGCCAGTTGATGCGCCAGGTGATCAACAAGATCAATGGTGTCGACTTCAACAATCTGAGCGAACGCCAGCATTTCGGCGACATCTACGAACAGATCCTCAACGACCTGCAATCGGCCGGCAATGCCGGGGAATACTACACCCCCCGCGCCGTGACCGCCTTCATGGTCGACCGCATCGACCCGCGTCCCGGTGAGAGCCTGTTCGACCCCGCCTGCGGCACCGGCGGGTTCCTCACCTGCGCCATCCGCCACATGCGGCAGCGCTACGTGAAGACGACCCATGATCAGTGGATGCTGGAAAACGGCCTGCATGCGGTGGAGAAGAAGCAGCTTCCGCATATGCTGTGCGTCACCAACATGCTGCTGCACGGCATCGAAGATCCCAGCTTCGTGCGCCACGACAACACCCTGGCGCGACCCTATATTTCGTGGGGCCAGTCCGAGCGGGTGCAGGTCGTGCTGACCAATCCGCCCTTCGGCGGCCGCGAGGAAGACGGCATCGAGCAGAATTTCCCGCAGCAGTACCGCACCCGCGAAACCGCCGACCTGTTCCTCGCCCTGATCATCCGCCTGCTCAAGCCGGGCGGCCGCGCCGCCGTGGTGCTGCCCGACGGCACCCTGTTCGGCGAGGGCGTCAAGACCCGGCTGAAGGAGCATCTGCTGGAGGAGTGCAACCTTCACACCATCGTCCGCCTGCCCAATTCGGTGTTCAAGCCCTATGCCTCGATCGGCACCAACCTGCTGTTCTTCGAGAAGGGCAGCCCGACCAAGGACATCTGGTATTGGGAGCACCGCGTGCCCGATGCTCAGAAATCCTATTCCATGACCCGGCCGATCCGCTTCGAGCACCTGCAAGGCTGCATCGACTGGTGGGGCGGACCAGCACGGGCGGGGCGGCAGGAAGGGCCGCAAGCCTGGACGGTGACGGCCGAGGAGGTCAAGGCGCGCGGCTACAATCTCGACATCAAGAACCCGCACACGGTGGCGGACGGCCACGACGACCCGGAAGAGATCCTGGCGCAATTACATGCCGCCGAGGCCGAGACCGCCGGCTTGCGTGACCAGTTGAAGGCGATCCTGGCCGAGGCGCTGGCGCGATGAATGGTTGGCTGTGGTAAACTTGGACAAGGGAAGGGTGACATGCACCAGATGATCAGCCGCTACCGCGCCGAAATCGCCACATTGTGCCGCCGCCATGGCGTGCGCCGGCTGGAGGTGTTCGGCTCGGCCGCCCGTGGCGCCGATTTTGACCCCGCCACCAGCGACGCCGATTTCCTGGTGGAGTTCGAACCGGGTGGCGACCTGTCCCCTCTCGATCGGTTGTTCGGCCTTGCCGAGGATCTGGAAGCGCTGCTCGGCCGCCCCGTCGATCTGGCCGAACGCCAGGCGATCGAGGCCAGCCGCAACTACATCCGCCGCGCCCATATCCTGGCCGGAGCCGAGGCGATCTATGGCTGACAATGGCTATGCCGATGTGCGGCTCGATCATGTCTGGTTCGTATTGCAGCACCAACTTGAACCGTTGATCGCCGCCCTCTCCCCCCTGATTCCGCCCCCGACCGCCCCATGAATGCCGACCGTCTGCTGACTCTGTACGAGCACATCGCCGACGCGCCCGATGCGGTGGCGCGCCTGCGCCGCTTTGTGCTGGATCTCGCCGTGCGGGGAAAACTGGTGCCGCAGGATCCGGGAGACCGCCCTGCGACATTTGGCAAACGCGGCCGACAGGTGGAGTTGCCCGACCCTCCCTTCATTCTGCCGGGAGGATGGTGCTGGTCCGAATTTGGAGCGATCGCAACATTCGAAAACGGCGATCGTGGAAAGAATTACCCAAACCGTGCCGAATACGTTGAAAAAGGCATCGCTTGGATCAACACCGGTCACATTCTGCCGGACGGTTCGCTGTCATTAACTGCCATGAACTACATAACTCGACAAAAATTTGATTCTCTTGGAGGAGGCAAAATCCGGCCAGGAGACTTGCTCTATTGTCTGAGAGGGGCAACATTTGGAAAAACAGCTTTCGTTGAGCCTTTCGTTGAAGGAGCAATTGCGTCGTCTCTGATGATTATCCGGCTTGGTCCGGTTTTGGATCGCCGCTTCGCCTACATCTACCTCACATCTCCGCTTGGCAAGTTGCAGCTAATGCGTTTCAACAACGGCACGGCTCAACCAAATCTCTCATCAGGAAGCGTGAAAAAGTATCTTGTTCCCCTCCCACCTCTCGCCGAACAACGCCGCATCGTGGCGAAGGTCGATGAGTTGATGGGGCTGTGCGACCGGCTGGAAGAGGCCCGCACCCGGCGCGAAGCCCACCGCGCGCGGCTGACCACGGCCAGCCTGTCCCGCCTGACCGCGCCCGACACCGACGCCCAGACCTTCCAAACCCACGCCCGCTTCGCCCTCGACGCTCTCCCCGCCCTCACCACCCGCCCCGACCAGATCAAGGCCCTGCGCCAGACAATCCTCAATTTGGCTGTGCGAGGGAAGCTGGTGGAGCAGAATCCGAGGGACGAGCCGGCGCACGAGATGTTGGAGCGGATTAGTGTTGCCAACCCGAGGGTTGGCTTAGCAGTTGTCAACCAGACCAGCGAGCCGCCTTTTGATCCGCCGCCCGGATGGCGGTGGACCACGCTCGGTGCGCTTGTGCTTCATTCCGATGCCGGTTGGAGCCCAAGGACGGAAAACCATGAACGCCAGGGCGATACTTGGGGAGTCCTCAAGGTTAGCGCCGTCTCCTGGGATCGTTTTAACCCTACAGCGAACAAGCAGGTGTTGCCGGGAACCGAACCAAGACGGCAGGCACAAGTCCATGGGGGCGACTTCCTGATTTCGCGCGCCAACACTGCGGAACTGATCGCTCGGGCCGTAATCGTAGAAGAGCAACCTATCAACCTCATGATGAGTGACAAGATCGTGCGGCTTCGCCTTGTAGAAGATTGCAATCAATCTTTCATCCTGATGGTCAATAACGCAGCTGATTTCGCCCGAAACTATTATGCAGATAAGGCAAGCGGAGTCAGCCCATCAATGAAGAATGTTTCTCGGAACGTGATCCTCGATTTACCGTTACCCCTCCCACCCCTCGCCGAACAGCGCCGCATCGTCAAAAAGGTCGATGACCTGATGGCCCTGTGCGACCGGCTGGAAGCGAGCCTCGCCACCGCCGACACCACCCGCCGCCGCTTGCTCGAAGCCCTGTTGCACGAGGCGCTGGAGCCTGCTGACAACACTCTGGCGGCGGCGCAATGAGCCTGACCATCTTCCGCCGCCGGAGCCCCCATGAGCACCTTTGACAGCACCAAGCGCCTGTTGCCCGACATCCTGGCCGACATCGTCAAGGGCCGGGTGCAGTTGCCCGATTTCCAGCGCGGTTGGGTGTGGGATGACGAGCATGTGCGCGGGCTGCTGATCAGCGTCGCCCGGTCCTTCCCGGTCGGCGCCGTCATGCTGCTGGAGACCGGCGGCGAGGCGCGGTTTCAGGTACGGCCGGTCGAGAACGTGCCGTTTGCCACGGGTGCGTTGCCCGACGCTGAACTGCTGATCCTCGACGGCCAGCAGCGCCTGACCACGCTGACTCAGGTGCTGGCCCTGACCGGGACGGTAAAGACCCGCGATCAGAAGGACAAGCCGATCGAGCGGCACTATTACTTCCATATCCCCACCGCCCTGGACGGCCCGCAGCGGCTCGACGAGGCACTGATCGCCGTCGAGCCCGACCGGACCCACAAGACCGATTTCGGCCGCAAGGTCACCCTCGATCTGTCCAGCCGTGAGCTGGAATGCCGTCAGCTCTATTTCCCCTGTAGCGAAATCCTCAATTCCGACGGCTGGGAGGAGAGCTTGCAGGAGTTCGCGCCAGAGCATTTCGGCGCATATATGAAGTTCCGCCGCGATATCATCAACGCCTTCCGCACCTACCAGCTCCCCATCATCGAGCTGAAGAAGCAGACATCCAAGGAAGCGGTCTGTCTGGTGTTCGAAAAGGTCAACACCGGCGGCGTGCCTTTGTCGGTGTTCGAACTGATGACCGCCACCTATGCCGCCGATGGCTACAACCTGCGCGACGACTGGTTCGGCAGTTCGCTGCGCAAAGTGCCCTCGCGCCAGAAGCGCCTGGCCAAGGAGCCGATGCTGTCGGGCGTCGAGGCCACCGACTTCCTGCAAGCCATCACCCTGCTGCACACCCTGGAATCGCGCCGTGCCGACCTTGCCGCCGGCAAGACCGGCAAGCAGGTGACCCCGGTCAGCGCCAAGCGTGTCTCCATCCTGTCGCTGCCGCTGTCGGCCTATCGCGACTGGGCCGAGCGGGTGGAGGGTGGCTATATGCTGGTCGCCAGGTTCCTGCGCAAGGAGTGCTTCCTGGGGCCCCGCGAATTGCCCTACCGCACCCAGTTGGCGCCCTTGGCCGCGGTCCTGGCGATGCTCGGCAAGCGTTGGCTGGAGCCGCGCATCTACGGCAAGCTGGCGCGCTGGTACTGGTGCGGCGTGCTCGGCGAACTGTATGGCGGCGCCGTCGAAACCCGCGTCGCCAACGACGTGGAGGAGCTGCTGCGCTGGATCGAGGAGGACGGCGACGCGCCGCGCACCGTCAGCGATGCCGCCTTCCAGCCTGACCGCCTGGATCGCCTGACCTCACGCCTGTCGGCCGCCTACAAGGGTATCAACGTGCTGGTGCTGCGCGAGGGCGCCCAGGATTTCTTCTGGAAAGCCAATATCCGCGAACTCGACGCCGAAGACGTCGCACTCGATATCCACCACATTTTTCCGCAAGACTGGTGTGAAAAGCGGCGCATCCCCTACCGGGTCTACAACACCATCGTCAACAAGACTCCGATCTCCTACAAGGCGAACCGCATGATCGGTGGCCACGCACCATCGCAGTATCTCGCCCGGCTCCAGGGGCATAAGCAGGTGATGCTGGACGGCGCGGCGATGGACGCCATCCTGTCTTCGCACCTGATCCCGCCGGTCGCCCTGCGCGCCGACGACTTCGACGCCTTCTATCAGGCGCGCAAGCAGGCTCTGTTGGGGCTGATCGGCAAGGTGATGGGCAAACCGATCGCCCCGGCAGGCCAACAGGCGGGCGGTGATGACGAGGATGATACCAACGGCCCTGACTTCTGACCCATGGCGGCTGGAGCGTTTTCCAACTCCTTCCGCACCACGGGTAGCCCCGGGATGGTGAAGGTTCCATCTTGCCCGTTGTTGGCCACGGTGGACAAGGGCGGTCCGCCGGCCCGCATGGCCGCGTGGTCAACCGCCGTGTATTCGGTATCGCCCCAGGCCTCTACGACACCGAGTCTATACGCCTGTTATAAATTGAGAATACCGGAGTATCATATACCGACTATTCTGCGGGTGGATGGCTATCGTTTTTTCTTCTACAGCCTGTAAGGCAACGAGCAACAACACGTTAATGTTGAACATAGCGACGACGCTGCAAAATTTTGGTTGTCGCCCGTGCAGCTTGCGGAATCTCACGGCTTCCGGTCCCATGAACTGAACCGGCTGCGGGCGCTGATCATCGAACACCGTACCACCTTCGAGGAGGCATGGCATGGCCACTTTGGCAATTAAGCTCGATCCGACCGCCGTCGATGTGCAGGCCAACGACACGCTGTTGCGCGTGACACTGGCCGATGGCCGGGAACTGGCCGCCCCGCTGGAATGGTTCCCCCGGCTGCGGGACGCCACGCCCGAACAGCGGAGCCATTGGCGGCTGATTGGACGCGGCCAGGGTGTTCACTGGTCCGACGTGGACGAGGATATCTCGGTTGCCAGTTTGCTACGGCTGTCCTGATCACCCTGGAACCGTGAGGAGGATACGATATGGGAAAGCCAAGTCTCTACGACACCGACTACTACGCCTGGGCCAATGAGCAGGCGGCCTTGCTGCGGTCAGGCCAGTTGTCCGCCGCTGATATCGAGAACATCGCCGAGGAAATCGAGAGCATGGGCAAGGGCGAGAAGCGCGAGCTGGTGAACCGGCTGACGGTCCTGTTGCTGCACCTGCTGAAGTGGCAATACCAATCAGACCGCCGCTGCGCAAGCTGGGAAGTGACCATCCGCAACCAGCGGCGGGCGTTGTCGCGCCACCTGAAGGATAATCCCAGCCTCAAGCCCAAGGTGCCGGAAGCCGTGGAAGATGCCTACGGCGACGCACGAGGGGACGCCTACGCCGAAACCGGCTTGCTGGAAACAACCTTCCCCGCCACCTGCCCATGGTCATTCGAGCAGATGATGGATAATGGCTTCTGGCCGGAGTCACCATGAGCAGGCCCATGGATGAGCTGATCGCCGTGATGTTGCGGCGGCCAGGGCCGCAAGCTCAGGCCTTCAGGTCGGAGAGGGTGTCAGTAGGCCGAAACCGAGCAGCTTGTCATCCCAGACGAACTGATCGCGTCCGGGTTGGGGCTTCAGCACATCGACGAGGCGTTTGCGGCGGCGGCCAAGCGCGGAGCGCGCCCGGCGAGGGCGCTTCCTTATTAGTGGTGGCCAGGCGGGGGATCGCCTAGGATGGTGGCGTTCGAACGATATCAGGATCGCCGCGCCGCATGAACCATCAGTCCCTGTCAGCTTTCATCTGGTCGGTCGCCGACCTGTTGCGCGGCGACTACAAGCAGTCGGAATACGGCCGGGTCATCCTGCCGCTGACGGTTCTCCGGCGCCTCGATTGCGTGCTGGAGGCCACCAAGCCGGCGGTGCTGAGCGAGTTGGCGGAAAAGCAGGCGCTGGGCGTCAATCCCGAACCCTTCCTGCTGCGCAAGGCCGGGCAAAGCTTCTACAACACCTCGCCCCTCGACATGAAGAAGCTGATGGGCGATCCGGATCACATCCGCGAGAATCTATTCAGCTATCTTGGCGCCTTCTCGCCGGCGGTGCGCGATATCTTCGAGCGATTCGAGTTTCACGCCCAGCTCGAACGTCTGGCCAAGTCCGGTCTGCTCTATCAGGTCGCCGAGCGGTTCGCTCAGATCGACCTTCACCCCGACGTGGTGGACAACCACCAGATGGGGTTGGTGTTCGAGGAGCTGATCCGCAAATTCGCCGAACTGTCCAACGAGACCGCCGGGGAGCACTTCACCCCGCGCGAGGTCATCCGCCTGATGGTCAACCTGTTGTTCATCGAGGATGACGAGGTGCTGTCGAAGCCCGGCGTCGTGCGCACGATCTATGACCCCGCCGCCGGCACCGGCGGCATGCTGTCGATTGCCGGCGAGCACCTGGACGAGCACAATCCACAGGCCCGCCTGACCATGTCCGGCCAGGAGCTGAACGCCGAATCCTTCGCCATCTGCAAGGCGGACATGCTGATCAAGGGGCAGGACGTCAGCAACATCGTGTTCGGCAACACCCTGTCCGACGATGGCCACCCTCACAAGCATTTCGACTACATGCTGTCCAATCCGCCGTTCGGCGTCGAGTGGAAGAAGGTCGAAAAGGCGGTGCGTGCCGAGCATGAGACGCAGGGCTATCAGGGCCGCTTCGGCCCCGGCCTGCCGCGGGTGTCGGATGGCTCCATGCTGTTCCTGCTGCATCTGCTGGCCAAGATGCGCCCCATCGCCGAGGGTGGCAGCCGCTTCGCCATCGTGCTCAACGGCTCGCCGCTGTTCACCGGCGGTGCCGGCAGCGGTGAAAGCGAGATTCGCCGCCATGTCATCGAGAACGACCTGTTGGAGGCCATCATCGGCCTGCCCACCGACATGTTCTACAACACCGGCATCTCCACCTATGTGTGGGTGGTGACCAACCGCAAGCCGGCGCATCGCAAGGGCAGAATTCAGCTTATCGACGCTTCGGCCATGTGGCAGAAGATGCGCAAGAGCCTGGGGGCCAAGCGCAAGGAACTGTCCGACGCCCATATCCAGGACATCACCCGCCTGTTCGGCCAGTTCACCGAGGCCGAGCAGGACGGCAGGCCGATCAGCCGCATCTTTCCCAACAGTGCCTTCGGCTACCGCAGCATTACGGTGGAACGGCCGTTGCGCGACGAGGCCGGCCAGCCGGTGATCGGCCTCAAGGGCAAACAGAAGGGCAGGAAGCAGCCCGATTCCAGCTTGCGCGATACCGAAACCGTGCCGCTGACCGAGGACGTGGACACCTATTTCCGCCGCGAGGTGCTGCCGCACGTCCCCGACGCCTGGATTGATCATGATAAGACCCGGGTGGGCTACGAAATCCCCTTCAACCGCCACTTCTACGTCTTCCAGCCGCCCCGCCCGCTGGAGGTCATCGACGCCGAACTGAAAGAGGTGGTCGGGCGGATTCAGGCGATGCTGGCCGAGGTGTCGGCATGAGCGGTGACGTCATCCTTTATACCAGCGAGGACGGCCGCAGCGAGATGCGGTTGCGGCTGGCGGAAGGCACGGTATGGTTGAGTCAGGCCGAGATGGCCGAGCTGTTCCAGACCAGCCCCCAGAACGTCACCCAGCATATCCGCACCATCTACGCTGACGGCGAGTTGGAGCGGGAGGCAACTTGTAAGGATGTCTTACAAGTTCGCGAGGAGGGGGGGCGGCAGGTTCAGCGCAACATCAGTCTGTACCGGCTCGATATGATCCTGGCCGTCGGCTATCGGGTGCGCAGTCCGCGCGGCACCCAGTTCCGCCGCTGGGCGACGACGGTGTTGCGGGATTATCTGGTCAAAGGCTTTGCCATCGACGACCGGCGGCTGAAGGAGCCGGCCGGCGGTTGGGACTACTTCGATGAGTTGCTGGACCGCATCCGGTCCATCCGCGCCTCGGAGAAGCGGTTCTACCAGAAGGTGCGCGACCTGTTTGCCACGGCGGCGGACTACGACAGCAAGGCCGAGACGGCGCGGCGGTTCTTTCAGGCCATCCAGAACAAGATGCTCTGGGCCGTCACCAACCACACCGCCGCCGAGTTGATCGCAGCGCGAGCCGATGGCACCAAGGCCAATATGGGCCTGACCGCGTGGTCCGGCAGCCGGGTGCGCAAGGTCGATATCGTCACCGCCAAGAATTATCTGGCCGAGACCGAAACGCGGGAGCTTGACCGGCTGGTCTCCGCCTTCCTCGATCTGGCCGAAGACCGCGCCGCCCGTCGTCAGCAGACCACCATGGGGGAGTGGCTGACCTTTGTTGACGCTTATCTGAAGCTGGCCGAACGGCCGGTGCTCGGTCATGCCGGCAGCGTCAGCCATGATCAGATGCTGAAGATCGTCGATCAGCACTATGCCAGCTTTGATGCCGCCCGCAGGGAAGCCGAGCGTCAGGCCGCCGAGGTCGAGCATGATCAGGAGGTCGAGGAAGAACTGAAGCGGCTGGAATCGGGCGTCAAGGACGCGAAAAAGCGGACGCCCAAGGCGCCGCGCGGCACGACGGGAGGCACGGCATGAGCTTTCCGCGCTATGACCAGTACAAGGATAGCGGTGTGGAGTGGCTGGGGGAGGTGCCGGCGCATTGGGAGGTTGTTCGGATAGGGTCATTGTTTCGAGAAGTCTATGACGAGGGGGAAGACGACCTTCCCGTTCTGTCGGTCTCTATTCACGATGGCGTATCCGACCGAGAGTTACGTGATGACGAGGTTGACCGAAAAGTAACCAGAAGCGAAGATCGTTCAAAGTATAAGAAAGTAGTGCCGGGTGACCTTGTCTATAACATGATGAGGGCTTGGCAAGGAGGCTTTGGCACAGTATCTGTCTTTGGCATGGTCAGTCCAGCATACGTTGTTGCTCGCCCTATCGCGAAATTTGTGACAATATTTGTTGAGTGCCTGCTTCGCACCCCGTCAGCTGTTGAAGAAATGCGGCGCCATTCCCAGGGCGTTACCGATTTCCGGCTGCGACTGTATTGGGAGGAGTTCAAAACACTCCGGCTTTCTTTGCCTTCATTGCAGGAACAGTCCATCATCTCCGCCTTCCTCGACCGCCAAACCGCCAAAATCGACGCGCTGGTGGCGGAGCAGGAAAAGCTGATCGCCCTGCTGAAGGAAAAGCGCCAAGCCGTCATCTCCCACGCCGTCACCAAGGGCCTCGATCCCACCGTGCCGATGAAGGACTCGGGCATCGAATGGCTGGGCGAGGTGCCGGCGCATTGGGAGGTGCGTCCTTTGGGGGTTCTTTCCTCAGCAGTTCAAACTGGTCCGTTCGGTAGTCAGCTTCATGCCAATGACTATATCGACGACGTAATTCCCGTTATCAACCCGTCGAACATTCAAAACGGCGTTCTTATCCCTGACCTAGGCTGCACTGTCAGCGAGGATGTGGCCGAGCAGCTTTCAAACCACAAACTCATACCCGGCGATATCATCTTCGGCCGTCGAGGTGAAATGGGAAGGTGTGCTGTCGTAACTGAAAAAGAGGCCGGATGGTTGTGTGGGACGGGGTGTTTGAATGTGCGCTTGGTCAAAGACCAAGTATGTCCGACGTTCGTGGCCACCTTCCTGCGAACACCGCTGGTCCGCGACTGGCTTCTGCTCGAATCAGTGGGCTCCACAATGGACAACCTGAACGCTGCTATCTTGTCACGGCTCCGAGTCCCGCTGCCGCCAATGAACGAACAGGGTGCTATTGTCACGTATCTTAGCCAAGCAATCAGCAAACTCGACTCCCTCACCGCCGAAGCCCAACGCGCCATCACCCTGTTGAAGGAACACCGCGCCGCCCTGATCTCCGCCGCCGTTACCGGCAAGATCGACGTGCGCGGGCTGGTGGACGCAGAGGCCGCCTGATGGCCCCCTACATCCGCAACCTCTGCCTCGACCGGACCTGGATTTCGACCGAAGGTCGCCATGTGCTGTAGAGGCTTTGAGTCCGACGCTCCATACTCAAAAGGCTTTGAGTCCGACATCTGCCGGATTTCGGGACACAAACTTGTTTGTGTGGGTTGGATGGGACACAACGACGCGGAGATCGCATGACCCATCACAAGGAAATTTCCTTCGAGGACGATATCTGCGGCCATTTATCGGCGCAGGGCTGGCTCTATGCCGCGGGCGACGCGGCGGCTTACGACCGGGCGCGGGCGCTGTTTCCCGCCGATGTGCTGGCCTGGGTGCAGGCCACTCAGCCGCAGGCCTGGGAGACGCTGGTCAAGAACCATGGCGCCGCGGCGGATGGCGTGCTGTTTGACCGTATCCGCAAGCAGTTGGACGACCGCGGCACCCTGGACGTGCTGCGCCATGGCGTCGAGCTGCTGGGCCTGCGCCAGCCGCTCAGCCTGGCGCAGTTCAAACCGGCGCTGACGATGAACCCGGATCTGCAAGCGCGCTATGCCGCCAACCGGCTGCGGGTGGTGCGGCAGGTGCGCTATTCGCCGCACAACGAAAATTCGCTCGATCTGGTGCTGTTCGTCAATGGCTTGGCCGTCGCGACGGCCGAGCTGAAAAGCGATTTCACCCAGGGCGTCGAGGATGCCGTCGACCAGTACCGCTTCGACCGCAATCCCCGACCGCCGGGGCAGGGGGCCGCCGAGCCGCTGCTGGAGTTTCCACGCGGCGCCCTGGTGCATTTCGCGGTCAGCAATTCCGATGTGTGGATGGCAACCCGGCTGTCGGGCGCGGCCACCACCTTCCTGCCGTTCAACCGCGGCAATGACGGCGGTGCCGGCAATCCGCCCAACCCGGCGGGCCACGCCACCGCCTATCTGTGGCAAGAAGTGTGGGCGCGCGAAAGCTGGCTGGAAATTCTCGGTCGCACTCTGGTGGCCAGGCGCGACAGCAAAAAGCGCATCACCTCGGTCATCTTCCCGCGTTATCACCAGTTGGACGTCATCCGCCGGCTGGTGGCGGCGGTGCTGGCCGAGGGGCCGGGGAAGAAATACCTGATCCAGCATTCCGCCGGCTCGGGCAAAACCAACTCGATCGCCTGGGCGGCGCATTTCCTCGCCGATCTGCATGATGCCGGCGACTCCAAGCTGTTCGACTCCATCCTGGTGGTCAGTGACCGCACCGTGCTGGACGACCAGCTTCAAGAGGCCATCTTCGGCTTCGAGCGCACCAAAGGCGTCGTCGCCACCATCACCGGCGAATCGCAGAGCAAAAGCGGCGAACTGGCCAAGGCGCTGTCGGGCGGTAAGAAGATCGTCGTCTGCACCATCCAGACCTTTCCCTTCGCCCTGACGGCGGTGCGGGAACTGGCGGCGACCCAGGGCAAACGCTTCGCCGTGATTGCCGACGAGGCGCACAGCTCGCAGACCGGCGAGGCCGCGACCAAGCTGAAACAGGTTCTCTCCGCCGAGGAGATGAAGGAACTGGCCGACGGCGGCGAGGTCGGTACCGAAGATCTGCTGGCGGCGCAGATGGCCGCGCGTGCCTCTGATGCCGGCATCACCTATATCGCATTCACCGCCACGCCCAAGGCCAAAACCCTGGAACTGTTCGGCCGCCGCCCCAACCCCGACCTGCCGGCCAGCACCGGCAACAAGCCGGCGGCGTTCCATGTCTATTCCATGCGCCAGGCCATCGAGGAAGGCTTCATCCTGGATGTGCTGAAGAATTACACCCCCTACACCCTGGCCTTCCGCCTGGCCAGCGGCGGCCAGGAGTGGGACGAAAAGACGGTGGAGCGCAGCGAGGCCCTGAAAGGCATCATGCGCTGGGTGCGGCTGCATCCCTACAATATCAGCCAGAAGGTCCAGGTGGTGGTCGAGCACTACCGCGAGAATGTGGCGCCGCTGCTGAACGGTCGCGCCAAGGCCATGGTGGTGGTGGGCAGCCGGGTCGAGGCGGTGCGCTGGAAGTTGGCGCTCGACAGGTATATCGCGGCGGAGGGTTACCGCATCGGCAGTCTGGTGGCGTTCTCCGGCGAGGTAAAGGACGACGAGGCCGGGCCGGAGCCGGTGACCGAGACCAGCACCGTGCTGAACCCATCCTTGCGCGGGCGCGATATCCGCCAAGCCTTCGCCACCGCCGACTTTCACATTCTGTTGGTCGCCAACAAGTTCCAGCCCGGTTTCGACCAGCCGCTGTTGTGCGGCATGTATGTCGACAAGCGGCTCGCCGGCATCCAGGCGGTACAGACCCTGTCGCGCCTGAACCGTACAATTGCCGATGGCTCAAAAGACACCACCTATATCCTCGATTTCGTCAACGCCCCCGATGAGGTGCTGAAAGCCTTTCGCACCTATCACGACACGGCGGAACTGGCCGGGGTGACCGATCCCAACCTGGTGTACACTTTGCGTGCCAGACTGGACGGCTTCGGCCATTACGACGACAACGAGGTCGAACGGGTGGTCATCATCGAGCTGGACCCCAAGGCCTCGCAATCTCAGCTTGCCGCTGCTCTGGCGCCGGTCGCCGACCGGCTGCTCCGGCAGTTCAAGGCGGCCAAGGAAACTCTGGCCGCGGCACAGGCGGCCGGTGACGGCGAGGCGGAGAAGGAGGCGCGCGATACCCTTGCCGCCCTGGCGCTGTTCAAGCACACCATCGGCGCCTTCCTGCGCGCCCATGCCTTTCTGTCGCAGATCTTCGACTACGGCAACACGGCCATCGAGAAACGCGCCATCTTCCTCAAGCGTCTGCTCCCGCTGCTGGACTTCGGCCGCGAGCGCGATGGTGTCGACCTGTCCAAGGTGGTGCTCACCCATCACGGCCTGCGCGACCGCGGCCGCCGCGATCTGCCACTGGGCGGCGGCGAGGCCGACAAGCTGCAACCCATGTCCGAATCCGGCAGCGGCGAGGTACAGGACAAGCTGAAGGTGCGGCTTGCTGAACTGATCGAAAAGGTCAATACGCTGTTCGAGGGCGACCTGACCGACGGCGATAAGCTGGTCTACGTCAACAACGTCATCAAGGGCAAGCTGCTGGAGTCATCGGTGCTGGCGCAGCAGGCCGCCAACAACAGCAAGGAACAGTTCGCCAACTCGCCGGATCTGGCCAACGAGCTGATGAACGCCATCATGGACGCCTATGCGGCGCACACCAGCATGAGCAAGCAGGCGCTGGATTCGGAAAAGGTGCGGCGGGGGCTGCGGGATATCCTGCTGGGGCCGGGGGAATTGTATGAGGCGTTGCGGGGGCAACACCATGCCGTTCCTGGGGCCGGCATTGGAGCGTGATGAGAGTATGCCCTCGCCGGGCGCGTTCCGCGCTCAGGTGCGGCCGCAATGACCGCCATGGGCATCAGCTATATTCCGTCAATCTTTGCCTGAAGGTCATCACTCGTTCCACACCTCGGCCGCCAGCGGCAGTTCGTTGAGTTCGGCACGGGCCTCGCGCCACGTCGGGTAATGCTCCTCTAGAATGGCGATAAAGCGATCACTGTGGGTTGGCTCGATCAGATGGGTCATCTCGTGGACGATCACGTATTCAAGCAAGTCTTTCGGCTTTTTCACCATCTCGGTATTGAGTCTGATGTGCCCGTCGCGATGGTTGCAGCTTCCCCATTTGGTTTTCATTCGTTGCAGGAAATAGTCGTTCACCTTGACATCGAGCTTCCGCTCCCACTTCTGGATCAGCGACGGCACCACCTGGTGGAGCAGCGCCTTGTGCCACTCGTGAATGACCTCGGCGCGTTTGGCCGCATCGCTGCCCGGCCGCACGGTCAGGATGATCCGTTTGTGGTCGAGCCGGATGGACGGCTTGGCGTCCTGATGCTCCACCGTCATGAGATGCCGCCGTCCCCAGAGGTAGTGACTCTCCCGGGTGACGAATTGCCGTGGCGACTCCCGCGCCTGCTCCACCAGCTTCCGCTGCTGCTCCCGAATCCAGTGAAGCTTGGAAATGGCATAGGCCCGCGCCACCTCCAGACGGGTGGCACTGGGGACGGCCAGGGTGACGCGGCCATCGGGCGGGTGAACGGAGAGGTGGACGTTCTTGATGTCCTTGCGCGTCACCACGATGCAGATCTCACCGAGTTCTATGGTATCCGTCATCGGTAGCCCGGCTGATTCCTGATGATTTCGAACAGCGCCGTCGTCGCCGCGCGATCGCGGCCGAGGATCGGGAACAAGGCGTTCAGCACCTGCGCCTCGCGCGCCTGATCCCCCTTCCATCCGGCCGGGGCACGCTCGCGCACGGTCAGGTCGATCGACAAGGCCAGGGCGGCCTTGTCGTCATCGCCGGCCGGACATTGAAACCCTGTCGCCGGAAGCGAGCCGAGATTGTTGAACAGCACGATGGCCTCGGGCTTGCCATGCAGGGCCGCGGGAACGCCGGCCTCGGGTTGCCGGGCCGCCAGCCGCCGCACCAGTGCCTCAGCCTCTTGCAGGAATCTTTCATAGGCGGCCGTATCGGTGCGATTCTGCTGGATGAGGTCGTCGAGCAGCTTGGACATCTCGTCATAGAACCGGGGATCGGTGAGCTGGTCGCGGATGATGGTCTTGCGGACGTTGTTGATGATGCTTTCGGCGATGGCATTCCTGGACAGCTTGCCCTTCGCGTTGAGCTTCCGGGCAATGGCGTCGTGGATGCCGGTCTCGATGATCAGTTCGGTCAGGGAAAGCGTGCCCAGCTTGCCAAGGTCGGCCGCCGGGTCCGCTTGGATATAGGTATTGATGAGGTGGCGCATGTCCGCCTCGTAGGGCTTGATGTCCAATTCCTCGCCCGAGTGCCGTTTGATGGCGGTGCGGATGTCGCTGTAGAACTCGACCTCTGTGCGGAGCGCGGCGGCATCGGCGTCGGAATACCCCGCCTCGGTCAGGCTCTGCGCGATGGCGGCAAAGGCGCGCACGAAGCTGGCCACCGCCTTGTAGAAGGACACCCGCAGCGCCTCGGTCTCGTTCAGCGCGTTGGGGTCGGCGGCATCGCCGCAGAAGTAACGCAGGAACTGCTCCATCTCGCGCGGCAGCGCCACCGGCTCGCACAGATAGTGCAGCGCCTCGCGGGCCTCGTCGAGCTGGCTTTTGCCTTCCTCCAGCCAGTTCTTCAGGTGGACGTTGTTGTCACCACCATTGCCCTGGTCAATGTCCAGTTCGTCGGAGCTATAGACCGCAATGGCCTGCTGCACGTCGCCGAACAGTTCCTTGAAATCGACGATATGGCCATAGTCCTTGTCGGCGCCATCGAGCCGGTTGGTGCGACAGATGGCCTGGAACAGGTTGTGGTCGCGCAATTCGTTGTCGAGATAGATGTAGGTGCAGCTTGGCGCGTCGAAGCCGGTGAGCAGCTTGCTGACCACGATCAGCAGCTTCATGGCCGCCGGCTCCTCGATGAAGCGGCGCTTGGTCTCGTCCTCGTACTGCTTGACGCTCTGGCCGGTCCTGAGAACATGCTTGGTGTAGGTATCGAACTTGTAACGCTCGTCGCTCTTGGGGGGCTCGCGGGAGATGGCGTTGTGGTTCGGCTCGTAGGATGTAATAATCCCGCAGAAATCGCCGAAGCCGGTGTTCTGGAACAGCCGGAAATAGTGGCAGGCGTCGTAGATCGAGGCCGCCACCAGAATCGCCGTCCCCCGGTCGTTGTTCAGGCGGGGCTTCAGGCCGAAATCCTCGATGATGCTGGCGATGATGCGCTGCTTGCGCTCGCCGGCGCTCATCAGTTCCTCCATCGTCGCCCAGCGTTTGCGCAGAGTCGCCCTCTGGAAATTGTTGAGGCCCTTGGTCGTCTTCTCGAACCAGAGATCGACGGCAACGCGCGAGGTCAGCCGCTGCGGCACCGCGCGCGCCTCGTATTTCAGGTCCAGCACCACCTTGTCGGCCACCGCCTGATGGAATTTGTAGGTGTGGATATAGGTGCCGAAGACGTCCCGCGTCATCCGCCTGTCCTTGCGCAGCAGCGGCGTGCCGGTGAAGCCGATGAAGAGGGCGCCTTCCAGCCAGCGCTTCATCTGCTTGTTCATGTCGCCGCCCTGGGTGCGGTGGCACTCGTCCACGAACACGTAGAAGCGCCCGCTGACGGGCGGCGGCGGGCCGCTCAGGTCGGCCGGGTTGATCTTGTGGATCAGGGCGCACAGCAGGCGGGGCACGGTGGCGCCGAGCTTCTGCACGAACTCTGCCCGCGAGGTGACGCGCGGCGAGGGCGACTCGGCACCGATCACCCCGGCGTTCTTCATCACCCCCTCGATCTGCTTGTCGAGTTCGTCGCGGTCGGTGATGACCAGGACGCGGGCCTCGGGATCGTATTCCAGCAGCCACTTGGCGATCAGCACCATCAGGATGCTCTTGCCGCTGCCCTGGGTGTGCCAGATGACGCCGCCCTCCTGCTGGCGGATGCGCTCCTGCGCGGCCTTCACCCCGACAAACTGGTGTTGGCGCGGCACCTTCTTCTGGCCGGCGTCGAAGATGACGAAGTTGCGGATCAGGTCGAGCAGGCGGGCCTTGTTGCACATCCGGGCCAGGGGCCGGTCGAGCAAGGCGCCGGCTTCGGGCACTGCCCCGGCGCCGCTGGCAGCCTCGTCCTTCCACTCGACGAAAAACTGCTCCGGCGTCCTGATGGTGCCATAGCGCAGCCCCTGGGAGTCGCTGCCGGCCAGCAGAAGCTGCCCGGTGGCGAAAAATTTCTCGTTGAAAATCTCTTCCTGGTTGGTGATGAGCTGACGCACACCGTCCGCCACCTCCACCGAACTGCGCTTGAGTTCGATCACCACGATGGCGATGCCGTTGAGATAGAGCACGATATCGGGCCGGCGCTCATAACCGCCCTTCAGCGTCACCTCCTCGGCCAGCGCGAAGTCGTTGCTCTGCGGGTTTTCCCAGTCGATCAGGTGCACCGTCTCATGCGCCTGGCCGGCGGCAACCTGGACCGGCACGCCGTAGCGCAGAAGCTGATAGGTGCGCAGATTGGCCTGGTAGAGCGTGACGCCGGTCACGTCGGCCGCCGTCTCCAGCTTGTGCAGGGCGGCACTGATCTGCGCGGCGGAGTAGCCGCGGGCCGTCAGATTGTCGCGCAGGATCGCCGTTTCGATGGGCCGGGTGTTGTCGCGCTTTTTCCAGTCGCCGAGGTAACGGTAACCGAGGCCGTCCGGCCGCGCCGCGTCCGTGAACAGCGCCACCACGCGGTTCTGGGTGTGGCGCTCGGAACGCGGTTGTACGGACATCACTCGTCTCCACGGTTTTGCAGCAGGCGCTGCCGGGCGTTGGCAATCGACTGGTGCAGCTTGGCCTGCAAGGCTTCGCGCGGAGGCAGCACGGTCAAATACTCGGCAACGTGGATGCCGCTCTTGTCCAGTTCCAGCAGTTCGATCTGCTCCTGCTTCTTGCCGGTGCACAGGATGATGCCGAGCGGCGGGTTTTCGTCGGCTTCCTGTTCGTGCTTTGCCAGCCAGCGCAGGTACAGCTCCATCTGGCCCTTGTACTCGGCGCGGAAGTCGCCCACCTTCAGCTCCACTGCCACCAGCCTCCGCAGCTTTCGATTGTAGAATAGCAGGTCGATATAGAAATCGTCGTTATCGATCTGCACCCGCTTCTGCCGCGCCATGAAGGTAAAGCCCGCGCCCAGCTCCAGTAGAAATTGCTCGATCTCGCGCAGGATGGCGTCTTCCAGGTCTTTTTCCAGATAGCGGTCGTTCAGGCCGAGGAAATCGAGCAGGTAAGGATCTTTCAGCAGCAGATCGGGCGAAGGACGCTGCTCCTGGCGCAGCACGTCGAGATCATGCCGGATGGTTTCGTCCGGCTTTTTCGACAGCGCCGAACGCTCGAACAGCAGCGACTGCATGCGTTCCTGCAACTGACGCGACGACCAGCCTTCCAGCCGGCACAGATCAATGTAGAAATCGCGCTTAAGTGGATCGTCGACGTAGATTAGTGCCTTAAGGTGCGACCAGCTCAATTGTCTCCGCAGCGTGGAGACAATTGCCTCATCGGGAAACGCCTGGGCAAAGCGCACCATATGGCGCAGGTTTTTTGCCGAAAAGCCGCGCCCGTAGTCGCCGGTCAATTGTCTCGACAGAGTGAAGACAATCTCATCGCCATACCCGGCTCGCTGGCTGCCGAGGATTTCGCGATGGATGCGTTGCCCCACCTGCCAGTACAGCCCGCTCAGCTCGGCATTGACGGCGCAGGCCGCGCGCAGCCGGGCGTCGGCGACCAGTTGCCGGACTTCGGCGATCAATGCGGTGGCGGTCTGACCATCCGTTGGGATCAACCCACTCATACCAGTCGCGTCCTGCCGGTCAGCAACTCCTGCATCATAGCCTGCTTGAGGGCGCGTGTCTTGTCGCGCCGGGCCTCCAGTGCCGTGAGTTCGGCATCCATGTCGGAGAGGACGGATGCGATGGCGGTTTGTTCGGGGAGGGTGGGCAACGGCAGCAAAACTTGAGACAGAATCCTGCCGTTCGTCAGTGCGCGTGTCGTGTAAGAAGCTTTGGACACAATTTGCTTGCGAACAAACGTAGAGCCAAAGCAGTACGCTTTAAATCTGTCATTTAACCGGTCGCTTAGAGGGCGGGCACGAAGTACAAAACCACTGAATACAGTGTCAACTGGATCATCGAACATGACAGACGCGATACCGATCTCCTCAGGAGTTTCAGATGTTCTTGTGAAGAACACATCGCCCTTCCTGACGTCAAAATTTTGACGCTCCTGCGGGGTAAGCGATACCCTTCCCTCAATATCTGTTGCGCAGATAGCCCTCGACTTGAAAACGTCCATGTAATTCACTATAGGCGTTCCATAGCCGAAAAACTTTCTTTCTTTATTCAGCCCATTCTTGAAGATAAATAGATCTCCAAGTTTCACCTCATCCCACTTACCCCTGAATCCGGGAAAGCGGGTTTGGCTGGTGAGGAGTTGCTGTATGGCGGCCTGTTTGAGGTCGCGCTTCTTGGAAATCAGCCGGCCCAGCTCACTTAGCAGCGCATCCACATCGCTCAATGCCGTGGCGATGGCGCGTTGTTCGGGGAGAGGCGGAAGGGCCACTTTCGTCCCAGAAAACTGCGATTTATTGACTATAGGCACGGCATGCTCACCTGCGAACGCCTTTATTCGCGGTGCGGCTGCAGATATAGCGTAGTAGAGAAAGTCGGAGGAGACCGTTTCGGAGGGGAATACAGCATTGATCTGCTGATTTGACGTGAGCTCTGTTGAAGCAATGCCAGTTTTCCCAATCGTTGAGCCAATGCACACAAAGAGGATGGAGCCCCTAGGAAATATCCTTGAAATAGAGAACCCATCAATCGAAAGCATCTTTTCCGTGTGCGTTATATACTTGACTTTCCCCAAATCCACGGGGCTTACAAATAGGTAATCGTCTCCATAGTTCTCTGGATTTGATGTTGGTGGCGTACTTCCTGTGGCAATAATTGCGAAATCATCAAGTCGTTTTACCTCCCACTCCTCCGGAATAACCCCCACCTCCGTCAGCTTATACCCAGGCCTTACCATGACGCGCCCATCCGCTTGAGGTGCTCGTCCACCCGAGCGGCCAGCGTCGCCACCTCGTCAACCAATTGCGGCAGCGGTGTGGCGTAGCGTTCGGCCAGTTGGCGGATGCGGCCGGTGAGGGTCTGCGAAACCCGGTCCAATTCCCCCTGCACGGCGGCCGACAGGTGGGCCATCCATTTGTCCTTCACCACCAGCGCCTTGATGTCGGCCTCGGTGAGCCTGGGATATTTTTCGTAGGCCAGCCGGTCGAGGTTGGCCTCCTGCTCCTTGACGGCGCGCTTCAGCGCCGCCTCGCTGTCGGACAGCTCCAGCCAGCGCCGGAGCACGGCGGCCTCGTCCTTCGCCTCCCGGTCGTGGCGGATGTCCTTGAGCCGGGCGTTGACCTCGGCCTTGGCGATCCTGTCGAGGGCCCCGAATGCGCCGTCCTCGCCGCCATGCTCCTCTTCCAACTCGGCGCGGCTGGCGGTCGCGGTGTCCAGCTCGGCCTGCGTGGCCTCCAGGGCTGCCTGCTGTTTGGCGAAATAGCGGGCGACGATGAAGGGCTTGGGGATCAGGTCGCAGGTCCAGCCCTTGTCCTTGGTCTTGCCCTTCTTGTCGGTCTCCAGGATGCGGGAGGTCTCGGCCACCCAGCCGTCAGCGGCGATCAGATAGGCGTCGTCCTGCATGGTCTCGGCCCAGTAATCCATCAGGTGCTGATAGATGTCATAGGCGTCGAGCAGCGGCGCTTGGCGGAAGGTGGTGAGCAGCGCCTCGGCGATGGTCTCGATCAGCGCCTTGGGGTGGCCGTCCTGGTCGAAGCCGGTCAGGCGGGGCGTAATGGCCTTGCGCCAGTCGGCGAACAGCGTCGTTGCCGCTTGGTTGAAGGCGGTGAATTCGGCATGGCCGAAGATGGCCGGCTTGACCTCGGGCAGCGGCAGCGTGAGGCGGGCATAGCCGGGGCGGCCGGCGGACTCGAACAGGGCGGCGCGCAGGCCGGGCAGCACCTGCCAGTAATCCGACAGCGCGTCGAGGTCGCGCTCGGGGATGCCGCCGCGCAGATGGCCGTCGATGTCCTGTAGATCCTCGGGCTCGCTGCTGTCGATATAGCGCGGCAGGTTGAGATTGAAGTCGTTCTTCGGGTCGGCGATCACGGACAGCGGCACCATGCGGGCATAGCGCGGATCGCTGTCATCCTGGCGGGTGAAGGTGTCGACGATCCTGTGGATGTCCTGCTCGCGCAGGCGGTTCTTGTTGCCATCCTTGATGAAGCCCTTGGAGGCGTCGATCATGAACACGCCCTTGCGGGCGGTGGCGTTCTCCTTGTCGAGCACCAGGATACAGGCGGGAATGCCGGTGCCGTAGAACAGGTTGGCGGGCAGGCCGATGATGCCCTTGAGGATGCCCGAGCGGACAAGCTGCTGACGGATGACGGCCTCGGCGTTGCCGCGGAACAGCACGCCGTGCGGCAGGATACAGGCGCCCTTGCCCGTGCTCTTCATGGAGCGGATGATGTGCAGCAGGTAAGCGTAATCGCCCTGCTTGGCCGGCGGCTCACCCCAGGCGAAGCGCTGGAAGGGGTCGGTGGCGGGGGTGAGGCCGGTGGTCCAGGCTTTGTCGGAGAAGGGAGGATTGGCCACGACATAGTCATAGGCGCGCAGCTTCTCGCCATCCTTGAATTTGGGCGCCGCCAGCGTATTGCCCGACAGGATTCTGGCCGTCGGAAAGTCGTGCAGGATCATGTTCATGCGGGCCAGGCCCGCGGTGGACACATCCTTTTCCTGCCCTTCCAGCGTGATATGCTTGCCCGCCTGCGCCGCCACCTTCAGCAGCAGCGAGCCCGAGCCGCAGGTGGGGTCGTAGGCGGTGGTGGCGGCCTTGGTGTTGTCCGGCGAGATGCCGATCACCTTGGCGATGACCCGGCTGACCTCGGACGGGGTATAGAATTGCCCTTTGCTCTTGCCGCTCTCGCTGGCGAAGTGCCGCATCAGGTATTCGTAGGCATCGCCAAGGATGTCGTCGTGCTCGGCGCGGTTCTGCGAGAAGTCGAGTTCGGGCTTCTGAAAGATGCCGATCAGGTTGCTCAGGCGATCAATCATCGCCTGATCTTCGCCGAGCTTGTTGGGGTCGTTGAAGTCGGGGAAGTCGCTGCCGGCGAGGCGGTCGTTGGCGTTGATCAGCGGCTGGATGATCTGGGTGTTGATCTTGTCGCCGATATCGCTCTTGCCCTTGAGCGCGATCATGTCGGTGAAGCTGGCGCCCTTGGGGATCGTCACCGGCGGGGCAAAGTCGTCGCTGTCGCCGTACTTGTCGGTGATGTACTTGATGAACAGCATGAACAGGACATAGTCCTTGTACTGGCTGGCATCCATGCCGCCGCGCAATTCATCGCACGAGGCCCAGAGGGAGGAATAAAGGTCGGATTTCTTGATCACCGAGGACCGCCGTGGACCATTGCCATTGCTTTTTCCATTGCTTTTTGCGCTTGTCCGCGCCGCGTCGGGATCGGGTGGCGTTGCCGGGGGTGCAGACGTTGCGGGAGCATCCGCAACCGCGACGGACCCACCCCGTCCCCTGCCGGAAACGATCACGCCGTCATTGAGCAGTTCCGCCTTGACCCGCTCATACGTCGCGTCCTGCCAGCCGAGATCATCGCGCAGCCCCATATTTCCCGCCCGGCCACCGCGCGCGTCGAGCGCGGCGAGGAACCGCTCACGGAGAGAGTCTCTGACCATAGTCCCGCTCTTGTCCCCATCTTCTGCGCCAATCACCCCAAGGCGCAGGCGGGCGACAATAACGCAGGCCGGAGCATTTCCAGAAGCCGGTAATTGCTGGCCGGGAGGGTGGGGCCGCGTTGATCGCACATTCCCTCAATCGGATGAAGGTCTACCGCGTCGAGGGGCAGGGCAATCGGGTGAACAGTTCTAATTTTGCGGTGATGCCCGCCCCACTCTCGTCATCCCCGCGAAACAGGCTGTGTGAAAAGTCGCGATGGCCGCCCAAATTGCCCTCGCCCGCTGGCGGGAGAGGGAGGGGATCCGCGCAGCGGGGAGGGTGAGGGTGGCTCCCGGTTCCGCAAATAAATCCGTAGTTTATTGGGAAACGGACAGGAGAACCACCCTCACCCCGACCCTCTCCCGCCAGCGGGAGAGGGAGTTTTCACACAGCCTGTTTC
>OBEQ012132948.1_pt1 | contig 29465 bp, 33 predicted proteins | sample 1670901 | NCBI WGS metagenome assembly OBEQ01 (sample SAMEA104232315, study PRJEB22302) | groundwater metagenome | biome: forest; feature: aquifer; material: groundwater | place: USA | collected 2011-08-07 | depth 5.4 m
AGTCGCCGCAAGTGTGGGAGGTTTCTTAGTATGGGTCAATTTCTTTACGCAATTATCCGAGCCGCTAGACCCAGACAATGGCTGAAAAATCTTGCCTTATTTATCACTATTCTTTTTACCGGCCAACTTTTTGTCCCCAATCTCCTTCGCGCAACGACGCTGGGGTTTATCGCTTTTTGTCTTCTGTCTTCTTCCAATTATATTTTTAATGATGTTTTGGATGCGCCCCATGATCGGAAACACCCATTTAAAAAATTTAGGCCAGTAGCAAGCGGGAAATTACCAGTCAATATTGCTCTTACCGTTTCCGTTATTTTTGTCATCGCAGGACTTATCATAAGCAAATCCATCGGATCCACATTTCTGTTTATGGCCATTGCCTTTATTATTATTCAATATGCCTACACACTTTTTTTAAAACATTTAAGCGTCATAGACATCCTCACTATCACCGCAGGATATTTACTTCGCGTCTATGCGGGTGAAACAGCAACCGGATATCATATTTCTATTTGGCTTGCCCTTGCGGCCGTATCGCTTGCGCTCTTTTTAGCTATCGGAAAACGGCGGGCAGAACTCACGCTTATTCAAGGATATAGCGGCGTTGTTCCCAAAGACACCAGGGAAAGTCTCTCTCATTATTCGGAAAAACTTCTCGATACGTATACGGCGATGTTTGCCAATTCAACATTTCTTTCCTATGCCTTTTTTACCTTTTTTGAACGACCGATTAATCGTGGTTTTTTATTTCAGAATTATGATGCATTTACGCAAGGAATCCCTGACCGTAAATGGATGATGGTTACTATTCCCTTTGTCCTTTTTGGTATCATGCGCTACATGCAACTTATTTATGAAGGCAAAGGAGAATCACCAGAGAAAATCTTAACATCTGATTTGCCACTTTTGACCACAGTCATTCTTTGGGGAGTAAGTATTATTGTGGTAGTATATGGTATTGGAGGATAATGAAATATCCACATAAACTTCGAGAAAACATTCATCTCATCGTGGACATTGTGGGGGGTGTCTTTATCTGGAGAGGTATCTGGCAACTACTGGATACCTACTTTTTACCGCTACAACCTCAACTCAGTGCTATCGTAGGTCTCCTCATTGGAGTTGTCATAATACTTTTTCTCAATGACCGCGTGTGATACTTATTCTACTTTCTCCGTATATTGGCTGAAGACCCAACCTTTATTCGTGCTATCATATTTAATCTGATACCACCCACTCTGTGAATCCAAAATCGTGTACTTTTCTCCTGGATTTACCTGACCGGAAATAGAGGCATCGGTTGAAGGAGTGAAACGCACCCGCAAAAATCCAATGGGAGTATCTTTTATGATGACAAACGGCTTCGTTGGGTCTGCACTGGTCCCGCTGGTCGGCTTGGGCGTCGGACTCCCAGAAGGAACAATACTCGGCGAGGGACTCGCAACGGGTCCATTTGCTGGCCCATTAGAAAGGGCAAGCTGCATGAGCACATTGAGCTTATATCCTGCAGTGGTTTTCACTTTCAGTGTTCGCGGTAAAAAACCAGGCGATGTCACACTTATCGTGTGGTCAGCGGGGGTTACCGTTGAAAGAGCAACCGGCGTCACTCCTTTATTTTCATCATCTAAAAGAAACGTCGCCCCATCAGGAATAGTGGTCATAGAAATTTCTGATTTATTACTCGTAATTTTTTCCAGCCACAACACATCACCAGCTGAAGAAAGTTCTGATTCTGCTAAATCTCGATTGACGTAGGTGAGCAAATTTGGCGCAATAATAATTTTCCCCTGCCAACTTGCCAGAGACGTAGTCGTTGCATCGGGAACAATTTTAATTGTGTACTCGCCAGCATCCACTTTATCTTCAAATGGCGTTCTGCCTTTGTGCGTATTATCCAAAAAAATGCTTGCTGCTGGGCTACTATTGACCTTCAAAACTCCTTGTCTAGGAGTTCGTCCGCTGACTAATTTAATAAGTCCGACAATAAGAATAACAAACCCGACCAGCCCCACTAAAAAAAACAATTTGCGCCTCATGATGATATCGATCATAGCACAAAAAGCAAAAACGTCGCAACTTCAGGAAGGCCTCCCGTATTTGACAAACATGCTTCTGTAAGATAGACTTAAGCTCTTCAAAACCACTCTTTCGTAGAGTGGTTTTTATATGAAAAATGTAGTTCGGCTGGTACGCCATTTGGTCAATGAAATCTCTCGCCCGCTCCGCGACGGGGGCAATCCGGTGAGTCTCTGGCTACGGAAACTCTTTGAGAGGATAAACGTACGTCAACTTATCGGCATAAACCTTGCGGGAGTCGCCTTTTTCTCCGCTATCGTCATACCGCAGGCACGTGATATTTTTTCCAACATAGAAACATCGATTATTAAACCAGAACAGCCAGTAATTGACATCATTCCCACGGCATCCACATTTCAATGGCCCCTTTTCCACTTTGCGCTCACGCAACATTTTTCTCTGTTTCATCCAGCATTGGATTTAGCAGCGCCATTTGGGACACCAATTTTTCCGGTAAGTGATGGAAAAGTAATCTGGGTAAATTCCTATCCATTTGGCTACGGCAACCACATCTTGATTGAGCATAACGGACAAGTCCAATCACTCTATGCCCATATGTCTAAAATCTTCGTCAAAGCTGGCCAAAACGTAACCAAACAAACGGAAATTGGTCAAGTAGGAGCAACGGGGTGGGCGACGGGCAACCACCTGCATTTTGAAATCTACCAAAACGGCACCCCCGTCAACCCGCTCGAGGTGTTACCGGAGATTACGCAATAATTCTTAATGCATTTTCTGCATTGTATTGCACTTCTTTTTGTAACTCCATTATTTTAAATTCTGACAAAGAAACCCATCGAAATTCTTCTTGCATCGTAACATCTTGCGGATTGTCAACAAGAGCAAAGTAAATGCAATCAACGTGATAATGTGCATGTTCATTGGGTCGAGCAGAAATTTTTTCTTCGAGAAGAATAAACGGCTGGATGAGTTCAGTAACGTATGGAGTTTTAATTAAGTCCTTTTTCGTTTGCAAAAGTTCAACTTCAATCCCTGTCTCCTCTTTGACCTCCCGCACTGCGGCTTCCGGCGGATTTTCATCTTTTTCTACATGCCCGCCAACTCCCACCCAGATATTGTACTTCTTATGTTTGTGCAAAAGCACTTTTGCTTCACCGTCAATTTTTGCTACGAGATAAACGGTTGCCGTCATGTGTTTTTCCATGGGTTATTTATGGATATGAATGAACTTACCAATTAAAGAACAGTATTTGCTTCTCGTAAGTAAAGAGGTTAACTTTTTATCAATCTCTTCTGTGCTCAAATTTGGAGATAGACCAATTAAACCGGAGTGCTTCCGAGAGTTACCAATAAAATCTTTTTCATTAAGAGTGATAATTACTCTACCTTCTTTTTCTGCAATTCTGAATATTTCTTTATCCGGCAAGCTTGGTTTATGATAATCATGAACAATATGGCGTATATTGAATCTATTGTTTAATCTGGTTAATTTATATCTTGGAGGAAGGTTCTCATCAAGAAGAAGCTTACATTTCATGTCTTGCGCCAAAAGCCTGCGCTATCTCATTAATGACGCCATTGATCTTTTCTATGCTCACGTGTGGATACTCCTCATGAATCGCTTCAACTGTATACCCATCTCCAAATAAATAAATGATGCGTTTAATGGGTATTCTGGTATCTGCAATGACCGGAGTTCCTCCTAAAATATTCGGATCAGAAGTTATATACTTACTCATAGAGTAGTTTGAAGCGTAATAGTAGCCTATTTTTACAAACGTGTCAACCAGTCTCTATACATAGTATCATATTTTTGGGATAGTCAACCAAGGAAAGTTATCTCTTTGAAAAACTCGCTATCCACCATAAATCCCTTTTTTTACCATCGCGATCTTTCTCGTTATACGTATACATATCTTCAACAGTAAGTTTTGCCTCTATTACCATCTTTTTCAATTCATCGGGTTGAAAATACGTAAAGTGACGGGTCATTCCGGAAGATAAATTCTCTGCAACATCGGCTTCTCCTTTTCCTTGCTTAACTAAAATAAATAAAATCCCGTGAGGCTTAAGAAATGTATAAAATTCTTTAAGAACGCCTGGAACTTCTGACCGTTGCAGATGTAATAAAGATGCGCATGCCCAAATACCATCAAATGATTTTTCCGGAAAGTCTAAATATCGAAGATCCTGTTTTTGAAACCTGACAGAAGGATTTTCCTTTCGAGCAATTTCCAAAAGTTTTTCTGAAAGATCAACGCCGACAACATCAAATCCTTTTGAAGAAAAATAGCCGCTATCTCTCCCCGATCCGCATCCTGCATCAAGAATGTTTCCATGTGATGGAAGAAACGAAATAAACTTCTCTCGCTCTTGTACTGGAGCACTGTTTACCACCTTTTTTGCATACTCTTGCGCAATAGTATCGTAAACCGATATCGTCTTTTGTATATGATCAGATTTCATATGAATCAATCGGCACGCCGGCGCCACATCCAATATCCAATACGCTCGATCCCTTCGGCAACAATTCAATAAATTTTTCGAGGTATTTTTGATTTTTAAACTGATCGCGGTTCTTGAGATATGTTTTCGCAATTTTGTTATATCCTTTTCTTACCGAATCGTTGTCCATGTGGGTAGTATACCAAAAAGCCCCTCGTGCGAGGGGCTTTTAAATTTCTTAGTTAAAATTAATAATCCATTCCTCCCATGCCGCCCATACCTCCGGGAGGCATGCCGGCACCTGCTTCTTTCTTTTCAGGAAGATCCGTGATCAATGCTTCGGTTGTTAATATCATCATGCCGATACTGGCTGCATTTTGTACTGCTGATCGCGTCACTTTTGCTGGATCCAAAACGCCTGCGGCCAACATGGATCCAAATTCCATGGTCATGGCGTTAAAGCCATAATCGGCAATTTTAGATTCTTCAACGGTTTTTAAGACCCATCCGTCATCTGCTCCTGCATTTTTGGCAATCCAGCGCACTGGTTCACCAAGTGCATGATAGAGTATGTCGATACCGGTTTTTTCATCAGCATTCTTGAGCGTGTCTTTGAGTTTCAAAAGTACTTGACGAGACCGAAGAAGCGCCACGCCACCGCCAGGAACAATTCCTTCTTCTAGGGCCGCCTTAGTTGCAGCAACTGCATCGTTGACGCGCTCTTTTTTGTCTTTGAGTTCTACTTCTGTAGCAGCGCCAACATTGATAACGGCTACGCCGCCGGAAAGTTTGGCCAAGCGCTCCTGCAACTTTTCGCGATCAAAGTCACTCGTGGTTGCATCCATCTCGCGTCGAATCTGTGCGATACGAGATTTGAGCGTTGCTGCGGTTCCTTTGCCACCAATAATCCGGCAGTTTTCTTTATCTGCCCAAACTTTATCAGCCCGTCCGCAGTCTTCGACTTTGACATTTTCGAGTTTCCGTCCGGTGTCTTCAGAAATCACGGTCCCACCAGTAAGGATAGCAATGTCTTCCAGCATGGCTTTGCGTCGATCACCAAAACCCGGTGCTTTAATAGCAAGCACATTGAAGGTACCACGCAATTTGTTTACTACTAATGTAGCAAGCGCTTCACCGTCGATTTCATCGGCAATAATCACCAAATTCTTGGACACTTTAATAAACCCCTCAAGGAAAGGCAAAAGATCAGCAATTGCTGAAATCTTCTTGTCAGTGATTAAGATATATGCATCTTCAAGTTCTGCTTCCATCTTGTCGGAATTGGTCACAAAGTAGGCGCTGGCATATCCTTTATCAAACTCCATCCCTTCTTTGTATTCAATTTCCATCGTCAACCCTTTTCCTTCTTCCACCGTCACCACGCCATCTTTGCCGACTTTGGCAAGCGCTTCGGCAATCATTGTGCCAATTTTGTCATCCTGGGCAGAAATAGTTGCGACTTTGGCAACATCAGCGTCTTTCACGGCCTTTGCCATTTTTTTGACTTCGGCAACAACTGCTTCCACGCCTTTTTCCATCCCAATTTTTAGAATCATGGGATTAGCTCCTGCCGTCACATTTTTAAATCCACTGTTAACGATTGATTGGGCAAGTAACGTCGCAGTCGTGGTTCCATCCCCTGCCACGTCGTTGGTTTTGCTGGCGGCTTCCTTCACGAGCTGTGCGCCCATATTTTCAAATGGATCCTCAAGCTCAATTTCCTTGGCAACAGAAACACCGTCATGGATTACATTTGGTGCCCCCCACTTTTTATCAAGGGCGACGTTTCGTCCTTTGGGACCCAATGTAGTTACGACTGCTTTTGCTAATATGTTGACGCCGCGCACCATGGCCTGACGTGCATCTTCAGAAAATTTAATTTGTTTTGCCATAGGTCTTCCTCCTTTACCCTGTAAGGGTTATTCAACAATTGCGAGTATATCTTTTTGTTCCACGATCATCCATTCTTGACCGTTCACTTTTACTTCATTGCCACCCCATTTTTTATACATGACTTTATGTCCAACTTTCACTACCAAAGGAAATACTTTTCCATCATTATTGTGCCATCCTGGCCCTACAGCCATAACCTCTCCCATTTGGGGTTTTTCTTTGACGCTATCAGGGAGAATGATGCCAGAAGGAAGTGTATCTTCTGCTTGGAGAGGTTTAATGAGTACATTATCAAATAACGGAATAATATTAAGTTTTGTTTTTTTCATAGTATATCCTCCTTTTTTTTGGCAGTTAATCGAAGTGAGTGCTATTTTAACGGCCGTAAAAAATCTTGTCAAGGGGTAGATTGTAACGGGCTAATCGCTTCGCCAACGCAACTTGTATCCACCCTCGTGCATCGTGCGGATGGAATCGCAACAGGGTATCGCTCACTATTTCATTGGTCCGATGTTTTTTCATATACCAAAGTTGAACTGCTCGAGCTAGAGGCTCAATATACCTTGCAATACTACATGCGAACAGAAAATACTTGTTATTCATAATTCGTAAATCATAATTCATAAATCGTAATTTCTCTTTCCATGCAGTTGGTAAAAAATTTTTCACCCACTTATTTTCCTGTAAAAATTCTTGATATACCCCGCCTCGTTCCCACAAGGGCCGCATCTGCAGCACCTCGTGGGCGGTGTACAAATCTCGTTCGCTACTTGGTAGCGATAGTGCATCTGATGTCATAAACATATTTAGACAAATCGCATTTTTCACGTTTTGCGCCTTTCTCCGACGACGCATACCAACTATTTCCATAGTAACAATTGCCAATAATCGACTGATCCAAATAGTTCCAGGAACAACAATAAAAAGAAAATCAATATCATCATTCTGTTTCGCATTTTCCATCGCAAGTCCGCCCGTCACACCAATAAACTCAATTGAAGGAACCCATCGAAGTAATCGACTTGCTTGTTTGGCTACGTGCCATTTTTCTTTTGCCAACATATGCCGTTTCTGTCGCAAAGCAATAAGAGATATGTGACCAGAGGTAAAAATAAAATTTTCTTGTTTATGTGCTACTTGTGGCAACAAAAACGTAGTTTTCACTTCTTGAAATACACACCAACACGCTACCTCCTGTCGAGTCAAAGGATAATCAAAAATGTCTGCATACAGAAGCGTTATCAACAAACATTGTTTTTGAGTTAACTTCATTGCCTGTTATCGTGCGGCAGGAGCACTTGCTGAAGAAAGACCATAGGTACCCAAAACCTGTCGAAATCCAGACACCATAGTACCCAATACTGCAGATGGACCAGCGCCACCAGCCATGCCATTAATTGCATCAGTAAGATATTGGATAAGCTTATCATTGAGCCCATTGTCAAACGTCCGTGATGCTAAAGGGAATGATCGGGCATCAAGGCTCGCCTCTTTTATATATGCACCCACGTACGGATCACCTTTCAGGCTATCACCCAATTCCACGCGCGCATATGGCTCACCAAAAAGTCGCGTTTTGGCGGCTTCCGTATATAGCTTCATTGCTGCCTCTTTACTCGTTAAGTAATTGACAAATTCCCATGCAGCCTTTTGATTTTTACTTTTACTAGAGACTCCTTCCGCCCAATAGGATGCCCACGTGACGGTACTTCCCGGCAGCTGTGGAATAGGAGCAATTTTAAAACGCAAGTTGGGACTAATTTGTTTTATGTCAAATGCACGCCAAGAAGGAGCCATAATCATGGCAACCTTCCCACTGGCAAAGGCATAAATGGAATTATCTAATGTATCGTTCCAGGTATAGACGGGATCGGAGGGATCGGCAAATTTTCTATAGAAAATGAGTGTCTGTTCTGCCTCACTACCCGTGGGCTGGTCAAGTTTAGCGCCATTTTGCATCATCATGGTTGCCAGGATATCACTAAAGTTTTCGACATTTCCGGTAGTCCCCAACGCGATAGCAGAAGACACGATGGTGTTTTGATTTTTCACCGTCAATTTCGGAACGATATTGAGAAGTTCTTCATATGTGGTGGGAGGGGTCACTCCAGCACTAGCCAAGAGATCTTCATTATAATAAAGGCCCAGTCCATCAATCATCAGAGGAATGCCATAAATATTCGTACCGGCAACTAAATCACGACTGGCAACCGGATAAAATGTTGTACCAAATTGCGCACTCGTCATCACTGTCGTAGGGACAGGAGTCAGTTCATTACGGAGCATCGGCACCCACGTATTATGGAATCGAAATACATCCGGTCCCTCTCCGCGGGCAATTGCTGATTGCAACCGTTCCCGATACTGCTTCGGCGACTGCTTCACATAGGTCACTTTAATTTTTGGATGTTCTCGTTCAAATGTAGTCAAGACACTTCGCACGCTCGCATCGTTTTCCCAAAGACCCCAATAGCTAATGGTCACTTCAGCATTACTTGCAAGAAAGCTTAAGGCAAATTTTCCCGCCAGCACCAAACCACCAAGGAACAATAAAAATACAATAAACAAAAGAATCCGACGCATAAATCCGCCAGTTGGCTTTGATGGTATCGGGGCTGGCGGACTACTAGTAGCAGGAGCTTGAGGGGTAACACTCTGAGGGATAAATGGATTTTCTGCTTGCCCAGCTGGTTCTGTCGGTAGGGACGCACCAGAAGGAGACACAACCACTATTTCAGCAGGAGCAAATGGTGATGACGGGCTTGGCGATTGAGGTGCTACTCCGTACACCATAGGCTTGGGTTCTAAAATAATCCCACCACTTGGCATAGCTGCGCCAACTTGCCCCGCCTCTGGTTGGGGCGGCTCAGACGGTCCGCCAGGTGGCGGAGGTGGCGGTTGTGTTGGAGCAAATGATGTGGAATCAACCATAGTTGTAGTACAATTATCATACCATGAGAAAAGCAAAGGACAATAGCTTGTGGGGAATTCTCATCCTTCTTCTGATGGGTTTGATCGGATCTATCATATTTGAAAAACACTATACCGATCGCGTCTATCCTGCAGTCACGATCAATGGCATATCGTTTGGCGGGAAAACTCCACAAGAAGTAGAAGCATTTTGGTTGGCGCAAAATAAATCATTTAGTCGTATGAAGTTTGAATTTCGTTCTGGTACTGAGGTGGCCACGATCTCGGGAGCGGCACTGGATATCGGCTACGATGCGACCCTTAGCGCCAAACAAGCATTCCTTATAGGAAGATCTGGACATATTGGGAGCGATCTCTATGCAAAATTTTTAAAAAGAGATGTAGCCCTCACACCATTTTTCCGATGGAAAACACAGCTTCTTGATGATTTATTGAAATCTCTGGCCCAGCGCATTGATATACCAGTGCAAAACGCACTTTTTAAGTATCAAGACGGAAAAGTCAGTGCGTTTAAAGCATCGCACGACGGCAGACGGGTCAATATGTTTGAAACCAAAAAACGCTTTGCAACGGCGCTTCTTGCTGCCGATGACACGACAGAAGATTTCATACAAATTACCTTGCCCGTCGACACGATCAAGCCTGCTATCGCAACGGATCAAATTAATAACCTCGGCATTAAAGAGCTTATCGGCCGCGGCTACTCGCAGTTTCATGGGTCCATCCCCGGAAGGATCCACAACGTGGCCTTTGCGGCATCGCGTTTTAACGGCGTCCTCATAAAACCTGGTGAAACATTTTCATTTAATGACGCAGTGGGCGACATTTCCGCGGCAACTGGCTATCAACAAGCCTACATTATTAAAGAAGGCCATACTGTGTTAGGGGATGGCGGCGGTGTGTGCCAAGTTTCCTCTACCTTTTTTCGGGCCGCAATGGCCGCTGGTCTCCCCATCCTTAACCGCACTGCACATGATTATCGCGTTCACTACTACGAGGAAGGAGGATTTAAACCGGGGTTGGATGCTACCGTCTTTGGCCCATCGGTGGATTTAAAAATCAAAAATAATACTTCTGGTTATATACTCATTCAAACCAAAGCAGACACCAATAATATGAATCTCACCTTTGAACTCTATGGCACCAAAGATGGCCGAGTTGCACAAATTCTCAACCATCAGGTGTGGGGCCTCACTCCTCCCCCACCGGATTTATACCAGGATGATCCGACACTTCCCAAAGGAGAAGTGAAACAAGTAGACTTTGCCGCCTGGGGGACAAAAGCTTCATTTCAATATAAAGTCACGCGTGGCAATGAAATTTTAGAAGATACTTCCTTTGCTTCTGATTTTAAACCATGGCAAGCGGTGTATCTAAGGGGAATTTAATATGAACAAAAAAGTTGTGCTCGTCGGCGGATGTTTTGACCTTCTCCACTTTGGCCATATTTCTTTTTTGAAACACGCCAAGGCCCATGGAGATTATCTCGTTGTACTGCTTGAATCCGATGAAAAAGTCAGGAAACTCAAAGGCGACAGTCGACCTATCCATAATGAAAACCAACGGAAAGAAATGCTTGAATCATTATTATTTGTTGATGAAGTCATCCTCATGCCCAATGTTACTACTGACAGCGACTACGTCAAATTGATCGAGGATGTAAAGCCCAATGTCATTGCCGTCACCCAAGGAGATCCCATGGTAGAAAAAAAACGCCAGCAAGCCAGCCGCTTCGGTGCAACCCTTATCGAAATCCCCAAAATCCACACCCCCTCTACCTCCCAACTGGCGAAACTCCTGGGACTTGAGTAAAATAGCGGGTATGAATAACCAGTTAACTACGATATATATCGTTCGTCATGGACAAACCGAGTGGAATGTAAAAGGATTACTCCAGGGTCATGCCGACTCACCTCTCACGCAAGAAGGTGAAAATCAAGCCAAACAAATCGCACAAGAGTTACGCGATGTACATTTTGATAAAGTGTTTTCTTCAGATTTGCTCAGAGCAAAACGCACCGCAGAAATTATTGTCTTAGAAAAAAAATTAGCCGTTAAAACTACTAAAGCGCTCAGAGAAATGGCCTTTGGAAAATTTGAAGGGAAACCTTACAAAGACATTAATGACGCATTTGAAAAATTATTCAAACAATATGAACACCTCAATCAGCAAGAAAAATACAAATTAAAACTCGCTCCTGATATAGAAACATCCGAAGAAGCAGTGTCTCGCTTCATCACTTTTTTACGAGAACTAGCTGTAGGACTTCCCGAAAAAATTATACTTATAGTTACTCACGGTTCGGTCATACGCCATTTTCTCATTCATATTGGATTAGGCACACATGAGACCCTTGCTAACACCGCTATCGCTCATACTGCATTGATAAAAATTGAGAGCGACGGCGTAGATTTCTTCATCAAAGAAACAAAAGGAGTGACTATAACCACTGTATGAAAATTCTGGCCATTGAAACTTCCTGCGATGAGACCGCTGCGGCGGTTGTCGAAGATGGGACAAAGATTTTAAGCAACATCATTGCTTCCTCTACTGCCATGCATAAAAAATACGGCGGCATTGTGCCGGAGGTGGCGGCCCGCGAACAACCGCGAGTTATTATTCCCGTTATTAACGAAGCGCTTGAGGAAGCAAAACTCGTAATCGATGATGTCGACCAAATCGCAGTCACCATTGGCCCTGGTCTTATCGGCAGTCTTCTTATTGGCGTAGAAACAGCCAAAACCATGTCCTTTGTGACCAAAAAACCTATAATTCCCGTCAACCATGTAATCGCGCATATGTTCGCCAATTTCGTTGACCCATCTGTCATTCCCGCGAAAGCGGGAATCCATCTTCAAAAAGACTGGATCCCCGATCAGGTCGGGGATGACAAGAAAGAAATCCAGTTTCCCGCAATCTCTCTCGTCGTTTCCGGTGGACATACGGAACTATTTCTCATGGAATCCAACAAAAAACTCACCTGGCTTGGGGGAACCCTCGATGATGCCGCCGGCGAAGCATTTGATAAAACCGCACGGCTGTTAGGATTTGAAAATCGCGGTGGCGTTGCTATTCAGGAAGCGGCAAGCCGTCATCCCGAGCTTGTCGAGGGATCTCTCGCGCATGCGAGCTCAGATAAACTGAGAGATTCTTCGCCTTCGGCTCAGAATGACAGAGTCATCTCTCTACCCCGTCCCCTTCTTCATGACAAAACATTAAACTTCTCTTTCTCGGGACTCAAAACTGCAATTATGCGAGAATGGCAAAAACACAAAAAACCCAATAAAGAATTAATAAATGAATTTGCCTACGAAGTCCAAGAGGCAATCACCGATGTGCTTGTTGCCAAAACCCTCACAGCCGCTCAATCACACCAGGCCAAATCAATCCTTATCTCCGGTGGCGTTTCTGCAAATTTGCGCCTTCGAGAAAAACTTACCTCACAAGCCAAAGGATTTCATCTTCATTTTCCACCTATTGCATTATGTACAGATAACGCCGTCTACATAGCCTCCTATGCATTTTTCAAAGGAACACCAGTCAATTGGCACGATATTACCGCTCTCCCCGACCTTTCCGTCGAAGAGAATATTTGATACAACAATCTTTTTTGCGTACAATACATCCATGGACAAAGCGTATGACCCAAAACTCGTAGAAGAAAAAATATACCAGATGTGGGAGTCTGGTGGATATTTTTCTCCAAAAATTGATCAAAAAAAAGAACCTTTTTCCATCCTCCTCCCCCCTCCCAATGCCAATGCCGACCTTCATTTAGGCCATGCCATGTATGTCATTGAAGACATAATGATTCGCTATCATCGCATGAAAGGCGATCCGACGCTCTGGCTCCCGGGGGCAGACCATGCCGGTTTTGAAACCCAGTATGTCTTTGAAAAACAATTGAACAAAGAAGGCAAAAGTCGGTTTAATTATCCCCGCGAGGAGCTCTATCAGATGATTTGGGACTTCGTGCAGAAAAACCGCAGCACGATGGAAAACCAACTCCGCCGTCTCGGATTTTCTCTTGATTGGACAAGAAATACATTCACACTTGATCCCAAAATCGTTGCTATTGTCTACAAAACCTTTAAGAAACTCTATGACGACGGACTCGTCTACCGGAGCGATAGACTCGTTAATTACTGTGTGAAAGACGGGACTTCTTTTTCTGATTTGGAAGTAGTAGCCAAAGAAATAGACGGACTGTTATATTACATAAAATTTCCCATCAAAGATGGCGGCCATATTACTATCGCAACGACCCGACCGGAAACATTGGTTGGCGATATTGCCGTGATGGTGAATCCCAAAGACAAACGGTATAAAAATTTGATCAGAAAGACTGTTGTACTACCTATCGTCAATCGAGAAATTCCCATCATTGCAGATAGTTACGTTGATATAAAGTTTGGAACCGGCGCGGTCAAAGTGACGCCTGCCCATGACTTTAATGACTATGAAGTTGCCAAAAAACACAACCTTACCTATCCTCCAGTCATTGGACTTAACGGCCGCATGCAAAATACCGGCGTAGTTGATGGACTAAAAATTTCTGCTGCCCGAGAAGAAGTGGTTAAACGTCTGACGGAACTAAAATTACTGGAAAAAACCGAACCTCATCACATGGTGGTCAAGACGTGCTACAAATGCGGCAATATTCTAGAGCCGCTTCCCATGACACAATGGTATGTAAAAGTGAAACCTCTTACTGACGAAGCTAAAAAAGTCATCAAGGAGAAAAAAATTGCGTTTATCCCGAAGCGTTTTGAAAAGACTGCCATCCGATGGCTCACCGACTTTCATGACTGGAATATTTCTCGCCAAATCGTTTGGGGTATACGCATTCCTGCATGGCAGTGTAAAAATTGCAAAGAATGGACAGTAACTGACGGGACCACACCAACCTCTTGCTCTCAATGTCAAAGCACCAATCTTGAACAAGACACAGATACATTTGATACATGGTTTTCCTCTGGTCAATGGCCCTTCGCTGCGCTTCGCGCAGCTCAGGGTAAACCCGGTGATTCCATTGATGATTTTACATATTTTTACCCAACAAGCGTTATGGAAACGGGCTACGATATCCTCCCCTGGTGGGTGTGTCGGATGATTATGCTGGGGATGTATGCCACCAATCAAGTTCCCTTTCGCACGGTCTATCTTCATGGATTAGTCCGCGATAGCAAAGGACAAAAAATGAGCAAAAGTAAAGGCAATGTGATCAATCCGTTAAAAATGATTGATCTATATGGCACAGATGCACTTCGAATGTCTCTCGTGTACGGTACTGCCGCAGGCAACGATCAAGCATTATCTGAAGACAAAATCCGCGGCATGAGAAACTTTGCCAATAAAGTATGGAATATTGGACGGTTTATCCTTTCTGATACAAATAAAACAGAATTGAAAAACGTCAAAAGAGACCAAGAGCTACAAAAGGCAATGACTGCTATAGTAACGACGGTGACGAAAAAAATAGACAAATACGAATTCGGTCAGGCCGCGGAACAATTATATGAATTTATCTGGCACACCTTCGCTGATAAATATATTGAAGAATATAAGCAGGGAAATATTTCGTATTCGCGGCTTTTTGATTCTTTTCAGACGCTTTTAAAACTCCTCCACCCATTCATGCCATTTGTGACCGAAGCAATCTGGAGTAATTTACCAAAAGAATCAACTGATCCCCTCATTGTTTCCTCCTGGCCGGGAAAATAAATTAACTTCCAGATGATGTTGCCGTCGGAGCTTTTGTGGGAGCAAGAGATGGGGCAGGCAAACCAGTAAACATAAAACTGTCTAAGATTTTACTAAAAAGCACGTCATCAGAAGTAAAATCCGCAGTGACGCCGCTGGGAGTAAAATGATTAACTTCAAGAGCTAACGTATCGGTAAGGCCAATCATCACACCCCGCATTTTGGCAAACGTATAGCCAGTGACGGTTGATCCAACAAAATCACCAACGTAAGAAACACCAGGTCTCCCTCCTACCACGGTTGAGTTTGTGACAAATGGCCGACCACCAAAATCTGTGATAATTTTTCCTCGATAATCAGCGAGTATTTGGCCTCCACCACGGGCTGCCACGGTAAATCGCGTACCACCAGGAAGATACATTCCTTGTGATGCACAACCCGCGCCGTCACAAAAAACTTCACTCACTTCCGGCGGCAACTTGAAACTCACCCCATCTATTGCTTTTCGCGTTGCCCCAGAAATCACAGAGTATGTTTTCCAATTGACGTATGGATTAGGAGTTGTGGTCACAATAGGCGTCGGCGTTACCCGTGTCTGCTGTTGAGAAGGAATCCCAGGCAAACCACCAGGAAAGAATTGTCGTAAAAACGAGCTCAAACCTATACCCAAAACAAAAATCAAAGCAATGAAAATAATAGGGAGAATCGGCAAACCTTGTCTTATTTCAGTTCTCGGAGTTTCTGGTTGTCTTGTTGACTCTGGTTGCAACGACGGAGATATAGGCATAACTGGGTCTATAACCGGCGTTTCTTCATATGCGAGAGGTTCATCCATACATCTATTGTTCCACCCTTATTTTCTCCTGTCAATCCGGCAACCAGCCCAAAGCCCTCGATTATTTTCTCGCGCCTCAATCTCTGCTTGCTGAAACTGTTGTTGATACGAAACATCTGGCGGATATGTAGACACATGGGCAAATCCTTGTCGCACTAAGTAATCATTCACCATGACATCGCCGACAAATATAAAACGAAGTAGCCTGCCATACTTATCTCTCTCTGAAACATCTTTTTGGAGCCGAACGGCGCGACCTACCACCAGTTTTTGATTTGCCTCTTTTGCCTCCCGTGCAAAACATTCAACGGGTTTGCGTGGATCCACCAGTTCCGGTGTGTTCATCCCGATATATCGCACACGCTCGCCATTTGTTAACACAATCGTATCGCCATCAATCACTCGAGCAACTACTGCCTCCTCTGTTTGCTGCTGTTGTATCATGCTGGTCTTATCCAGCATCTGATCCTGGATGGAACCAGGATGACGTTGGGATTCTGGACGCGCCGATGAGCCTCTTAGAATTTGAACCAACTGGAAAATTCCGACACCGATGAGAACGATGCTCAACAACGCAAGCAGGCGTTTCATAAAAAATTTACGCGCGCTCAAGATACGTGCCAGTTTCCGGATCAATGGCAATGGTGTCACCTTGTTTGATAAATAGCGGTACAGCAACTTTGGCACCCGTTTCTACTCCTACAACTTTCGTACCACCCGATACTGTATCGCCACGAGCTCCTTCATCTGCTTCGGTGACGAGGAGGCGCACTTTTTTAGGAAATCGAAGCCCCAATGCCGTATCGCCATTTACTAATACCTGATACGTATCGTTGGGTTTGAGATACGAAACAAAATCTCCCAATACATCTTCTGACAAACTGTACTGCTCATAGGAGTAGTTATCCATAAAAATATACATGTCCCCTTCTTTGTATAAATACTGCATCTCGTGCGTTTCCACAAGAAATTCTTCTACCGAGTCGCCTGCTTTATAGGTAAACTCCTGCACTCTTCCAGTTTTTAAAGACTTCAGTCGCGTTCGCACAAATGCCGATCCTTTGCCGGGATTGACATGCTGAAATTCCACAATCTGATGCGGCTCGTCTTTGAAGATAATAAACATCCCTTTTTTAAAATCTGCAGTGGAAATTGTGGACATAGCAATGATTATACGTTACGTATTAGGATCCTGACAATGGAAATTCCTCTTTCCCCGGAAAAAAGAGGGTATCGGCAATATCATCCGTATCGGCAAACAACATGACCAATCGATCCACACCAACGGCAATCCCGCTGCACCGAGGTAACCCAACCTTCAGAGATTGAATAAAATCGTGATCATAATCATACATGGTTTTTCCAAGACGCTTAATTTCCTTCAATTCTTTTTTGAATCGCTCCTCTTGTTCCTTCCAATCCGTAAGTTCGCTGTAGCAATCCCCCAGTTCCAGTCCCGCGATATAAAATTCAAACCGTTCAGCAAACCGGGGATCGCTCCATTTTTTCTTTGCAAGCGCGCCCATCACTGCCGGAAATTCATATAATATGGTAGGCTTCTTGTGTCCAAGATGGGGTTCGACTTCATTAAGAAAAATTTGATCATATAACTGCTCCCACGTATTTTTTGCATGCACCTGATAGCCTTTTTTCTTTGCAATTGCCCGAGCGGTTTCCAAATCAAAAAATGCATCAAAATCCACATGCGCCCATTTGGCAAAACTTTGGGCAACCGTCAATCGTTCCCACGGAGGAGAGAGATTTATTGTCTTTCCTTGGTAGACAAAGACATTGTCATTGCGAGACCGTTCCGACGGCGAAGCAATCTCTATAGATTGCCGCGTCGCTTCGCTCCTCGCAATGACATACGAATACAACGCCAATAGAAGTTGCTCGCAATCTTTCATGATGTCTTTGTAGTCAGCACCCACGCGATACCACTCAAGAATCGTAAACTCTGGATTGTGCAGCGTACTTTGTGTTTCCATGTTGCGAAAACTTTTGGTCAACGAGTAACAATTCCCAAGTCCAGCAACCATAAGCTTTTTGAGAGGCACTTCTGGAGATGTGGAAAGATACGTAGTGGTTGGGTGTCGATGCCGATCGAGTAGTGTTGTACTAAATACATCAAGATATGATTCTGCGGGCGGATGGGCAATAAGAATCGGTGTTTCTACCTCATGGAAATTTTGATCATCAAAAAATTTTCGAATAGCTCTAATAATTTGTTCACGAATAAAGTATCGCGGCCAAAGGTTTGGATGTTGATGAAGTTTTTTCCAAGTGTTCACTAGAGGAATTTGAGGATGTTTGCTTTTTGCTTGAGTTCCAAAAACCACGGCTGGAGCTTTTCTCCGATCTTTTTATCCAAGATTGCTTGCCTGGCTTCATCTTTGAGCTTTCCCGGGTCAGTTGCCCGTAGCGTTGCTCCGTTCGTCGCAATAAAATTGTTGATGTCGGCATCAGTCAACACGATGTCTTTCCCAAGAATTTTTTGGACGGTCATTTGGAGTCGAATCTGTGAATCAAAATCGCTTTTCGTCATTCCTTGATATTTAAGTAAATCTTCCAGTTTTACATTCTCTCCCAAACCTTTTACGATGTCTTGCTCTTTGGCATCGACCTCCCCTTGAGATACAAAAACACCTGCTTTTCGGGCGGCATCGGCAATCAATCGCTCATTAATCATGCTCTCAAGGGTCTGTTGACCAAATCGTGAGGTGAGCGCACGGGTAAGGTCCCAACGGAAAATAGGCTTCCCATTGATGAGCGCTGCTACTAAAAGTCCTTTGTTGGTAACAAAAAGCCCAAGGAGCAACAAAACCAATATGCCAATGATGAGAGATTTTGGCTTTTTGAACAAACTAAAAGAAATCTGACTCGCATTTATTGAGTTAACCGACATTGGAGATTCAATCGATAATTCACTGGGGATTGCGACTTTTGTTTTTTTCTTTTGTGCCATAATAATAGTCCCAAGCTTACCACACCGCCATCATCGATGCAATAATCACCACAACGCGATACCTAGGGCACAAGATATACCTTTGGTTTGGCAAACGTTAGATACATATATCCATTATCCATCACTTCATCTGGAGGAGTAAATTGTATTCCGGGCTTCTTTTTCTCTCCTTCATTTTTGTCTTTTTTTATATCAACAAATTCAAAATTATATCCACGGGATTGCAACCAGTCAATAGCAGGGTTATTGTGATAACGGAATCCACCAGCAATGTTATGCAAAGGATTAAACAGTATACAAATATTTGAATGGATATGATCTCTAACTTGTTTTTTCGTCAATGGACGCGACAATAATTTATCATTTTCTATAAATTCTTCAATATCTTCACGAGACCAGTAAAGACCATACCCAATGGATTCATATTGTCCTCTCGAGTCAAAACGTCGATCCGCAAAATCTTTGTTTTTGTCTTCTAATCGAGAAAGAATAATTCCTCGCAACGTTATTATTGGTTTGGATTCCAACTCTCCTAGATACCTAGGTTCTATACCAAATGCTTCTGGATCTTCCAGGTAAGTAACAAGATGTGGTTCATATGCTCGCCATAGTTGTTGTTTAAAAATCAGATGGTCCCTTTGTTGGGGTAGTAAATCTATAAATTTTTGAAAAAGTGGCTTTTGTCCTTCTATAAAAGGCATATCGGTATAAAATTTTCTCTCGATAATTATCGGCAGTATAACAAATACTTGTCAAAACACAAAGGAAAGACTCACACTCGCGAAGCAGGACAGAGGGTATTGAGCGCACAATGAGCACAGTCTGGCCGCTGTGCTTTACAGATTGCTCGGCCGTGATTGATAATACGGTACGTAAAACCAAACCAGTCCTCTTTGGGCACGACGCGCATCAGTTCCTGCTCAATTTTATTCGGATCAGCATCTTTTTTATAATCCAGGATCGTTTTTCCGTCTTTCGTAAATGTCATTTCTTTCTTGCCACCAATCTTACTCGTGTTCACCAAGCGCAACCGTTGACTCAATCGCTGCACATGGGTATCCACAGCAATCCCTTCCACCACACCAAACGCATTGCCCAATACCACGTTGGCCGTTTTCCGTGCTACCCCGGGCAATGTGAGCAATGCTTCCATAGTGTTTGGCACGTTGCCACCAAATTTTTCCTTAATTATTTTTGCCGTCGCGAGGATATTTTTTGCTTTATTGTGGTAAAATCCAGTGGATTTGATATCGCCTTCAAACTCTACAACATCGGCAGCAATATAATCCTCAAGGCTTTTATACTTGGCAAATAACCTTTCTGTAACCTTATTCACCATCACATCCGTACACTGCGCCGAAAGAATCACCGACACCAACAATTCCCATGGATTTTTGAATGTTAAAGCAATTTTGGCGTCTGGATAAGCTTTTTTAAGAAGTTGAATAATAGTCTGGATTCTCCCCATTGCACCTTCCTTTCTAACTTTCTACAATATACCACAGCATGAAGTTTTCTGTATTCCCGCACTTTTCCCGTATATTCTCCGCAACCCTTTGGCTTAGTCTCATAGCACTCCTCTCAATAAACATTACGACGCGTTTTGGTCAAACATCCTACTGGAAAGAACATGTAGATCTCCTAATCAATCCAAACTCTCTTGATAATCATCTTGCTCTAGCCCAAACCTACTGGCAACATGGTGACTGGCCCAAAACCCAAACAGAGCTCTTGATTGCCCAAACGCTCTACCAGTCTTCCCCACCGGAGGCGCAACAAAGCAAAGTCTTAGGAGCCAACAGTTCTCCTCTTGACCTGCTCCATCAATGGGCAGAGGAACCAGCACGACTGACAAAAGAACTCCAATTCTGGCAAACGGTTATGAAGGAAAAACCAGACTATCGAGATGCATACCTCCAAGCAAGCGCTCTTTCTTATCAACTCAACAGACTAGAAGATGCAAGGCAGTATCTGGATCAAGCTACCGCCCTTGACCCCAACTTCCCTATTGCCTCTCACCTCACCCAACTCCTATCTTCAAGATAGAAAGTGAAATGCTGATAGATAAAGTTAGAATCTGCTTTTCCCCAGATAAATTCTCAAACAGTATGTCGCCAAAAGAGCAATGAGAACAAAATAAACAACAGCGATTCCCCAAGCAAATAATACAGAAGTTTGATTATTCACGGTGTACAGACCATGCACCCGCATCATCCTCCAAATCCAAGAACCGCTCCCCCAAGAATGTCCAGCAATAAATAAAAACATGAGAAATATATTCAAAGGCTCCTTTATACGTCTAAAAATCTGATACCAAAAGACAAACCAAACAACAGAACCCAGAATGAAAAACCAAGGTGAAGCAAGAAGGAAAAAATATGCTGGGCTCCCCTCGTTTACCACTCTACTCGTCCAGTAAGAAGCATCTTGACTAAGAAGGGTCATAGTTCCATCCATTACGGCGGGAAAAAAGAAAGCAAAAAACAAAGGATTTTTCTTTATAAATAACCTTACCTTAACCACAAGCCAAGTATATCAGGTTCTCAAAGATGGACAAGGATGTTTCAGTGCGCTATACTTAATATATGCCAAAACGCGTCTATCAGCCAAAAAAGAAAAAGCGACGAAACACCCACGGATTTATGCGTCGCATGAAAACCGCTGGGGGTAGAAAAGTTTTGAAACGACGACGAGCCGCCGGTAGAAAACGTCTCGCAATATAAGTTCATGCTTCCACAAGCCAATCGTCTCCCCACTCCAGAAATTCGGGTCTTACTTGGTAAAGGAAAAAGAATACAAATTCCATCGCTGCAATTAGTGTACACAAAAAATAATGTAACGACCTCTCGATTTGCCTTCATTGTTTCGACAAAAATAGATAAACGGGCAACTGCCAGAAATCGCATCAGGCGACTTTTGCGAGAATCCGTGCGTCTCCTTTTACCAAATCTTCCTTCAGGATTTGATGTCGTACTCATTGTCAAAAATAAAAACGTGGGAGAAGATATTATTGAGGTCAAACCAATGGTTGAAGAACTGTTTAAAAAAATGTCATGAAACTATTTTTCCTCAAAGCCATCCGTTTTTACCAACGACATCTTTCTCCATTTTTCGGCAACGCCTGTCGATACCACCCCACCTGCAGCGAGTATACATACCAAGCAATACAGCGCTATGGTATAATCTATGGATCACTTCTGGGCGTCAAACGCATCGTTCGTTGTCACCCCTGGAGTAAAGGCGGATTTGACCCCGTCCCAAAGCACGTATGACCAATCCAACCTTTTGGAATCAATTTCTTGTCTGGCCGATTTTGAATCTTCTCATGGTTTTCTATAAGTTTTTTGAGTGGCTTCATATTCCAGGGCCTTTAGGATTTGCCATTATCCTTCTTACTTTGACTATTCGGCTCATCCTCTATCCCCTCATGAGCGCACAACTCAAGTCTGCCAAAAAAATGGCACGGCTCAAACCCCATCTGGACGCACTTTCCGCCAAACACAAAGACGACAAACAAAAATTACAACAAGCACAAATGGCCCTTTACAAAGAACATGGCGTCAATCCGGCAGCAGGATGTCTTCCCTCGCTTCTTCAACTTCCTATTCTTATCGCCCTTTACGGCGTATTTTCCCAGGTATTAACCAATGGAAATGTAACAAAACTTATTGAAGATATTAACCACATCGTCTACCACCCCGTGCTGCAATTAAAAACATTAGACCTCACATTTTTAGGGACTAATTTAGGAATAAAGCCGAGTCAGTGGCAAACGCATGGTTGGTGGCTTTTGTCTATCCCGCTTATCACTGCTGGACTTCAGTGGTATCAAACCAAGCTCATGATGCCGACGGTTGCCTCCACACAACCCGACTATCATCCGGTTAAATCGGATGGAAAAAAAGAAGAAAGAAAAGAAGACACGGCAGCAGAAATGCAAAAACAAATGGCCATCATCACTCCCCTCATGTTTGGCTACTTTGCTTTCCAATTTCCCTTGGGTCTAGCCCTGTATTGGAATATCTTTGGTATTTTTGGTATCATACAGCAGCTCATGGTGAACAAACAAACATAAATATGGAACCACAAGATCAAGTTAAACAACTCGCCCAAGATCTCCTCAGTCGTCTCGAAATTAGCGGCAATATTTCTGTGGACATTGATGAAACCGGGGCCTATCGTGTACACATAGAAACCGAAGAAACCGGCCTTTTAATCGGCTTCCATGGAAAAACACTGGAAAGTTTTCAAATCATTTTAGGAATCATAGTTTCCAAAGCATTAGGCCTTTGGGTAAAAGTCTATGTCAACGTCGGCGATTACCGGGAAAAACGAGAAGAAGCACTCATGCTCATGGCCCAGCGCGCGGCAGAGCGAGTATTAGCAACAGGAAGACCAATGGAGCTTGCCCGACTTTCTCCTTCTGAGCGCCGCGTGGTTCACCTTACCCTCTCTGGCGATGAACGTATCACCACAGAGTCCACGGGCGAAGGCGACAACCGCACCCTCATCGTAAAACTCAAATAATATATACTTAAGACCAATGGGTAAACTCCATCGGTTCTTCTTTTATCTCACCATACTACTTCTCCCTACCCAACTCGGACTGCACTGGTGGCCCCAGTGGGCAACGGTTTTAGGTCGGAGAATTGACTATCTCTCCCCCACCATCTATTTCACTGACGTTCTGATTTTCCTGATATTAATAAGTTGGGTCGCTTCACCGTCATTCTGGCAAACGAGTCACCGAGCGCGTCCAGAATCTCAGAAAGATCCTGGACAAGCCAGGATGACGAAAAAACTAAATAAAAACTGGGGTCCACTCATTATAATTGGTTTATTAGTTTCATTAAATATCTTTTTTGCCATCAACAAGCCCGTTGCCATATTTCATTGGCTCAAAGTTTTGGAATTCGCCCTTTTTGGTTTCTACATCATAAAAACAAAACCCAAATTATTAATTATCAATTATGCACTAGCAATTGCCATCTTTTATTCTTCACTCATCGCCATTGCCCAATTTTTCCTCCAACATTCTATTGGAGGTCTTCTGTGGTTTTTGGGAGAGCGAACATTTACCAACCAAACCCCGGGGATTGCGCAAATAAATTGGTGCTTCCCAAACTTTTCCCACTGTCAACTCCTCCTCAGGCCCTACGCCACATTCCCCCACCCAAATGTTTTGGGAGGATTTTTGGCAGTTACAGTACCAATACTTATTAGTCAAATAAGACAAATGAGTCAAATACGAAAAATTTTTTACGTCAGTACTATCCTAGTAGGACTCATTGCTTTAGTTTTAACATTCAGTCGCAGTGCGTGGATCGTCGGAGTTTTAGGAATTGCTTGGGTACTGTTTCATTTCAAACCGAAAAATTTTATACCGTTTGCCATTATCATATTTCTTCTCGGTAGCATGTTTGTAAAAAATTTTGATGCAACGAGTGAAAGCGTCATTGTGCGTGAACAACTCAATGTCACCGCGATAAACATATGGCAACACTCCCCCATCTTCGGCGTGGGATTGGGAAATTTTTTGATTGAACTACCAAAGACCCTCCCTTCTCGCACGGTATATTTTCTGCAACCGGTTCACAACATATACCTTCTTGTGTTATCAGAAACAGGTATTGTGGGACTTTGTGGTTTTTTCTTTTTGCTTTGGTATGTCTTAAAAAAAAGTAAAATTTTCAAATTTCAAATTATTGCGTTTCTTCTTCTGGGTCTCGTCGACCACTACCCTCTCACTCTTCAACAAGGCCAACTCCTGTTGACCTTCTTTCTTTCTCTGGGTTTGACTAATAAGGGCAATTAGACTAATTTGAAAACTATGACCTATTCCCCTTCGATTCGTTGGACTGTGGGTAAAAACACGATTGCACAGATTATTGGAAAAACAATCGGCGCAGGAATCACGCTTCTTATCAGTATTCTCATCGCGCGCAAATTTGGTGCCACCGGCTACGGCGATTTTACCAAAATTATTACCTATGTTGCCTTTTTCTATCTCATCGCTGACTTTGGTCTGAATGCTGTATTTTTGCAACTTGACCATGACCATACAGATAAAAATCTTTGGCATACACTCATCGTACTTCGACTGGTATTAAGCATATGCCTTATGCTTGTTGCCCTCCTGATCCTTGCTCTTTTACCACAGGGCACAACGCAAGGATATACACCTCTCGTCAAACTCGGTATTCTCCTTTTCTCCCCCACTATTTTCTTCCAAGCAATTCTTACCAGTAGTAATGCAATCTTTCAAAAACACCTGCGCTATGATCTTTCGACCATTGCCACCATCAGTGGCTCTTTGGTATCGCTTTTTCTTATCTTTCTTGTCACACAATCTGGTCAATCAATCATCGGCAGCATTGGTGCACTTGGTGCAGGCTCCATGATTACAGGAATAGTTGCACTTTTTTTGGCTATAAAACTTCAAAAGTCTTTACACTTCTCACTACATACTCATCACATGACTACCCTACTGGTTGCCGCAACACCTTTGGCTGCGACGCTTCTTTTTAATCTTGTGTATTTTCGTATCGATAGCATACTCCTCACCCTCACTCGTTCTACGCAAGAAGTCGGCATCTATGGTTTTGCTTATAAAATTTTTGAATTCCCCTTAGTCATTCCTACGTTTTTCATGAACAGTCTCTATCCCCTCCTTTTGGAGCGCAAAAACTTCCTCCATCTTCTCAAGCGATCATCGATCATTTTATTTTTTAGTTCCCTTGCACTGCTTGTCATCTTTTGGATAAGTGCTCCTCTTGTTTCTCTCGTTAAAGAAGAATTTCAACTTAGTGTGGGCGCCCTTCGTATACTTATTCTTGGTCTTCCGTTTTTCTTTTTGTCGAGTCTTACCATGTGGGGGCTGATTGCTCTAAAAAAACAACGGGTACTTGTGGTCATATATGGCACTGCCATGATGGCAAATATTTTTCTCAACGTGTGGCTTATCCCCATGTATGGATACCGGGCAGCAGCATGGATTACGGTAGTCTCCGAAGGTTTGGTACTGGTACTTTCCACTCTCACATTGGTAAAATACATCACAGTATGAAACTCACTATCCACACGGACGGCGGCGCACGAGGCAACCCGGGACAGGGAGCAGTAGGGGTAGTTATTGAACAAAACGGTAAACCTATTGCTCGATTCGGAAAAACCATTGGGAGAACGACCAATAATGTTGCTGAATACACTGGCGTCATCGAAGCACTCAACTGGATCCTAAGTCACGTACGTGACTTAGATAACGTACGTGACTTAGATTTTTTTCTCGACTCCAGTCTCGTCGTCAACCAGCTCAATGGCACCTTCAAAATTAAAGATGCAAATCTTCGCTTGCTTATTTCAAAAATCCGAATACTTGAACAAGAAATTAACAGAGAAATTCATTACTCCCATATCCCTCGCGAACAAAACAAAGAAGCAGACTTCCTCGTCAACGACGCCCTCGACAATAAATAGATATTCTCATGTCATATTGCGGAGCTAATCTGAGCCTATATTAGCAAAAAATTCCGTTGTTTTCGGAACGGATCTTTGCAATAATACATATACATATTCCGCATCCCTATGACTGCCGCCCAAAATTTATCAACAAATATTGATCAATTAATAGCCCGTATAGACAGTCAGGACGAATCATTTATTCTCCCCATTCGGCAATTCCTGGAGGCGTATGGATATGTGGTACTAACCCACAATGAACACGGAAAAATTCCTCATTATCACATTATTGCTGGTGATACATTTTTTGTGAAAAAAATTTTCTCCGAAGGATTCAATGAGGTCGCAAAGCGCCTGGTGTTAGTCTGGAGTGAAATAGGGGAAGAATGGAAAAATTTTTTTGGCGCGTTGCCAGCAAAAATCGTATCACTACCGCCTAAAGAACTCTCACCGCGTGAGCTTCAAACTATATTCGCTTTCTTTTTTTCTGGTGAATCAAAAATGTTAAATCTTTTTCCTCCGCCAAAAGCAGGGCAGGTACTTCTAAAAAAAGAAAACATTCTCCAGCCTAGTGGTACAAAAATTCATCAAAGAGATGAAGATAGAAAACGCATCAGTCAAACAATGGATGAAATATTCTTGGGAAAAATTCCAAAAGAAAATATAAAAACAGAAAAACATATCAAAAAAAACTTTTCCCATAAAAAACTTTTTCACCGTTTTATTTTTGTAGCAAGCCTCCTTCTTTTACCATTGGTGTGGTATGTAGCAAGCCTTGCCATAAGTGTCGCAACACTAGGAATAAGCAGCAAGCTCCTTCTTGAGGGAAAAACAACATCAGCAACACAAGTAAACCGCGTATCCCAATATTGGATCACACAAGGGAAAGGAGCGCTTCTTATTATCGGCATTCCTTTCAAAGCAATAGGATTTAAAGAAATCATTCGACAACAAGAGCGCGTTTGGTCACTTCTCGATGACGTAACCCAGGGAGAAGAAAAAATAGAAGCAATTACTACTCATGGACAAATTATTCTTCATACGCTTTTTGCAACCGATCAAAACCAGGGAAACGCAACCACCGAATCAGTGGTAGGTGCCCTGGAGAGCATACGGAATGATTTATTTCTCATACAGAATCACCTCGGTGCGGCCCAAGGACAACTGGTCAGTCTCATCCATGAAAAATCGTTTCCTTTTTTTCTTCCTTTTATGCCAAGCATAGGAGAAAAGGGGAGTAGCACCCTGGCAAAATTGCGAAGCGACACCATCACCATTGATAATCTTTTGTCTCTCTATCAAAAAATTGCGGGGTTCAAAGAGAAAAAAACATATCTTGTGCTTTTGCAAAACAGCATGGAGCTTCGTCCTACTGGAGGATTTATCGGAAGCATTATCCTTGTAACATTTTCCGAAGGAAAACTCATCGACCTTCAAATCCAAGATGTGTACACAGTAGATGGACAACTAAAAGGACATGTTGATCCACCCTTGCCCATCGCAGAGCTTCTGGGTCAAGAACATTGGTATCTTCGCGACAGCAATTGGGATCCGGATTTTTCTATAAGTGGACAAAAAGCGAGTTGGTTTTACCAAAAAGAAACCGGGACTGTCGTTAATGGAACCATTGCCATAAACGTACCACTTATTCAGAATATTTTGGCGGCGACAGGACCAATTGTTCTTTCTGATTACAATGACAGAATAACTGCAGAAAATTTCTTTGGAAAATCTCTTTTTTATACCAAAAACGATTTTTTTGCCGGAAGCACACAAAAAAAAGACTTTTTAGGAATACTCACGAACAGTCTTATCACAAAGCTCACCACAGAAAAAAATATAAGCGCTCCCTTGGTATTTCGCGCAGTTGCCAATGGGTTAACCAGGCAAGATATTTTATTCTCTTTCGTTGATCCTCAATTAGAAACGCTTGTGTCACGATTGGGGTGGGGGGGGACAGTACCAGCCAAACAAACGTGCGAAAAAGAGATTCAATCAAATTGTCTATTTGACTATTTTTATCTCGTCGACGCAAACCTTGGGGTAAATAAAGTCAATTATTTTATAGAGCGCCAACTTGTCCACACCATAACCATTCATGAGGATGGAAAAACACAAGAAACAGTGAATGTATCCTACAAAAACACCTCCCAAGGCGATAATGGGGGCGGGGGAGTGTATCGAAATTTTGCGCGCTTCTATGTACCCGCCGACAGTATCCTTGCGAGTATCACTATTGACGGCGAAGCAGTGCGAGGGAGACCCGTGGTAAAATCCTCCACACCCCCATCTCCTCCATACACGACAACAGAAGGGACACTTGGAGATCTTTCTGTTGTGGGGCTAGTTTTTGATGTTCCACCGGGAAGGGAAAGACGCGTGGTCATATCCTACCAACGAGGAATTCCATTTATACCAGGTACCCAGGGTAGTGTTTTTGAAATATATCACCAAAAACAGCCCGGACTATCCAATGATCCACTCCAAACTGTAGTGACGTATCCGATTTTTTGGACAAGTCGAGAAACAATGACCGGGTCAAGCGGTAAAACAAGCGTACCTACCGGCAAGCAGGCTTTTCTTGCAAAAGAAGCACAACTTCTGTACAATAGCACTCTGTCCCAAGACAACGATATACGGATTCGTTTTACGAAATAACAACCATGAAAAAATACCTTTTGTCAGCACAAAGCCGCAAACTTGTGGGTCGCAAAGTAAAACAACTAAGAAAACAAGGGGTGTTACCGGCAACTGTCTATGGCAAAAACGTCAAAAGCACATCTATAACCGTCAAGACGGAAGATTTTGCAAAAACACACAAAGCCGCAGGAGAAACGGGTCTTATCGACCTCACTGTCGACACGACAGTTCTTCCAGTACTCATCCACAACATACAAATCGATCCTGTTACCAGTGAACTACTTCATGTAGAATTTCACCAGGTTGATCTTAAAGAAAAAGTGGCTGCACGCGTACCTATTGTTTTAATTGGCCAATCGCCGGCAGTTGCTCAAAAACTTGGTGTTGTGCTTTCTGTTTTGGATGAGGTGGAAGTAGAAGCTCTTCCCGCCGATCTTCCTGAAAATATTCCTGTGGACATCTCGGGACTTGCCGAAGTAAATACTGAGCTGAAAATCTCTGATCTGAAAATGCCCACTGGTGTCACTCTACAAACCGATTCAGGATTAACAGTAGTA
>OBEQ011553778.1_pt1 | contig 29449 bp, 29 predicted proteins | sample 1670901 | NCBI WGS metagenome assembly OBEQ01 (sample SAMEA104232315, study PRJEB22302) | groundwater metagenome | biome: forest; feature: aquifer; material: groundwater | place: USA | collected 2011-08-07 | depth 5.4 m
CGAAATGAGAACTGGAGCAATCGGGCCTCGATGTTGGCCGAACGGCGGAGAGGGCACCTGTTTTCGCGCTAACATTGGCTTGACGAGACGGCGGCTTACATGGAAATCCTGATAGCCGCCGCTCGTCAGCCTCGGCGTTGAGCGCCATTAAACAGGCGGTGCAGAAGCTCTGCGCCGCCGCTCCGGCCGGCGACAGTCCCGCAAAGTGATAGAATCGGCCTTATGAGCTCTTCCGACGATAGGGACCTCGGCTTCTCGACCCGGGCCATTCACGCGGGTCAAAGTCCCGACTCCGCGACCGGCGCCATCATGACGCCGGTTTATCTCACCTCAACCTATGTGCAGGAGTGGCCGGAGAAGCATAAGGGCTATGATTACGCGCGCACGGTTCATCCGACCCGTGACGCGCTCCAAAAAAATTTAGCGTCGTTGGAGGCCGCTTCGTTCGGCTTGTGCTTCGCGTCGGGAATGGCGGCAACATCCACCGTGATCGAAGCTCTGTCCTCGGGCGACCATGTCGTGTGCGGCAACGATTTGTACGGCGGAACGTATCGGGTATTCACGAAAGTGTTCGCCCGTTTCGGGGTCGCGTTTTCATTCGTCGACACGACCGACCTAAACGCCGTTGAGAACGCGTTCACGCCCAAGACGAAGCTGGTCTGGATCGAGACCCCGTCCAATCCGCTGCTGAAGATAACGGACATTCAGGCTCTGGCCAAACTGGCGCACGCGAAGAAAGCCAAACTTGTCGTTGACAATACCTTCGCGTCTCCGGCTCTTCAACAGCCGTTGTCGCGCGGCGCCGACGTCGTCGTGCACTCGACCACCAAGTATCTTGGAGGTCATTCCGATGTCGTCGGCGGCGCGATCCTCGTCAACGATGAGGCGCTTCACAAGGAATACAAGTTTCTGCAGAACGCGGTGGGCGCCGTGCCCGGGCCGCTCGACTGTTTTCTTCTTCTGAGGGGAACGAAGACTTTGTCTCTTCGCATCGAACGGCATTGCCAGAACGCGATGATCGTGGCCAAACATCTGTTGGCGAATCCTGAAGTGGCCAAGGTGCACTATCCCGGGCTACCCACCCATGCCGGTCACGAAACGGCGAAGGCGCAGATGTCGAATTTCGGCGGCATGATCTCCTTCGAGCTCAAGGGCGATTTGGAGCGCGCCAAACGCATGATCTCGTCCTGCGAGATATTTTCGCTCGCGGAGAGCCTGGGCGGGGTCGAATCCCTGATCGGCCATCCCGCGTCGATGACCCATGGCTCGATCCCGCGCGAGGAACGCCTCAAGGCGGGCCTCAGCGACGGCTTGATCCGCCTCTCGGTCGGCATCGAGGACGCGAAGGATCTGACCGCCGACCTCGACCGCGCGCTCGTGCGCAGCCTGAAAAGCTGACGCTAGCCGGCGACGCGATCGTTGAGGATGGCGATTTTCTGCCATATCTTTCGGGACAAGCCGGAGGCGAGGTTCTCGGCGCCGTCCACGGCTTCGAGCACGACCGGGTCCTGCAGGCGCCGGCCGTAAATCGCGGCGATCTTGCCGATCAGCGACAGCAGCTCGCTGCTGTAGTCGAGATAGCGGCCGAGCTCGAAGGGCGTCATCGCGCGTTTGGGCGAGGACTCGGTGCGCGACGTCTCGCCGGTGACGGTCTCGGGATCTTTCGTGAGCTGATGCATGTCCACGACATGGGCCAGGGACTTCAACTCGTGCACGAGCGCCAGGCCCTTACGCCGGCGGATGCCGTCCTCGAACCTCGAAAGGGACAGGATGCCCGCGCCGAGAAGCAGCACGATGTTGGCGGCGGCGTCCACGCCCTGGAGGAGGTCGGCGAGGCTGGAGAAGCCGGGCGCCGAGCTGACGCGGAGGAAAACGGAGGCGACGCCGGCGAGCAAAGCGGCGACGAGCGCCCAGACGACCGATCGCAGAGGCAGATGGGCCTTGGCGATCTTCGTGCTTTTGTGATCGGCTTCGCGCGCGGCCTTCGTCACGGCCTCGGCGACCTTGAGCAGGCCGGAGCCCGGGAAGCGTTCGACGATGCGCTTATGCAGGCGTTCGGCGGTTTCGATGATGAAGCGGGGTTCGAGGGCGGTGCTCATGCGTTCAAGAGTACTATTTCATTCATATGCCGTCGCGGTCGGCGTCGCGGCTTTCGCCAGCGCCGTGCGCGCCCGCTCGCCGTCGGCCGCGAAGCGCGCGGCTTCGGCGCGCGCGCGGCGAGCGAGGATGGCCCCGCGCCAGAGGATCCAGCCCGCGCGCTTCGCCCGCGACTCGGCCTCGGCGCGAGCCGCGTCGAGAAGACCGGCCGCGGCAGTCAGCGCCTCGACGCGGCCATCCGGCTCGCGCGCCAAGCGCAGCTTGAGCCAGGCGCGGGCGAGCCGGACGGCCAGGCCGAAATGAGCGGACAACGGCCGCGCGTCCTCTTCGTCCGCGAGGGTTCCGGTGAAGGCCGCGCGCGCGGTCTCGCGCGGCGGGCGCGAGGCATAGGGGATCAAGGCGTAGTCGACGCGCCGGTCATCGAGGGTGCGGCCGCACATCTCGTCTCCATGCGAGACGCATAGGTCCCGCGCGCCGATGAGATCGAGAAAAATTTCCGCTTCCTTGTCGTCAGAGGCGGCCGCGAGATCGCCAAGGAGGATGAACGGACGGGCCTTCGACTGAGCGCGGAGGAACTCGGCCGCCGCGAGAAGCTGGCCGAGCCGGCGCGAGGCGCCGGGCCCTGCTCCCGGCTCGAGCCGCGCGGAATAGACATCGACCGTCGTCCCGCCGAGATCGAGGCCCGCGCGCAGAACTCCGCAGCCCCCGCCGAGGTCGAGTGCGGCGCGATCGACGATGCGTTTTCGGCTCGTCACCGCGAGCCCAAGCTCCGGTTCGTGCACGCGATACAAGTGTCCGGCCGCGTCGGCGAGGGCTCCGGCGTCCTCGGAGCGCCAGACCTCCTGGAACGCGGCGGCATCGGGGTTTTCGGCCTTGAGGCCGGCGCTCAGCGCCGCGCGCCGGCTTTGCCAGCCCTGGTGCACGCGGCGCGGTCCGGCCACGTTGAGCGTGAGGACCGTCAGTACGACGGCCGCGGCCTTCATGCGAGGCTCCCGCTCCAGGCCGTGACGGCGCGGCCGCCCACTTCCACGCGCTCTCCTTTGGGGCGAATAAGAAGGAAGCCGCCGCGCTTGGACGCCTGAAAGGCGGTGAACACCGGCTTTTTCAGCCGTTCGGACCAGTATGGTCCCAAGGCGCAATGCGCGGAGCCCGTCACCGGGTCCTCGGGGATGCCGCCGGCGGGAAAGAAGCAGCGCGAGACGAAGTCGTGCGTCGCGCGGCGGCCGGCGGCGGTCAGGACGAGCCCTTTTTTCGTGAGCGCCGACCAGGCCGCGAGGTTCGGCGCGGCGCGGCGCACGGTTTCCTCGCTATCCATCTCGAGCAGATAGATGTCGTCGTTTTCGCAGAAGGCCAGAGGAAAGTCGGTCAAGGTCGCCAGCAGTCCGGGCGGCGGCTTGGCCGGCCGCACTGGGAGCGCGGGCAGATCGAGAATGATCCATTCTCCATCGCGCCGCGCAGACAACTGTCCGCTTTTTGTTTCAAATACGGCGGTGGAGGTCGGCGGTAGGCGGCCGGTCTCCCAGAGAGCGTGGGCCGCCGCCAAGGTCGCGTGGCCGCAGAGGGAGACTTCGACTACCGGCGTGAACCAGCGCAGGCGGTAAGAGCCGTTCTCGGCCTCGACGAACGCGGTTTCAGACAGGTTGAACTCGGCGGCGACATTTTGCCGCCACGCGTCGTCCCGCGGTCCATCGAGGAATACGACCGCGGCAGGATTGCCGACGAAGGGCTTGTCCGCGAAGGCGTCCACGACGCAGACCGGAAGCCCCACGAGTTTAAGGGAGCGGAACGCCTTCGGCCTTGAGCATGCGCCGCTTTTGCGCTAAGCCGCCTGCTCCTGAGTAACCAGTCAGCCGTCCGTCGGCGCCGACGACGCGGTGACAGGGCACCGTGGGAGCGAACGGGTTCTTGCCGAGCGCCATGCCCACGGCGCGGGCCGACTTGGGCTTGCCGATCCTCTTCGCGATCCAACCGTAGGTGCGGACCTGACCCTTCGGAATCTCGGCGCAGGCTTTCCAGACCGCCTGATAAAAAGTGGAGTGCGTCTTCATCGCGGCGGTTATCTTCTTGGAGAGTTTCATGGGAGAACTATTTTACCAAGGATGCGAGGCCCGTGCGCGCCCGTCGCGGCCGGGGCGTTGTTCGTTTTTTTGTCGAGAGCGCGGGAGGCGAGCCAGGCGAAGCAGGCGGCTTCCTTGGCCATGACCGGGATCTCAGTGATGCGCACTCGCGTGGGCGCGAACAGCGCGCGCAGGCGGCGCATGAGGTAAGTGTTGCGCGTGCCGCCGCCGGAAATCACGACCTCGCTGAGCTTCCCCGGCGTGTTTTCAAGGACCCCGTGCCACAGCGAACGCGCGGTCTGTTCGCACAAGGTAGCCAGCGCGTCGGGAAGCTTCTTGACCGTCAGGCGCGGATAGATCCGATCGAGAAGCGCCGGGCCGAAGGTTGAGCGGTCGAGGGACTTCGGCGGCGCCTTGAGGAAGTAGGGGTGAGACAGCAGGCGCTTGACCGAGGTCCCGTTCACGGTTCCCGAAGCGGCGAGGCGGCCGCCGGCGTCATAGTCGCGGCGACCTTTCGTCGCGCGACGCACGGCTTCATCGAGCAGAGCGTTGCCGGGGCCGGTGTCGAAAGCGGCGTGAATCTTTCCATGACCGAGGATGGTCGCGTTGGCTATGCCGCCGATGTTGATCACGGCCTTGAGCGGCCCGCGTCCGTACAAGAAAAGGTCGAAAGCGGGAACGAGCGGGGCCCCCTGGCCGCCGGCCGCCATGTCGCGCGGGCGGAAGTCGGCGACGACCGTCACGCCCGTACGCTCGGCGATGACGGCGGGCTCGGCGATCTGGAGCGTATTCGGCGGGTTCGCGTTCGGACCGTGCCAGACGGTCTGGCCGTGGGAGCCGATGACGGCGGGCCGGGCGCGGCCGGCGATCTTGAGCGCGGCGGCGGCGAAAGCTTCTCCGAGCTCGACGTTCAGCCGCGAGAGCTCGGCGACGCTCAGGCCGGGCGCGCCGAGGACGCGTTTCTTGAGCGGAGCGGAGTACGGATAAGTGCGATGGCGCAGGACCTGGATCCGGTCCGTTCCGATCTTCACGAGCGCCGCGGTCACGCCGTCGGCCGAGGTTCCGGACATCAACCCGACGGCCAGGCGGGAACTCATAGCAGCGAGGCGAGCGCGCCGGCGAGCGAGGGGTGGCGGAACTCGTAGCCGCGCTCGAGCAGCTTCTGGGGCGTCGCGCGCTGGCCGCCGAGCAGGAGCGAGCTCATCTCGCCGAGCGCCAGCCTCAGCGCGAAGGCGGGCGCCGGAAGGATGGTCGGGCGGCGCAGCGCGCGGCCGAGCGCCTTCGTGAATTCCGCGTTCGTCTTCGCGTCCGGGGCGGAGAGATTGACCGGGCCGGAGAGCTTCGCGTCGGCGATGGAAAAAAGAAGCGCGCCGACGGCGTCGTCGCGGTGGATCCACGGAAATGGCTGGCGCCCCGTGCCGAGCGTGCCGCCGAAGCCGAGCTTGAACGGCGTCAGCATCTTGGCGAGCGCGCCGCCCTCCGGGCCCAGGACCACGCCGAAGCGGGCCGTCACGACCCGCACCTCGAGCTTATCCGCGGCAAGGGCTTCGCGTTCCCACTGGCCGCATAGCGCGGCGAGGAAATCTTTGCCCTGCGGCGCGCCCTCGGCGCTTTCGCCGGCGGGCTCTTCGCCGTAATAACCGACAGCCGAGGCGTTGACTAGGACGGGAGGCTTTTCGGCGGCCGCCGAGATCGCGGCGATGACGGCACGCGTCGAATCGATGCGGCTTTTGATCAAAGCGAGCTTGCGCTCCGGAGTCCAGCGCCCGCCGGCCACGCTCTCGCCGGCGAGGTTGACGACGGCGTCGGCGCCGTCGAGAGCCAGGACCCAGGGGCCGGGATCGCGTCCGTTCCAAAGTCGCGCGTCCACCTGTCCGTCCCAACGCTGTTGGGCGTCGTGCAGGCCGCGCGTGAGCAGCACGACCTTGTCGCCGCGTTTAAGCAGCGCTTCGATGAGAGCGTTCCCGATGAAGCCCGAGCCGCCCGCCAAAACCACCTTCATGCGGGTATTATGGATTTTTTCACGCGGTCTTGCGGCCGCAGGATTCCTCGGTTATGCTCTGGCCATGCTCGCGGTGGCTTTGGGTTTTTTGATCGCGCTCTTTCTCTACGAGCGCTTCTGGAGCGACGACAACGTCCTGCGTAATTTCCCTTTGCTCGGCCACCTGCGCTACTGGCTCATCGAGCTGGGCCCGGAGTTGCGGCAGTACATCATCGCCAACAACCGCGAGGAGCTGCCCTTCAACCGCGACGAGCGCGACTGGATTTACCGCTCCGCGCGCGGGGAGAACAACTACTTCGGCTTCGGCACCGACGACCAGATCTACGGCACGGGCTATCCGATCATCAAGCACGCGGTCTTCCCCTATGGCGAGGTCAGCTTCACCGCTTCGATCCACGACAAGCTGCACGACCTGCCCTCGGCCAAGATCCTGGGCGAGACGCATGGACGCGCTCAGGCCTGGCGCCCGCCCTCAATCGTGAACGTCTCGGCGATGAGCTTCGGCTCCCTATCGGGGCCGGCCGTGGAGGCGCTCAACCTCGGCGCCAAGGCCGCCGGTTGCTGGCACAACACCGGCGAGGGCGGCATCTCGCCCTATCACAAGCGCGGCGCGGACCTCATCTACCAAATCGGCACCGGCTATTTCGGCTGCCGCGACGCGGCCGGTCGCTTTTCCATGGAGAAGTTCGCGGCGACCTTGGCCGGCGCGCCCGCCGTGCGCGGCATCGAGATCAAGCTCTCCCAGGGCGCCAAGCCGGGCAAGGGCGGCGTGCTGCCCGCGCGCAAGGTCACCGCCGAGATCGCCGCCATCCGGGGCGTGCCCCAGGGGCGCGACTGCATCAGCCCCAACTCCCACAGCGCCTTTGGCGACGTCGACTCTTTGATCGATTTTGTCGAGAAGCTGGCCGCGGCCACGGGCCTGCCCGTCGGCATCAAGTCGGCGGTGGGGCACCTGCAGTTCTGGAAGGAGCTGTCTCAGCGGATGAAGTCGACCGGGCGCGGCCCGGACTGGATCACGATTGATGGCGGCGAGGGGGGGACGGGTGCCGCGCCGCTGACCTTCGCCGATCACGTCTCGCTTCCCTTTAAAATCGGGTTCACGCGCGTCTACAAGACTTTTCTCGATGAGGGCATGGCCGATCGCGTGGTCTGGATCGCCAGCGGCAAGCTCGGGTTTCCCGACCGCGCGATCGTGGCCTTCTGCCTGGGTGCGGACCTCGTCAACATCGCCCGCGAGGCCATGCTGTCCATCGGCTGCATCCAGGCCCAGAAATGTCACACCGATCTATGCCCCACCGGGGTCACGACCCACAACCGCTGGCTGCAGCACGGGCTTGATCCCAAGATCCAGTCGGCGCGATTCGCCCGCTTCTGCCAATCCTTCAGAAACGAACTCGTCGCCGTCACCCACGCCTGCGGCTACGAGCATCCCGCGCAGTTCACTGCCGAGGACGTCGAGGTCAGCAGCGGCCCCGGCATCTTCAAGACCTTGCGCGAATTGTACGGCTACACGCCCGCGCGGAACTACCGCGCGGTGAATTCTAAATAAGTCTTGAATATAGTCATAATTTAGACTATAATTGAGCTGTGAACGAAAAATCCTACAGCATCGCCAAGCTTAAGGCCGGTCTTTCTTCGATCATCGGCGAAGTGGTCGGAGGCGGCGAGGTCGTGGTGACCGATCACAACAAAGCGGTCGCGAGGATCGTGCCTGTCAGCCGGGTGCCGCCACTTCCGCGCATCGACGTCGCGACCGTGTTTGCGGATCCACCCGTGAAGCTGCGGTCGGGAAGCCCGGGTTCGGCCCGACTCGTGCGCGATATCCGGGACGAAGATTGACGGCCTTTTACTGGGACACATCGGCGCTGCTGGCCCTGCTCTTCGACGAGCCCCAAGGCGCGGAAGTCCGGCGCTTGGCGCTCACGAGAGGCGCGCTGCCGGGCTATACCTCGTTTTTCAGCTTTATCGAGATGGAGTCCGCCTATTCACGGCGGTTGTCCGAGGGAGCGCTGAAGAGTTCGCAGCTCCCCGAGCTTCGCCTGAAGGCCCAAAAGCTCGAAGCCTCGCTGGGGTTGCTTTGGGCGGACGAAGAAGCGCTCAAAGACGCCCGGCATCTTGTTTTGGAACAGGGCCTCAGGCCCGGCGACGCCCTTCAACTCGCCTCGGCTCGCCTGCTGCTGCAGAACGGCGGCCGGGCGACCTTCGTCTGCCTCGATAAGAAGCTCGACCAGGCGGCCCAAGCGGTCGGCCTCGTCGCGGCTCAGCCGGGGAAGTAGAAACCGGATCGGCATCTAAAACGAGCATCTAAGATAAATTTCTTCTAGCGTCGGGCTCACCCGGCCGTGGCCGGAGCGCTGAGCATCTAGGGAACAATTCGGGGGGTCCAATCGTATGAAGGTATGGGGATCCTCCGCCGTCCGTTGTTCGGGGCCGTGGCCGCCGGAGCGCTGGCCGCTTTGATCGCGCGGCGCGCCGGGGCTTTCGCGCCCTCGCGCGACGAGAGTTGGCGGGAGGCCGCGTACGCGGGCCCGGTGCGCGTCGCGGGCGCGCTCGACGCGCCGGTGCGCCGGACGCGCCGGGGTTGGCGCACGCGATTAATTTTCGATTCTCCGACGGGAAAACAGCGAGCGTTGGTCTGGCTGCCGAGCGGGCGCGGGGTCGCCGACCTGGAAAAGGGCCGTGCGGCCATCGTCGCCGGGAAGCTGCGGCTCCCGCGCCGGGCGCGTGATCCCGGCGATTTCGACGAGGCGGGCGCGCTCGAGGTGGTCGGCTGCGCGTGGGTGCTTCATGCCCGCGAGGTGTCCGTGTCGACGGGCGCGGTCTCCGCGCGTTTTCTACCGTGGGCCTGGGCCCAGCGCGCGCGGTTGTCCGCCGAGGATGCGTATCAACGGCGCCTGCCGCCGGAACGGGCCGCCTTGCTCGCCGGAATCGCTCTCGGGGACGCGGGCGCTTTGTCCGATGGGCTTGCCTCCGCGGTGCGAGATGCGGGGGCCATGCACCTGCTCGTCGCGTCGGGCTCGAACATCGGTTTCGCGGCGGCGGCCGCCGCGCTGTTCGGGCTGGCGGCGGGCCTGAGACCGGGGGTCCGCGCCGCGCTCACGCTCGGCGCCGCGGGCTTCTACACGATGATGACCGGCGCTGATCCGCCGTGCGTGCGGGCCTGGGTGATGCTGGCCGCGGCGCTCGCGGCGCGCGCTCTCGGCCGCGAGGTCACGGCGTCGGCTGTTCTGACCTTCGCGGCCGCGGTCCTGCTCGTTGTGGACCCGGCGTCGGCTTTGTCGCCGAGCGCCGTCATGAGTGTTGGAGCCTGCGCGGCGATCATCTGGGCGGGGGGTGCCGCGGAGCGCGCGGCGCCGGCCGGTTGGCCGGGGCTCGCCCGGGCGGCGACGGCCCTATTCCTGATCAGCCTCGCCGTGGCCGCGGCGCTGTGGCCGTTGTGGATCGCCGTGTTCGGACGCGCCTCGCTCGTCGGACCGCTCGCGAACATCATCTTGGTCCCGTTGTCGGGGCCCTTGCTCGCGGGAGGCTTCTCGTTATGGGCGGCGGACGCGTGGTTTCCCGCCGCGGCTCCCGCGGCGGCGAAGCTCGTCGGCGCGGGGCTTTGGATTTTCGAGCGGACCTGCGTGCGCGCCGCCGCTCTCCCCTGGGCGACGGTCGAAATGAGGCCGTGGACCGGGGCGGAGATCGCGGCCTGGATCATGTTTCTTGGAGGTTTGACCGTATGGCCCCGACGGCGGGCGTGTGCCGCGCTCATCACTTTGGCCGTGGTCGTGCTCGTGCTTGGTCGGATCTTCATGTCGAGTCCGCCGGTATCGGCTCTTTTCCTAACGGATGGAAGCGTATTATTGCGTTTCAACGGCGGCCCCGCCTGGCATCTGGGAGCCAAGCCGCCGCGCGCCTTAGCCCGGCGGGCGGCGCGCGCGCTCGGCGCCGGGACGCTCGCGCGCTTCGCCGTGGGCGGGCCCTGGCGCCTGCGCCTCGGTCCGACGGAAATCGTCTTCGGCGGAATAACGGAAAAACCTTTCACCCGGAGGGTGAAAGGTGCTTTTGCTATAATCGAGCCCCCTTGGGCGTCCGCGTTCGAGGTGGTTATTTATGGCGACTCGTACTCGATCCAAGATCCCCTCCGTCCGGGCGTTCGGCTCGGCCCTTATTTTCCGCAACGAGGCCAAGTCCGATTCGTCGCGGACGCTGGCACTCGTCCGCTCCCTGCTCAAGAAGCGCGGCGTGCGCGCCGTGACGGCCGCGCGAATCCCGTCGGCCCGCTCCCTGCGCGACGCCGATCTCGCCATCGCGCTCGGCGGGGACGGGACCATGCTCCGCGTCGCGCGCGAGGTCGCTCCGCGCGGCATCCCGCTGCTCGGCGTCAACATCGGGACCTTGGGCTTCCTGTCCGCAACCGAGGCGGGCGACCTGAAGCGCTGCCTGGACTCGGTCCTCGCGGGAAAGTTCGCCGTCGAGGAGCGTTCGATGCTCTCCGCGGAGGTCCTGCGCGAGGGTCGCCGCATCTTCGGGCCGGAGCCGGCGCTCAACGAAGTCGTGATCCGCTGCGGCGAGCAGGCGCGCGCGATCACGCTCTCAACGCGCTCCGGCGAGCGTTTCGTGGCCGACTACTTCGGCGACGGCCTGATCGTCGCCACGCCGACGGGCTCTACGGCATACTCGTTGGCCGCTTCCGGTCCGATCATCGACCCGTCGTTGGATGTGACCTTGGTGGCGCCGATTTGTCCTCATACGCTCACGCAGCGGCCGTTGATCGTGCCCGCGCATCTTCCGCTGACGATCCGGCTCGGCCGGCGGCGCGAGAGCGAGGTGCCGCGCGTGCTGGTCTCCCTCGATGGCCGCTCCGGCTGCGATCTCAAGATCGGCGACGAGGTGCGCGTGCGCCGCGCGGAAACGCCGCTGCGCCTTCTTCTGCCGCCGGGGCGCTCGTTTTTCGAGGTCCTGCGCCGAAAATTAAAGTGGGGGCAGCGCTGACATGCTCAGGCGTCTGAAGGTCCTCAACTTCGCGGTGGCCGAGAAGGTCGAACTCGAGCTCGGCCCCGGCTTCACCGCTTTGACCGGCGAGACCGGCGCGGGCAAGTCCATTTTGCTCGAGGCCCTGGGCTTTCTCCTCGGCGCGCGCGGCTCCTCGTCCTGGCTGCGCGCGGGCGCTGAACGCCTCGAGGTTTCGGGGCTCGTCGACGCGTCCGATCTTCCGGCCGACCTGCGCCGCGAGCTCGGCATCACCGGAAAGACCGTGGAGCTTCGCCGCGAGCTCGACGCCACGGGCCGCACGCGCGCGCAGGTCGCGGGCCGGCCCGCGCCCATCGCCGCTCTCGCTCGCATCGGAGACCATTTCGCCGACTTCCACGGCCAGCACGAAAGCCGGACCTTGCTGCAGGCCGCTTCCCAACTCGAGCTGCTCGACCGCTTCGGCGGACTCGACGCCGAGCGCGAGGCGTTGGCCGCCGCGTACGCCGCCTGGTCCGCGCTCAAGGCCCGCCTCGAGGCGTCGTCGTTGTCGGAGGCGGAACGCGAACGCCGCGCGGACTTGATGCGTTTCCAGATCGAGGAGATCGACGCATCGAGGATTCGTATTGGAGAAGATCTCGAACTCGAAGAGCGCCTGCCCCGCCTCAAGAACGCCGAGCGCCTGCGCGCTCTCGCGGACACGGCCTATGGCCTCCTGTACGCCGAGGAAAACGCGGCGGTCGCGCGTCTTTTGAAGGCGTCCAAGGCGGTCTCCGAGCTGGCAAAGATCGATCCCGCGGCGGGAAGCCTGCAGTCGGAGCTGGAAAGCGCGCGCATCTCCGCCGACTCGGTCGCGCGCGAGCTCGGCGCCTACCGCGATAGCGTCTGCGCCGACCCCGCCGCGCTCGATTCATTGCTTTCCCGGCAGGATGCGCTGGCCCGGCTTAAGCGCAAGCATGGGCTCACGCTCGTTGAGGTTCTCGCCGCGCGAGAACGCCTGGCCGCCGAGCTCGACGGACTCGTTAATGCCGATGTTCATCTCGAGAAGACCCGCAAGGAGCTTGAGAAAGCCGAAAAAGACATGGCGCGTCTGTCCGACGAGGCCCACGACAAGCGCGTGAAGGCCGCTAAAAAGCTCGAGACAGCCGCGCTTAAGGAGCTGAAGGTGCTCGGTCTGCCGCACGCACGCTTTTCCTGCTCCGTGGAGATGGAGGAGGGGAATTGGTCTAAGACCGGGGCGGATGCCGTCGAATTCCTGCTCGCGCCCAATCCGGGCGAGCCGCCGCGGCCCGTCAAGACCGCGGCCTCCGGCGGCGAATTGTCGCGCGTGATGCTGGCGCTCAAAACTGTTTTCGCGAAGGCCGATCGTACGGCGTTGCTTGTCTTCGATGAAGTCGACGCCGGCATCGGCGGCGAGGTCGCGCATGCCGTCGGCGAACGCCTGGCGGCACTCGCCAAAGGCCGGCAGGCGCTGTGCATCACGCATCTTCCCCAGGTCGCCTGTTTCGCGCAGGCGCATTACCATGCCGTCAAGGACGTCACGGCGGGCCGCACCCGCTTGCGCGTGGACCGCCTTGACGGCGACGGCCGCCTCGAGGCGGTCGCGACCATGCTCGGCGGCCGCGCCACCGGCGCCAGCCGCAAGCACGCCCAGGAATTGTTGGAGAGTTCCCTCACATGACCAGAATCCGCACCCGCTTCGCGCCCTCTCCGACCGGCTTCCTGCATATCGGAGGCGCGCGCACGACTTTGTACAGCTGGCTGTTCGCGCGCCGTCACAAGGGCGACTTCATTCTGCGCATAGAAGATACGGACGAGGTCCGCTCGACCGATGACTCCGTGACCGCGATCCTGGACTCGGTGAAGTGGCTCGGCCTCGACTGGGACGAGGGCCCCGTGGACGAGCATCGGGACAAAGGCCCTCACGGGCCTTATTACCAAATGAAACGGATCAACATTTATCGAAAGTATTTGGACCAGCTCGTCGCCGCGAACAAAGCCTACTGCTGCTACTGTTCTAAAGAGGAGCTCGATGAGATGCGGCGCGTGGCTCAGCTCGAGAAGCGGCCGCCCCGGTACAACGGCAAGTGCCGGGCCTTGAGCGACACCCAGCGCAAAGGCCTGGAAGCGCAAGGCAAGAAATTCTCGATTCGCTTCAAGATGCCGATCGACGGCGCGACGATCGTCGACGACCAGATTCGAGGCAAGGTCAGCTTTGAGAACAACCTGCTTCAAGACTTCGTCATTTGGAAAACAACGGATGGTCCTACCTACAATTTCTGCTGCGTCATCGACGACCATCTCATGGAGTTGACCCATATCGTGCGCGGCGACGAACATCTCTCGAACACGCCCTCGCAGATCCAGATCTACTACGCCCTCGGCTGGACCCCGCCGCTGTTCGCGCACTTGTCCATGATCCTGGGCCCCGACGGCTCCAAGCTCTCCAAGCGTCATGGCGCCACCTCGGTGCTCGAGTACCGCGACCAGGGCTACCTGCCGCACACCATGCGCAATTATCTCGCTTTGCTCGGCTGGTCCACCACGGAGTCCCAACAGCTTTTCACCGACGAAGATCTGATCTCCAAGTTCGATTTAGAAGGCTGCCAAAAAAGCCCCGCGACTTTCGACACAGTCAAGTTGAATTGGATGAATGGCGAGTATATTCGCCAGACGCCGGTGGCGGAGCTCGTGAGGCTGGCCCAGCCGTTTCTCGAGAAGGCCGGCCTCATCGGCCTGCCCGGCCCGGACCTCAAACGCGTGATCGCGCTCGAGCACGAAAAATTCAAACTGCTCTCCGAGATCCCCACCTTGATCGAGTTCTTTTACAAGCCGGTCGTGTTCGACCCGAAGGCGTTCGACAAGGTCCTCAAGGCGCCCGGCGCCAAGCAGGTTTTGGAGGATCTCGCGGGAGCCCTCAATTCCTTGACGCCCTTTGAGGAGAAAACCCTCGAGGCGTGCATCCGCAAGTTCGTCGCGGACAAGGGCCTCAAGCCCGGCTCGGTTTTCCACCCGATCCGCGTGGCCGTGAGCGGCCGCGCCGAGGGTCCGACCTTGTTCCTGATGCTCGAGATCATGGGCAAGGACATGGTCGTCTCCCGCCTCAAGGACGCCGCGGTTCTCTTACACTAGCGCGCGCCGCCAGTGCCCCCTTGATTTATTCCATATTATCTGATAATATGATAATATGATTAAGTGCTGAGAGGGGGAGACCCGATGAACGTGACAGTTACGGAAATGGCCAGACATTTTTCGGATTATTTAAACCGCGTGTCCTATGCGGGGGAGAGCTTTCTGCTTGTACGGGGGAAGAAAGTCCTTGCGGAACTTCACCCTGCGCCGCGAGGACGGCGGATGGGGGATCTGCCCGCGCTCTTTAAGACACTGCCGCGTATGGAGCCCGAGGACGTAAGTGATTTTGCCCGCGACGTTGCGGCGGCGAGAAAGCGTTTGAATCGTCGGCCGGCGAGGGACCCTTGGGCGTCCTGATCGATTCGAACGTTCTTATCGCCGCGGAGCGCGATCTCCTCGACATTGCCGCCAAGGTCAAGGGACGGGAGGGGGAGGAATTCTTTATCTCCGTCATTACCGCCAGCGAACTCTTGCACGGCGTCTGGCGAGCCAAGGATGCCAAGATCCGGGCGCGCCGGGCCGCCTTCGTTGAAGGGGTTTTGGAACATTTCCCTGTTTTACCCATAGACCCAGCTACGGCGAGGACCCACGCCCAACTTTGGGCCGAGTTGGATGCCAAAGGTTCTCCCATCGGCGCCCATGATCTATGGCTGGCGGCGTCTTGCGTGGCATTGGGGCACGCGCTCATCACGCGCAACGCACGTGAATTCAGGCGTGTCCCCGGCCTGAAGGTGGAAGCATGGTAACCTTGGGCAAATCGGGGCCCCAGATCGGGGCCCTAGGTCTTGCGCGGCTCGGGCATTCTCATATACTATCACGTTCCAAATTTCCGGAGGCGTTATGACGAAAAAAATTACGAAGAAAAGAGCGAAACCCGCGTCACGGCGCCGGCCGGTGGCCAAGCCGAACGCGAAGGCGGCGGCCGCGGCGACCGCCAAAGATCTTGCCTGGCTGACGGCGGCCAGACTCAAGTCGATCCGGACCGAACTCGTCAAGATGCGCGACGACATCCTGAAGACGGTGCGCAAGCAGAGCATCGGCGAGGTGGACAACGGCGACTCCGTCGACCAAGCCAGCCAGTCCATCGAGAAAGAGCTGATGTTCGAGCTGTCCGACAACGAGCGCACCACGCTTGACATGGTCGAGGCCGCGATCCGCAAGATCGACAACGGGACCTACGGCCTGTGCGAGGCCACCCAAAAGGCCATCACGCGCGCGCGCCTCGAGGCGATCCCCTACGCGCGCTATTCGATCGCCTATCAGAACCAGCTCGAGCAGAAGGTGACGGACGCCGCCGAGCCGGGCCTGGACTTCAGCGTCATCGGCGAAACCGAGCGCGTAGGCGAATAGGGTTCGGCCGCGCCGGGGCGCGCCGCCTTGAAAATGTAACACCGGGAAGCTATCCTGGCTCCGCGTGAAGTATTGGGTTTATAAGGAGTCGCGCATCCACGGTCCCTTCGACAAGGAGGTCGTGTCGGGCCTGCCTGGGCTCGATGCGGGAACCCTTGTCTGCGTAGGCGATCCGGCGGGAGGCAGCTCATGGGTGCCGGCGGGCGAGCTCGACGGTCTGCCGCGCGCCGCGCCCGCCTCCAGCGATGGTCTGCTCGCCGATCTTCCGTCCAGCATGGCGCTTCTCGACCAGCTTCAGATCGACACCTCCGGCCTCGTCGGCGACGATGAGTTCCCCGGGGCGTTGGCCGAGGAGCTTTTCCAGGACGCGTCATTCAAAGGCGGCTTCGGCGACGCGTTGTCGGTGCGCGATCCGGCATCCGACGCAGAGGCGCGGCGCGCCCGCGATAAGATTTCCGAGCTGACCGCTCAGCTCGAGATCATGTACCGCCGCATCTCCGAACTCGAGCTCAGCTTGAGCCGTTCGGACGCAAGCGCAACCGCTCCCGTGAAGACGTTCCTGTCGCCCGCGGCGCCGCCAATTCCCGGAGGGCCTTCCCTGGTCGCCGCCGTGCCCGAGACGGCGCCTCCTCCGATCGAGTGGCCGGAAGCGCCGCCTGCCGGTTCTCGGGGCTTGCCATCGCTTCCTGGAGGCGCGCTCGTTCCCCCCACGCCGCCGGCGCCCCCGGCGCCCCCTGCGCTCCCGGAGATGCCGTCATTCTCCGCCCCGGCGGCGCCTGTTCCCCCTGCGGTGGAGCCTCCGGTCGCCCCACCGGCCGTGAAGCCGTGGTCATTCGGCAAGCCGAAATCGTTCAAGATCGTTCCGACAATGAAGTCGTTCCGGGTTCTCGGCGCCGAGGAAGCCGTTCCGGCCGCAACGGAGAATCCCGTTCCGACATTCGATGTCGTGCCGATTATCGAGACGTCGGCGCCGATCCCGCCTCCTGTGGTAACGCCGGTCGGCGCGGCCCCCGTCGTGCTCGCGCCCGCGCCCGTCCCGGCCCCCATTCCCGTCCCAGCTCCGATGTCCATCCCGTCGCCCGAACCGGCGCCGATCACGAATCCGTTCTCCTTGCCCGCGCGCCCTCAGCCGATCACCGCGCCGGCTTCCCCGCCGCCCAACACTTTGAGCCGCGCTCAACCCGTCCCGGATCTCGCCTCCGGGGACCTGGTCGGCGCCTCCGACGCGACCATGCAGGCGCCCCCGGCGACGATGGCCCGGGCCGAGGACGCGCTCGCCGCGCGCTTCGCCAAGCAGGAGCCCGCGCCGCCGACGGGCGAGATCAAGAAGCCGGCGCGCAGCAACAAGGCTTTCCTGATCGGCGGCGGCGTGCTTGTGACTATGCTCACTATAGTCGGTGTGATCTTCATGCGCCAGCCGAAAGACGACTTGAAGCAAATGACGACGCTCGATGATGGCAAGGCTCCGATCGGCCTTTCCGCCGACGAATCCGCGCCGCCGCCGATTGTCAAGCCGGTGGTCGCGGAGCCGGCGCCGCCGCCCGGTCCTTCGGCCGAGCACGCGGCCGCGATCTCTGCGGTCAAGGATTTCCCGCTCGACGGCGGCCGCGGCACCGTCGGCCGCTGGCTGCAGTACTCTTATACCGCGAGCCCCGATGCGGGCGCCGAGGAGTGGAACGCGAGCGCGACGGGGGAAAACACCATGCTCGTCGAGTATCGCCTGGTTCCCAGCGCGACCGGGGGACGGGGCGCTCTGTACCTGTTCGAGGTGGCTGCCAACGGGCTCGTCATCGGCAAGAACATCGAGGCCCGCCAGATGCTCGCCGGCGGACCTTCGTCCGAAGCGCCGAAGACAAAGAAGCCCGTGAAGAAATCTTCGCGCCGAGCCGTCCGCGAGACGCTCAAGGAGGTGCCGCTGCTGCCCCTGCCCGATTCCGGCGAGCTGCGTCCGCCCGCGGAAGACGACGGCACCTTCGGCTCGGACACCATCAATTCGGGCATATAACGGCCCCTCTCCAACGGCGAGTGGAGGGGGCACTTCCTCGCCTTAGGGCTCGGTCGTTATTTCGTTCACTTCTTGTTAATAGGACCGTCTTGCGTGCGGCCTTGACAAAAATCGGCGTGGACCCTAACCTTATAGGGAAATGCCCGGTACACAGCACGTCATCTCGCTCGGCCTGTCAAGGCGTCTCGCCGACCTCCTGGTCGAAGAGAAGCTCCTGACCGTTGCGAAGCTCAAGGAGGCGCTGGACGCGCAAAAGAAGGGAGGCGAAAAGCTGGGCTCCCTTCTCATCGAGAAAGGCTTCATCAAGGAGGAAGAGCTCCTCCAGTTCCTTGCCGAGAAGACCGGCATCTCCTATGTGTCCCTCACCGACATCGGTGAGATCTCCGAAGAGGCCATCGCGGCGGTCCCGGAGTCCATCGCGCGGCAGAAGATGCTGATGCCGTTCAATAAAACGAAGGACCGGCTCACCGTCGCCATCGCCGATCCTCTCGACGTGATGATTCTCGACGACCTCAAGATGCAGCTCGGCTGCGATGTCATCGGCTGCCTCGCCTCCGAGGCGGAGATTTCGGCCGCGCACGAGAAATACTACAAGCAGGAGACCTCGCAGGAGGCGCTCGAGGACATCGTCAAGCAGTCGGCGGACAACGAGGCCGCGGCCGACGAGCTCGAACAGGTCGATGAAAAGGCCGAAGCCGTCGAAGCCGGGCTCGAGAAGGCGGCCGACGAAGCGCCGGTCATCAAGATGGTCAACCTGATCATCGCCGGGGCGGTGAAGGCCAAGGCCTCGGACATTCACATCGAGGCCTACGCCAAGGAGCTGCGCATCCGCTACCGCATCGACGGCGTCCTGCACGAGCAGCCCTCGCCGCCGAAGAAGTTCCACGCCGCGATCTGCGCGCGTGTCAAGATCATGTCGAACCTCAACATCGCCGAAAGGCGCGTGCCCCAGGACGGGCGCATGCGCCTCAAGATGGACGGCAAGGAGATCGACATGCGCGTGTCGGTCTTGCCCTGCGCTCCCGGCGAGAAAATCGTCACCCGCATCCTCGACTCGTCGGGCCTGAAGGTCAACATGACCCAGCTCGGTTTTGAACCGGAGGCCATGGCTGTCTTTAAGAAGGCCATGGATGCGCCCTATGGGGTCGCCCTCGTGACCGGCCCGACCGGCTCGGGAAAGTCGACGACCCTCTACTCGGCCTTGTCCAACCTCAACACCCCGGACACGAACATCATGACGGCCGAGGACCCCGTCGAGTACCAGCTCTCGGGCATCAACCAGGTCCAGATCAACAACCAGGTCGGCCTGACCTTTCCCGCGGCCCTGCGCTCGTTTCTGCGCCAGGACCCCGACATCATCATGGTCGGCGAAATCCGCGACCAGGAGACGGCGACGATCGCGATCAACGCCGCTCTGACCGGCCACCTCGTCTTCTCGACCTTGCACACCAACGACACCTCGCAGACGATCACGCGCCTGGGCATGATGGGGGTGGAGCCCTTCCTCGTCAGCTCGGCGATGCTGATGATCGAGGCCCAGCGTCTGCTGCGCGGCATTTGCCCGAAATGCAAGGAGGGCTACGAGGTCGAGAAGGACTGGCTCTTGAAGCTCGGCGTGCCCGAGGTCCAGCTCGCCGCGGCCGTGGGCGGAAAAAATAAGATCACTCTCTACAAGGGCAAAGGCTGCGAGAATTGCGCGACCACCGGCTATCGCGGCCGCCAGGGGCTCTACGAGGTCATGGAAGTCACCGACGCGATCCGGCAGCTGATTCTAGACCGCGCGTCGGCTAAGCTCATTAAGACTCAGTCGATGAAGCAGGGCATGCTGACTTTGCGCATGTGCGCCGTACGCAAGCTGCTCTCGGGCGTTACGACCGCCGAGGAAATGATGCGCGTGACGGCGTCGGACACTGACATGTAGGGGGGAAGCCAGCATGGTCTCGATGGGCGAACTATTTTTGCTGATGCACGAGCGCGGCGCGTCCGATCTCCATCTCACGGTGGGGGCCCCGCCGACTCTGCGCATCGACGGGGTGCTGCTGCCGACCCCGTTTGAAAAACTGAACTCGGAAATGGCGCAGACCTTGATCTATTCCCTGCTCAACGACCAGCAGCGCCAGCGCTTCGAGGCGTCCAACGAGCTCGACCTGGCCTTCAACCTGCGCGGCATCGGCCGCGTGCGCATGAACGTGTACCGCCAGACCGGCTCGGTCGGCGCCGCGATCCGCGCGATCCCGAGCTCCTTTAAGACCTTTGAGGAGATCGGCGTGCCCAAGTCGATTCTCGACATCATGAAGCTCCCCAAGGGCCTCATCCTCGTCACCGGACCGACGGGCTCGGGCAAGTCCACCACCATCGCCAGCATGATCGACTTCATCAATGAGACGCGCTCCGCTCACATCGTGACGATCGAAGACCCGATCGAGTTCGTGCACACGCACAAGAAGTCCGTCATCAACCAGCGCGAGGTGGGCTCGGACACCGTGACCTTCGGCGCGGCGCTGCGGCACATCCTGAGACAGGATCCGAACGTGATCCTCATCGGCGAGCTGCGCGACCTCGAGACGATCCAGGCCGCCCTCAACATCGCAGAAACGGGGCATATGGTTCTGGCCACTTTGCACACGACGGATTGCGCGCAGACGATCAATCGCATCATCGACGTGTTCCCGCAGCATCAGCTCGAACAGGTGCGCGTTCAGCTCTCCTTCGTGCTCCAGGCCGTTCTCTGCCAACAGCTGCTTGGGCACGCGACCGGGGCCGGGCGGGTGCTGGCGTGCGAGACGCTTATCGTCAATTCCGCCATCCGCAACCTGATCCGCGAGCAAAAAGTGGAGCAGATCCAGGTCGCGATCCAGACCGGCGGCAAGATCGGCATGCAGACGATGAACCAGTCCCTCGCCGATCTCTATTTCAGACAGAAGATCACCTTTCAGGAGGCGATGTCCCACTCCCTGGACCCCGAGGACCTGCGCCGACTGATGCAGCGACACATGACGCCCGCACAATCGTAGAATAGGAACAATCAACATGCCCTTATACACTTATAAAGCCAAAACCGCCGCCGGTCTCGTGATGGAAGGGAGCATCGACGCCGACGAGCAGCGCGCCGCCGTTGAGAAGCTGCGCGGCCAGAAGATGGTCGTCCTCGAGATATCCGAAAAGGCGGTGCCTCCGCTCGATCAGTTCAAGGCCATGATCGGTTGGAAGAAAGGCAAGAAGGACATTCCCTCCAAAGACCTGTCGCTGTTCTCCCGCCAGCTTTCGACCTTGGTCGGCGCCGGCGTGCCGATCGTGCAAAGCCTCGGCATTCTCGAGAGCCAGGCCGAGAACCCGGACTTCAAGGAGGTTCTCGGCGCGGTCAAGTCCGACATCGAGGCCGGCCTGTCGATTTCCGACGCGCTCAAGAAGCACCCCAACGCCTTTCCCGACCTGTACTGCTCGATGGTCAAGGCCGGAGAGCTTGGCGGCATCCTGGACACCATCCTCGAGCGCTTGACCGCCTATTTGGAGAGCTCCGAGGCGCTGAAGGCCAAGGTGAAGGGCGCGATGATGTACCCCGCGATCGTGCTCTCGATCTGCACGATCGTCACCATCTTCCTCCTGGTCTTCGTGATTCCGACTTTCAAGGGAATCTTCTCGAGCTTCGGCCGCGATCTGCCCCTGCCCACGCAGCTCCTCATCGACCTATCCGACGCGATGAAGAAAATGTGGTATCTGATCGTCGCGGCCCCGTTCGTCGGCTGGCAGGGCTTCAAGAGGTTCTACGCGACGCCGTACGGCCACAAGTGGGTCGACGCCCAGTCCCTCAAGGCGCCGGTGTTCGGTCCCATCTTAAAGAAGGTCGCCGTCGCGCGCTTCACGCGCACGCTCGGGACCTTGATCAAGTCGGGCGTGCCGATCATGCAGGCGCTGGAGACCGTCTCCCAGACCGCCGGCAACGTCGTCATCGCCGAGGCCGTCAACAGCACCCGCGAGTCCATCCGCGAAGGCGGCCGCCTCTCTGATCCGCTCAAGAAGTCGGGCATCTTTCCGAATATGGTGACCTCGATGATCTCCGTCGGCGAGGAAACCGGCGCGCTCGACATCATGCTCTCCAAGATCGCGGACTTCTATGACCAGGAAGTCGACACCGCGGTCAAAGGCCTGACCTCGCTCATCGAGCCCATCGTCATCGTCGTCATGGGCGTCGTCATCGGCACGATCGTCATCGCGATGTTCATGCCCATGTTCGAGATCGGCGGGATGGCAGAGTAGGGGTTCCGGCCGAATATAACTTGAGACGGCCCGCCGGGCCTTATCATCTCAAGAATCGTCCGACCCGCTTCCTCGCCGTTTCGCGCTTGACAAAGAAGCCCATCGCCGTAGGCGATAAAAAATCCGTTCGAAAGCCCCGAGGAAATTTAATCGGGGCGGGGGATCGACCTTCGCCGGCGGCCTGGGGTCCGCCGCGACAAGGGTTCTTTATGCGTCGCGGACGGACCCCGGAGTGAGGTCAATCCGAACGTCCCCGGCGAAGGTCGATCCCCCGCCCCGGCCAATATCGGCGTTGGGGTTATTCCTCGAACAGGTGCTTGTCGCGGAGGAGGCGGTGGTAGGCGACGCCGAAGCGGTGGGCCTCGTCGCGCAACTGCTGCAGCAGGCGCAGCGCGGGGGCGTCGAGCCGTAGAATGATGGACTCGGCGCGGCCGGGGAGAAAGACCTCCTCGATGCGCTTGGCCAAAGAGGCCATCGGAATATTGAGCGACAGGTCTTTGAGGGCCCCCTGCGCGGCGCTCAGCTGGCCTTTGCCGCCGTCGATGAGGATCAGGTCGGGCAGGGCGATATTCGCGGCCTTCAGCCGCGCATATCTTCTATAGACGGCCTCGCGCATGGACTTGAAGTCGTCGATGCCGGCGGTGTCGCGGATCTTGAACTTCCGATAGCGGTCGCGGTCGGGCTTGCCGCCCGAAAAACAGACCATCGACGCGACGGTCTGGTGACCCTGGAAGTGCGAGATGTCGAAGCACTCGATATGCACCGGCGGAGTCGCCAGCATGAGGGCCTTCTGGAGATCGGTGACCATCTGGGTCCGCGCGGTGTGCCCGCCCACCTGGTCGGCCTCGACGGCGCGCACCCGTACCCGCTCGCCCATCTGGGATAGGGCCGAGACGTTGTCGCGCAGAAGCCCGGCCCTCTCGTAATCCATCGCCTTCGACGCGGCCTTCATTTCCCGCTCGAAGTCGCCGCGCAGGTCGTCATACCTGCCTTTAAAAAAAAGAACGGCCCGCTCGGCGACATCCCGGTAATTATTTTTCGTTATCTTTCCCGCGCACGGCGCCGGACATTCCTTGGTGTGGTAATACAGACACCCGTTGATTTTTCGCTTGTCGAGCGGCTTCGCCTCTGAGAAGTCCCAGCGGCAAGGCCTCAGCGGGAATAGGCGCTGCTTCCAGAGATAGCGGAGGAGGGCTCGGATGGGGGCGACCTTCGGGAAAGGACCGAAATACACGCCCCCGTCTTTTGACTTTCGACGCGTGGTGAATATCCGCGGATAGTCTTCGCCCATGGAGATCTTGAGGTAGGGATAGGTCTTTCCGTCTTTCCACATGACGTTGAAGAAGGGCTGGTGCTCGTTGATCAGGCGGCGCTCGATGAGCAGGGCCTCGCGCTCGGACTCGCACAGGATGTAATCGATGCGCCGGATCAAGGGGGCGAGGCTTTGATTCTTGAGATCTTCCTTGTTGGGGTTGAAATACTGCGCGACCCGTTTGGACAAATCGAGCGCCTTGCCGATGTAGAGGATCTCGCCGCCGGCGTCGCACATGATGTACACGCCGGTCTTGTGGGGGAGATGGCGGCGGTCCAATGGCTCCATCTCCACAGTATATCAATGAGGTAGAATAATCTCATGACGAAGACACGCGGACTTTTCTTGGCGTCGTTTCTTCTCGTCGTCATGCCCGCGCTCGCGGCCGAACCCAAGGCGCCTTCCGCCCGGCTCGTCCACGCGTCGGGCGACGTCACGATCGAATCCAAGGCCGGCGGACGCCTCGCCAAGAGCGGGGCGGCGCTGGCCGAGGGGGACTCCGTGACCACTGCGGCGGGAGCCGTCGCCGTCATTGAACTGCCCGACGGCTCGCGCCTCAAGCTGCGTTCGTTGAGCCGCGTCGCCGTGACTTTAGTTGCTCGTCCGGGCCCGTTGACGGCCTAGGCCCTAAAAAGCCACAATGCCTCCGCTATGGCAAAAAAGAAGCAGATGCGTCACAAGTCGGGACTCAAGGCTCACCGCCAGTCCCTGAAGCACGCGATCCACAACGCTCAGCTCAAGAAGTCGGTCCGCCTCGCCGTCCGTGCCGTCATGGACGCCGCGAAGAGCAAGGACATCAAGGGTCTGTCCGCCCTGACCGGAAAGGCCGCCGCCGCGCTCGACAAGGCCGCGAAAAGCGGAACGATCCACTGGAAGGCCGCCGCGCGCAAGAAGTCGCGCCTGGCTCTTCAGGTCAACAAACTGACCGCCGCCGCGTAACGTTCGGCAGGCCTGACACCTAGAGGCGGGCGGAGGGGGTGCAGAGCTCGATGACGACGCCCTCGAACTCGATTTTGGCGTCGAGCCAGGCCTTGGACTTGAGGTCGGTCTCGACCTCGAGCAGGCGGCGCAGGTCGCGGCGTAGCCGCTCTTCGCTGACGCGCGAGGCGCGTTGGAAAAAGTCGCGGTCGTAGAAGATGCGCAGCTTCGTCTCGATGTCGCGCGGGGTCAGGCCCGACTTGAGCATGCGCTTGGCCTTGAGCTGCTTAAGGTAGGCCGCCCGGGCCGAGGCCAAGGAGCGGAACACGATCTCGTCGGGCTTGGCGTCCGCGAAGGCTTCGCGCAGATAAATCAGGCAGGCTTTGAGGTCTCGTGCCGACACAAGACGCTCAAAAGCCCAGGGGTCGGTCGCCTTTCGAAAGCCCATGCTCGCGGAAACCGCTTCCATGCCGATCTCCGTCGCCTTGCCGGCGAACAGAATCGCCTTTTCAATCTCTCCGCTCAAAATGCCCCAATCCGTTCCTGCCTGCTCGACGAGGGCCGCCGCCGCCTCCGGGGCTAGATTCTTGCCCGCCTTCCGGGCCTCGGCCAGCAGGCGCTCGACGGCCTCTTCTTCGGTGGGCGGGGAGAAGATGCACAGCGCGCCGGCGGCGGCGGCGGCGGCGGCCAAGGCGTCCTTCTTGTCCGGACGGCGGTCCTCCGACAAAAGCACGAGCGTCGTCGTCATCGAGGGGGCGCGCAAATAGTCGGCGAAGGCCGCGCGCGCCTCGGCGGGGATCCTGGGGCTGCGCACGATCACGAGCCGCTTGTCCGCGAACACCGGCAAGGTCAGGGCCTCGCTGATGATCGCCGGGTGCTCTAAATTTGGATCGCCGACAAACTCCCGGAGATTGAAATCGTCGGGCTTGAACAGCGCCTTAAGAATGCGGACCGCGTCGGACTTGGACGCCGACTCCTCGCCGAGCAGATAGTAGACCGGCCGAAATTTCCCGGCCTTCCACTCCGCGGCGAGATCGTTCGGCTTGAGCTCCATCGTCTCAGTACGGGTTCGAGAAGACGGGCTTGAGCGGCTCCTCGGGCTTGACGGCGGGCACAGTCGAGTAACCCTCGCCGGTGCTGCGCCGCTCGGATGTGCCCGTGACCGAACCGAAGCCCTCCACGACGCGTTTGACGATGTTGCGCGCCAGGATGTCCCAGATCTGTTCGCGCGCCTGCTCCTCGCTCAGGCCGCCGCGCAAAGTCTGCGCCGGGTAAGACAGGATGCCCTCGAGATTTTTTTCCTCCCAGATGATCTGGTTCATGGTCTTATCGATGAACTGGAGATCCACGAGGATGCGCAGCTTATAGGCGGTCGCGATCTGCGTCGAATCGTACTGCACGGCGGTCAGGATGTAGCGCGAAACCGTGATCCACACGATGCCCTGCGACTCGGGTTCGGGCACGGGCGGGTAGCGGCCGTCGCGCAGGAACTCGTCGCGCACGCGCAGGGCGAGCTTATCCTCGAGCCCGAACTGCTGCGTTTTGTTGAGAATCGGGCGCAGGGCCAGGCGCCGAACGTGCAGGGGGAGCAGCTGGGGCGTGGGCTTGTAGGCGACGTCGGTGCCGCACGCGGCGGCCAGCACGATCAGCATGAGGGGTGCAATTTTTAGCTTGTTCATTTGACCACCAGGTTCACCAGTTTTTTCGGAATGACTATTCGTTTGATGACGGTGAAGGCTCCGATCGCAGACTTTACTTTGACCAGCTGAAGAGCGGTTTCCGCGACCACGTCGTTGGACGCATCGGCTTCTATCTTAAACGTATCCCGCAGCTTCCCGTTCACCTGGACGGCGTACTCGACAACGGTCTCAACGAGAAATTTCGCGTCCCAGGACGGCCACGGCTGGCGGCAGAGCATATCTTTGTGGCCCAGTTTTTGCCACAACTCTTCGGTCAGGTGGGGGGCGAACGGATTGAGAAGGATAATAAACGTCTCGAGGTCTATTTTCGACGGCGCATGATCAGCCTGGATCGCGTTCAAATAGATCATCAGCGCGGAGATCGCGGTATTGAACCCGAAATATTCGATGTCCTCGCCGACCTTCCTGATCGTTCGATGGCGCAGCGCGACGAGCCCTTCGCCTTCGGCGGGAGCTGCGTCTAAATCGTTTATCAGGATGAAGGCGCGGCGAAGGAAGCGATGGACGCCCTCGATGCTGCGCATGTCCCAAGGCTTGGCCTGCTCGAAGGGGCCCATGAACATCTCGTACAAGCGGAAGGAGTCCGCGCCGTAGCGCTTGAGCACGATGTCCGGATTGACGACATTCTTCTTCGATTTGGACATCTTCTCGACTTGAGAGGTGAGAAGTTCGCCCGTGGCGGCGAGCTTCGCTCGGCCCTGCTCGTCGTATTCGACATCTTCGTACGGATGATAGTTCCCTTTCTCATCGCGATTGGAGTATGAGAGGATCATGCCCTGATGCCGGAGTTTTTGAAAGGGTTCTTTGGTGGAGACGAAGCCGAGATCGAACAACACTTTATGCCAGAAGCGCGCGTACAGCAGATGGAGTACCGCGTGCTCGGCGCCGCCGACATAACAATCCACGGGCCCCCACGATTTTTCCAGATCCTTGCCCCAGGCGGCCGCGGCGTTCTTCGGATCGATGTAGCGAAGGTAATACCAGCACGACCCGGCCCACTGGGGCATGGTATTCGTTTCGCGCTTGGCCGGTCCTGAGCATGTGGGGCACTTGGTCTTGACCCAGTCGGCCGCATTCGCCAAAGGCGATTCGCCCGTACCGGTCGGTTTAAAGTCGGCCACCTCGGGCAATCGCAGCGGCAGCTGCGATTCAGGCACGGGGACCGTTCCGCACTTGGCGCAATGCACGATCGGTATGGGTTCTCCCCAATACCGTTGCCGCGAAAACAACCAATCGCGAAGCTTGTAGTTCACACGCTTGGCCCCGAGGCCCTTCGATTCAAGCCAAGCGATAATCACCTTCTTGGCTTCAGGCGTAGGAAGGCCGTTCAGGAGTTCTGAATTCGTTGCCGTTCCATCCCCGGTGAAGGCCGTGCCATCCTCGAGTTCCAATCCGGCCGGCGGCGAAACCACGGTGACGATATCGATGTCGTACTTCACCGCGAACTCATGATCCCGCTCATCGTGCGCCGGCACCGCCATGATGGCACCCGTGCCGTAGGAGCCGAGCACGTAGTCCGCGATCCACACGGGAATCTTCTTTCCGTTGACGGGATTGATCGCGAATCCACCCGTGAACACCCCGTTCTTTTCTTTTTGCAGTTCTGTCCGTTCGAGATCGGACTTGCTCTTCGCCGCCTCGGCGTACTCTTTAACTTTGTGTCTTTGTGCCTCTGTGGTTATTCGTTCCACCAGGGGGTGTTCGGGTGCGAGCACCATATAAGTCGCCCCGAACAAGGTGTCCGGCCGGGTCGTGAAGACTTTAATCTCGTCGCCGCCCTCGGATTTAAACGAGACCTCCGCGCCCTCGGAGCGCCCGATCCAATGCCGCTGCATCGAGAGCGTGGACTCGGGCCAGTCGAGGCCGACGAGATCGGACTCAAGGCGGTCGGCGTACGCGGTAATCTTTAACACCCACTGCCGAATATTTTTCCGTTCGACCTTGGCGCCGCACCGCTCGCACGCCCCGTTGAAGACCTCCTCGTTGGCGAGGCCGGTCTTGCAGGAGGGGCAAAAATTGATGGGCGCCGTGCTCTCGTACGCCAGACCTTTCTTAAAAAGCTGTAAAAATATCCACTGGGTCCAGCGGTAGTAGTTCGGGTCCGTCGTGTCGACTTCGCGATCCCAGTCGTAAGAGAAGCCCAGCGATTTGATCTGGCGTCGAAAATTATCGATGTTGTCTTTCGTCACTTTCGCGGGATGCGTGTTCGTCGCGATGGCGAAGTTCTCGGCGGGCAGCCCGAACGCGTCCCAGCCCATCGGGTGCAGCACATCGAAGTCCTTCATGCGCTTGTAGCGGCACAGGATGTCGGTGGCGGTATAGCCCTCGGGGTGGCCGACATGGAGCCCGGCCGCCGAGGGGTAGGGGAACATGTCGAGGCAGTAGAATTTTTTGCCCGGGCGCGGCGTCTTCGGCGCGCGGAAAACCCCTTCGGCTTCCCATTTATCCTGCCACTTCTTCTCGATTTCGGCGAAGGGGATGTGCTCGGTCTTCACGGGAAGAATTATAGCTTTTCGCTCAGTCGAGACCGAGGGCGAAACGCAGGGCGGCGTCGAGTTCGCCGCGTTTTTCCCGCGACAGCAGACCGATGCGCCTTGTGAGCGCGGACTTGTTCAGCAGTTTGAGTGAACCGGCGTCGGCGACGCAAGGCCGGTGCATGCCGTCCACCGGCCCGAGCGGAACCTCATTTTCCGCGCCCCGTATTTGCGTCGTTATGGGCGCCACTAGGATCAAATCGCGTTTTAAGATGTGTGAGTCTCGAGAAACGAGAACAACAGGACGAGATTTCGGCGCGATGTCAGCGACCCAGATCTCGCTTCGGTTCAAAATATTCCTCCCAGTTCACATCTTTATCGGCCTCATCGAGGTGGGCCCATGCTTTTGCGTTTGCGACTGCGGCTTCTGCGATTTCTTCCTTCGTGTGGGGCATTCGACGATACGCCTCATTGTCGCGCGCTTCTTTTTCTCTTATTTCGGCGTCTTTGACGGTGCGGGCAAGGGCTTCGGCGACCATTTTACTCCTCGATTTCCCTAATTTTTTCCTCAACTTTTCTGATTTTTTATACAGGTCGGCGGGAAGACTGACGGCGGTCTTTATCGTTTTCATACTGGTATAACTAAGTTTATACCAAAGAATAGCCGTCGTCAAGGCCTACTACCATACGTGCCTACTACCATACGATTGAGGGGGGCAAAAAGTTGCATAGACATGCTCAGTTCTTTGCGCGTTCTTGGGAACAAATTGGTAGGTTCAATCGTCGGGTATGAGTAGTAGCGGCTTTCAGACGGAATGAGCGCTAGAAACTCCTACTTCGTGGTGATGCTTGTAAAATAGTAAATAACAATCTAAAATACACACATGGTGCATCCTAGAATCGCCCGGGCCAGGCTTGAGTCCCTCTTGAAACAGTTCCCGATCGTGACCCTGTTGGGGTTGCGCCAAGTGGGGAAATCCACCTTCGCGCACTGGGCTCTGCCGGGATTTGATGCGTTCGACCTCGAAAACCCAGCCACCCTCTTGCGCCTGGAGACCGACGGGCAGCTTATTTTGGAGCAATCAAAGAAGATCATCATCGATGAGGCGCAGCGCCTGCCTGCCCTTTTCCCTCTCCTGCGCAGCCATATTGACCGCCATCCAAACCACAAGATCGTTCTCCTGGGCTCCGC
>OBEQ011494066.1_pt1 | contig 29435 bp, 47 predicted proteins | sample 1670901 | NCBI WGS metagenome assembly OBEQ01 (sample SAMEA104232315, study PRJEB22302) | groundwater metagenome | biome: forest; feature: aquifer; material: groundwater | place: USA | collected 2011-08-07 | depth 5.4 m
GGGAACCCCCAGGGCTTCGGGGCTGATTGACAGCAGCCCACCGTTCCGAAAAACGGTATAGCGGTTTCTGATGTTTACCGCAGCATTGAGGTCGGCGTGAAGGCTAAACCCGCAGGAGGGGCACTGAAAATCGTGGCGATGACGCTTCCCCAACAGTCCGCACCGGTGGCCCTCTTCTTCTGTCCGACGAGACGCTGGCTACTTGCCAGCCTTGCGACACGCGTCGGAGGCTGTTACGAACCTGGCCCGGACGCCTGCTCGACCGCCTCCCTTCTTCCCGGTCAACTCATTGCCCATGCATCGCGCACGAGCGTTGGCCTTCGGCGCCCAGCGCCACCCGATTGGGGGTACGATCTTGTGAACACCAATTCTTCCACGTCCCATAAGAAACCTCCTGAAGAGCTAAATTATCAACCTCACGATACCCATAATGTACGGCATGGAAAGCTTGCGCTCAAGCCCAGCGTTTAGACGCTCGGAGATTCCTGAGCAGGAGTATTGGGCTCGATGAGATGGTCCGTGCAGTCTAAAAGCAGGACGGCTGGCCAAAAGTCAACTCCGGTATTTTCCATGATGGCCTTACCTCGCTCACTGGAAATCGCGACCTCCTCAATCTCCCCACGGGATAGCGCCTCCTTGAGGGTTTCCTTCTCCTCTGCGCATGGGCTGCAACCTTCCTCTGTGAGTAGCACAAAGCGTGGCGCACAAAGCCCGCTCTCACTCGGCGTCTCAGGTGCTACCTGAATGGCGCAGGCCATGGCGGCATCGTTGTCGGCAAGAGCTAAACAGCCTTGCACCGCCTGATCAATATCCTGTTGACTACGGTATAGCACCGGATTCCTCCTCGTTTTCTATCTTGTCTATCATTGGCTCCAGAAGGGTTACCAATTCCATAACCTGGTTCGCAGTCCCGCTTGGTAGGATAAGGCAGCGGTCCTCTCGGCAGACCTTTACGGTTGTGTCCTCCTGCCGGAAGATATCGATGGCAGTCCCATCCTTAAGCCATAGGCGTGCGATGCGGTCGTCCACAGGTTAATCCGCCTTCGAGTTGTTCAGGGCCTTATCTAGGCCCTGGGCGTATACCACCATTTGGTCGCGGTCTTGAAGCCCGAGTTTGATACGGAGCACTCGCAGATGGGACCGTACCGTGGAAGGGACAATGTTTAAAAGGCGGGCTATTTCCTTGTTGTCCAAGCCGTTAGCTAACCAGGGGAGTATCTTCTGTTCACGCTCGGACAAGGCCTTGCTCCAATCTATTGACGATGACCCTACCCAGCGGTTTGCGGCTTGCTCATAGGCGAGCTTGCTCTCGCCTTCCTCATGCATACAAATGACAACATGTTCTCCCTCTTCGGCAGTTTCGGTGACATACCCGTACCGGTACTGCCCGTTTGGGGTCAGGAGCATCACGAAGTCGTCGCGTTTGAAGTCCATAATGTGTGAGCGGCGGGGACTGCCTGCTTTAGCTGGCGGAGGAAACGCTCCTCCTCCTTTTCAGAGGTTACGGTCTCTGTTTCCACTCTACGGCGCACTGCTTCATTGCAGGTGCAGCGTTGCCAAACCCCTTGATGCTCTTCGCCTTCATGCAGGTAGAAATAAACTGTTGGTACTCGGTTCGTGGGCGTTGTCCCTTAGCCCCAGCGGGGCATAACCTTAGAACCTCACCGTGTTTGCACTCCGGCACCGATTCCAGCAATAGGCTGAGTGCGGGGTCATGGAACTCCTCCAGCAGGACTCCGCGGGCCTCTGAGCTGATGCACGGTACACACGTAGCCTTTGTCACGTTTCCTCCTCACTTCTTGAACTTGCTTACCACTACCACAGCGCCGACCGCCACGGCTCCGACCACCAGCCATTTTACGGTGTCCTTCAGGTCGCCGAAGAGGTTGTTGCCTGGAGGAGGTTTAATGGGCGGTGGTGCTTGGACACTCACGGTAAAAGTGGTGGACTGGCTATGGGTTAACCCAAGGAATGGGACTGCTTGCGCCATGGCAGTAAGGGTAAAAATGCCTTCTACGCTTGGAGCTGCCGTGTCTATCCACGCTACCCCAAATGCGCTGGCGAAGACCTCCGTATTGAAGACCTCCAACCCAGCGATGTCCTTGACTACGAACCTAACGAATCCGAACTCCAGGCCTCCCGTGCTCTGAAGACGAATGGCTTCACCTGGGGTAATAAGTGAGCCTGCGCCTATCGGGGTAAACGTGTTTCCAGACCGACGGAATATCGAGACACCAAGAGCTAGGAGGACGGGATATGTGGGCATTGTTAAATCCCCTGTTGCAAGGCTTGCACAGCTTGCTCTTTGGTTATTTCCCCAGCTTCCACTTTCTTGGCCAGCGTCACGGCTCGTGCGTAGCTCGCGGGCGCTAGGTTATATCCTCCGCATTTGACCCCCAACTCCCACGTCTCATCGGCCAGGGGCTTGAGCCGTGCTATCGCTGCTTGGGCAGATGCCGCCTCCCTCACCCCTGGCAGTACTCCTTTGAACCCTCGTAACTTACCGGCCAGTTCCTTGTCCCCCATGCCCTCTGCGCCTAGCGCAGCGCGCTCCAGGTGCTCCGCATCCAGGGCGAGAACCCCGGATGTTTTTCCCTCGGCCACGCCTTGCAGGTGTCCCATCACCAAAATAGTTTCGTCGGCTGCGGTGCAGCCGGGTTTTGCCATCCGGCGTGGAGCCTGTAGCTTTGGTATAGCTACCCGACTAGCTCGAGGGCCCATGGGGAACTCCCCGTGCGTCATGAGGAGACGGCCTAAAATCCTGAGACTCTCTACATAAGCGCTCATGGGATAATATTACCTACACCATGCTGAGTTTTGCAAGGGGAAGGCCCCCCTTGAATAATTCCCGCTGTTGTGTGTATGCTCGATGTAGGGACTTAGAGACTTAGGGACTTAGGGACTTAGAGACTTAGGGACTTAGCAAATGGCAGGGAACAAGCAAAGGAAAACCCGCCTATGTCCTATCTGTGGGCTGCAGCGCGACGCGGGCGGCATGAACCTTCATTTCCTGAAGGCCCATGCGGGGTATAACCTGAAGGATTACCCAGAGGAGCAGCCAGAGGATGTAGGCTCGCTTCGGAGCAATGGGCATGTGCCTAGGGAGTCACAGGTGGTTCCTCTTGAAACAGAAATAGCTGGTGGGGGAGGAGACAAGACTCCACCCCCCAAACCACCTGTAGACACATCGGCGAATGGGGCTCCAAACCCCAGAGAACGCAACAAGCCTGCAAAGGCTGCACTTGGGATTGAGGATGCGGCACTGCTGGTGATTACCCCCCGAAGATTTGAGTTTAATTCAACCTTCGTATGGCAGGCCCAGGCCGTTACGGAGCGGGAGTGGGGCTGGAAGCATACGGACAATATCGGAGACTGGTTGGACACCTACCTCTGGTGGTCGATGAAAAAGTTCGGGATTGTTCTTGGTGGCTATGTGGTGTTGAACCGCTCTGAGAATAGGGAGCGGGAAGAATCTCTCGAGGAGGTAGACTAAACATGGCAAGGGACGAGACGTTGCTGGAGAATGCGAGCAATCCCACCGTGGTCGATGGCGCACCAGGCCGGGAGGGGAAGAAGCCGCCTGACATGTTGGCGCGCATCATTAATGCACGCCAACAGATCATCGAGCAAGATGTAATCAAAGACACTATACGAGACTTGAACTCTGCGCCTGCTCCTGCCCCTGCGCCCGCTACGCCTGCATTTACCGTAACGGGAAACCTTGACCTCGGTGCTGTGCTGACCAGCGCGCAGAAGCACTCCGAAACCCTAATGGACAAGCAGACTGCCATGACCGAGGCGGCGAGGGCCGAGGCCACGTCTTCGCTCCGCGGAGAGCTTGCTGAGATCAAAAAGGCTTTGGCTGACCCGAAACAACCTACGTCTGCCATCGAGCATTATCGGGAGGTAAAGGCTTTGATGGATGAGATGCGTGGTGAGGCGGGCTTGGCAGCGGACGTTCGCAGCAGTGCTGGGGACCTTTCGTTACAGATCGAGCTCAGGCGCTTGGAAGAGGAGGGTGCCGACCGGAGGCAGCACTGGGCGGAGGAGGCCGCCGAACGGCGGAGGCAGCACGATTGGGATATAGAAAAGTGGAAAGCGGAGAGAGCTGAGGAACATCAGCGGTGGGAGACTGAAATGGTCGAGCGTCGCGGCGAGGCCACGAGGTCCGCTAGTGTTCGCCAGGAGGCCATGGGGCACGTAAATGATTTGATCCAGGCATGGACTGGCTCCGTGGATGAAAAGATGGCTGGTTCTGGAGTCGATCGAGCCGGGGCGCAGGCGAAGTCCTTTGGGTGCCAGCAATGTCAGGCTGCGGTGCCTATGGTGGGGCCAGGTGAAAAGGTGGCCTGCCCGTCATGTGGCGCAGAGTACCAAATGGAGGCGGAGTAGGTCATGCCGACGCCAAAAGCCTTTGCCAAGAACCTCGTGTTGATTAAGGCCAGGAAGATAGTGCAGAATGTGTGTGAGGGGTTGGGCAGGGAGCGGATTGCCTGGCACATTGAGAACAACAAATCCCTGGTGGAGACAGTCCCCCCGGAGCTCGTTGCACACCTCCGGGGCCTTGCGGCGCAGTATTCGTGGGCGGCCCAAGCTATTACTGAGGAGGATTTCAAGAAGATGCTCCCGGAGTGGGTCAAGCAGCTGGTGGTGGAGAATGGGGAGGGGGGCGAGGAGTGGTTGGCGGCACAGGTGAAATGGCTACGAGAGATATTCGGAGGTGCCAATGCAACCAAGATATCCGGTTAAGGGATCGCTGCAGGTTGGTCCTGTGAAAATTGAGTTCGACCAGTCAGCGGTGGTCAGACAGCTTTCGGAGTTGACCATCGAGCAGTTGGAGCGGCAGGCTGTCGAACTTCATGAGATGCTGGAGCAGGTCGAGCGTGAGATTCAGGAGCGGCGAGGCCACTAGCTGTGGACGCAACTGTTGAAGCTACAATGCGAAAGCTGCAGGCGTTTCTGGATGAGCACTTCGATCCAGGCACTCCCATCGCAGTCCTCATTGGGCTGGAGAATGACATAGACCAGGGTAGGCTGGATACCTTCAAACGACAACTGACGTCTGCAGGGCTGGTGGTACAGATTGAGTTTGGTGAAACGCCGGAATGGCCTAAGGCGCTTAGGCTACGATTCAAGAAGCTGTCAAGAAAAGCAGGCCGGCTGAGTAAACCTCTGGCGGAGCTTTTGGCTGAGGTGTTGAGTGAAGCTGGCGTTAACTCTATAGCTGGGGTACAGGTGATTTGAGCATACAATTCGATAATCGAACCTTTACACCGCTGAATGGGCAAAGCGAGCAAAGCGAGCAGAACGAGCCCGCGGTGATGGCTATCACGTCCCAGCTCCCGGTGGCTCCAGGCCAGAGGGTTGAAGTATGGATAGTGCGATTTGCCTATCAGGGGCCTGCCCGGCAGGTAGTGTGCGGATGGGCGCTCAAACCCCGGACCTCTCTGTTTGGAACGAATTGGAACAATGGGCTCAGCACTATTGCGGCCTTCAGGGCATTTAGTGGGGTTCTTAATATCCCTGCGAGCGGCTTGGCCACCCCGTTCGAGGCCAAGTGGCCGACCGGCAGTTTATCCTCGCCTTTTGGATTCATCATGCCCACTCCAGGCACTTATCGGCTGGAAGGATCGGGTACTGGGGAGATAGCGGCAGGTGGGGTGGATACATGGGTCTGGCTGGCAGACGTCACACTCATCCAATCCAAAGGGCTGGCGCTGAGCGAGTTGGCCATGATGGATGAGACGAATCTCTTGGTGATTGATACGGATGCCGGCCCCGTGAGACTTGGGGTTGTCGCAGGCTCCGCGCTCCAGGTGGGGTATCGAAATGGCGGATGACAGTCGCGTGGGGGCAGTCATTGTCCTTGCGTTGGTTGGCGGGCTTGCAGGGGTTTTCCTGCTGCTGGGCCGCAAGGCTCCCGCAGAATCTTATGTGCCGCCATCGCCACCTCCAGGCCCTGTAATTCCGTCGGGCACTCATCCGCAAATGACAAACCTTCAAGTGGGGTATCGGATTACCCCTTGACAAATTGGCGGGCTACTTTCTAGAGTTAGTCATGTAGGGTTTCAACAGAAGTAATGGAACGGGGTAGTTATCCTAAGGAGGCTTACATGGCTATCAATCTCATCAAAGCAGGAACTGCGCTGGGCGTTGGAGTCGTAGACACGATTCTGAAGAAGCAGGATGATACGGCAAGGCGCGCGGAGTGGAAGCGGTGGAGCGCGATCGCAAGGATCGGGTTTGTGGCTGGCGGATATGGCCTGGCGGCTCTGGGGCCGCGGAACATGCAAGAATATGGAGAAACCGTGGCCATAGCGGCTACACCTCTCTTGGTGCACGAGCTGGCCAAGATGCTGGACAAGCCAACCGCCAAGGAGTACACCTTCAGTCCGCGCATGGTAGCCAGTGGCGGGTCTGCGAGAGATTACGCTCCGTCGACCCCCGGCCGCAGCACGTATCGGCCGCTGCGATAACTTAAGTCCGTGTTCAAGGACAAAGTGCAAGGAGGTTGGTCATGCCTTTTGTGATAGCGCCACTGAGCGATGTCAAGGGGATCAATAACTACCCTGAGTATATTGAGGCTCTGAAAGCCTTAGAGGCCGCTGCGTTTATTCGGGCAGATAAGCAGTGGTCTGGTGTTTCAGTGGGTGGTTTATTGCCGCAGTCAGGGCAATTCGGTATAGGGCCTCTGCGGAAGAATGACATGGCCGCAGACACCAGCGATAACACACCTTCCGGAAGCTATACCTTCCGGAAGAACTTCACAGCCACAGGCTGGGGGGACATCTTCAGGTATACAGTCAGGAACGACTATATCCAAGCATTTGCCGGCTGGCTTATCAGCGATGACGTGCTGAGGATCCTCCAGTTCAGAATCGAGATAGGAAGCAACCTCTTCCCCATCTGGGACATTCAGGAGGCTCAGCGAATGAACCGGTTTGCCATCATCCTCAAGCAGGATGAAGGGGGTGAGTTGGTGGCGGACCCCAAGACTCGGGTTTTAATGAGAGTGTACATTGAGAGCACGGGGTTCCAGAGGGTCGTACCCCTGGGGTTTTCCATGTTCCGCAGGTCTGACTTGATTCTTACAGAGACCTAAAAGGAGGCCCTCATGGCGACGGGTTCTGTTTATATAGACGTGTCCCTGAAAGACCAGGAGCGTGGCAACACCGTGGTCTTTGGGCGTGTCTTGTTGGGCCAAAATGCCACCATCAATCCGCAGGACGTGGGCCTGCGGACGGTGAAAGCTATCGGCTTTTCGCCGTGGTTGAGTGGCCCTGCGCGGTTTATCCCAGGCTCAGGCCAGTTGCGCTCCGTGGTCCTGATGACTGGTTCCATTGGCTCATTGGGCGTGTTCGATACCGCAACCGCTGCGGCAACTCCTATTGGCAACTATGTTAGGGTTAGAACACAGCGGCTAACAGGCACTGGAAACACCTCGGCTAGTGGTGGTACCTGGAGGCTTGGAACTGTGGCGGGGTCTGCCCGTGCGAGCTTCTGGGCTGTTGGTCTGTAACCAAGAGAATAAGGAGGCACGACGTGCCCCTGCTGCCATCGACTGTAGCCTTTCCTGAACCTGGCCAGTATGTACGGTATTGGAATAACACCGAGCACCGCTACGTTTACGAACGTTTGGTGGAGCGCGCCTTTCCTCTGATGTACCCGCGCCGTTTGGGAAGTGTGGCTCCAGGCGGCAAGACTGCACTGTTGCAGCTTAGGGAGATTGATCCATCCGCTACACTCAAACATAGGTACATGGCGTACATTGGCGTCCGGCCTGGGGCCTTGTACTACCTCAACCATCCCTATGATGTGGAGCAACTGAGATGGGATGTAGGCATTCAAGAAATTGACAGAGACTCTACTGGGTGGATATCCTATGAGGAGTCTCCATACGATGCCCCGACCAAGTACATCTGGATACGCCCTGCAGGCTTCCCTGGGGTGACGGCGATAAACATCGAGTCCCAGGTCAGCACCCCTGAAATCCTCATAGTGGCTGCCAAGTATTTGGTGCTGGAGGAAAAGGACTTGGAGCAAGAAGTCTTGGATCGACTCCGCCATGACATGCTTGCATCCCTGTACATAAGTTTTGGCGGTCAGTGGTAGAGAGGTTTGACAAAATGCCCCCCGACGCTAAAGACCTCCGCATCATCTCAAGCACCAAGCGACTTGACCGGCAGGCTATACCTCCACGCTACGTCGATGAGGAGCTGCCCACCACTACCAAACTGCTGTTTCCCATTCGTAGAGGCAGGGTTAGGGCTCCCCGGGGCACCATCCTGGGCAGCATGTATCTGACTGGGTCGGCGCGCTCTCCCATATCTTCGCCTGGCTCCTTCTCCCTTCGTGTTACGAGGGTGTCGGTGTTTACGGGTTCCAGGAACATGGAGTGGTTCATACGCCATAGTCGCAAGGGCACCATTGACGTGATCTCTTTCCAAACTCCCGGACAGGTAGCGTACTTGGGCAACCCGTTGGAGCCTGTCTATGCCATGGGACCCGGCACGGTGATTTTTGGCTGGCTAGGAGATGCTGGAGGCCTCATGGGCAGTGCGTACTTCACTGGGCAGTCCCTCGAGGGAGTCATAGCCTAAAAGGCTGAACCATGCCGCAGGTATTTCGCCGTGAGGCTATCAGCGATTCCTCCATTGCGACGAGCGGCATAGGCCGTCGCTCATTCCAGCGTATGGACTCTGGCACGAGGGCCATGGGCGGAGCGGCAGGGACTGTAACCTTCCGCCACGGACCGTTCCTTGGCACTCCAACAGTTTTGCTTCAGGAGCTGCGAGGCTCCACTAGCTTGGGCAATCCTCGCAGGGTCATTGTTGTAAGCCGCTTCAGCGGCTCCTTCACATGGGCCGGTACGCCACGCCACGGAACATTCCAGTGGTTTGCAGTGGGATCCGCGCAATAACATCGGTGACTATCCCTTGACGTACTGTAAGGCTTGACATGGCAGTTTCCACCATACAGAATAATAAGGGCGTGAACACCACCACCGTACTCTCCATACGGCGGGAGGATGCTCAGGCCCTCCTCCCCATCATACAGCGATTCAATCGTGCCTGTAACTCGTTGTCCGCCATAGCCTTTCAGGAGCGCATCTTCCACTGGCTCCCTCTCCAACGCCGTTCGTACCATTGGCTCAGAGGGGAGTTCGGCCTGACAAGCGCAGAGGCGGCGGTCTGCATCCGCAAGGTCGCCTATGCCTATCGGAACAAAGCCCGCCGTTCCACCGTGGCCACCTTCAGGCCCCTGGGGGCCATCCCAGTCTTCCAGCACGCCTACAAGCGGGATGGAACAGTTCTCCTCTACGGACACCGGCTGAAGTTCCAGTCCCGGCCTGGTGTCGCCCTTTCGAGCAAGTGCCAGGCCACTCTGGTGTACCGCAAAGGCCGCTTCTTCCTCCACCAGGTCATAGAGACTACCGTAGCTGCTCCCTTCACTCCCACTGATTTTCTGGGCTGTGACCTGGGCATCGTGAACATCCTGGCTGACTCGGACGGGCAACTCTACTCTGGGGGCCAGGTCAATGGGCTGAGAAAGCGTTATGCCAAGCTCAGGGCCAGGCTCCAACACAAAGGCACCAGGTCTGCAAAGCGCCTGCTTCAGAAGCGGCGGCACAAGGAGAACGGGTTCGGCAGTTTGGTGAATCATGGTATCAGCAAGCGCGTGGTGGCGAAGGCCAAGGACACTCTGCGAGGGATCGCCCTGGAAGACCTGGGCGGCATCCGCGAGAGAGTAACTGTGCGAAAGGCCCAGCGACGCCAGCACCACGCTTGGAGCTTCTTGCAACTCCGCCAGTTCATTGAGTACAAGGCGGCTTTGGCCGGAGTCCCAGTAGCCCTGGTTGACCCTCGTAACACCTCCCGGATATGTCCGAAATGCGGAGTCGTGGACAAGGCCAATCGTGTCTCTCAATCTAGGTTTCAATGTGTCTCCTGCGGCTTCGCTGGCCCAGCCGACACTATCGCTGCGGTGAACATTCGCCGTAGGGCTGCTGGTGACCAGCCATACGCGGCGTCTCCCCTGGGGGGCGATAGCTGCGAATCTTTTTCCGTCCAGTACGTCAAGGGATAGTCACTATAGCATCTTGACAACTGCGTACACACTATGTGTACAATGATTCCATGATCGGGTCGTATCCTCTCGTGTTCCTCAGGAGGGCCGCCCAACATAGCGTTGGGCGGCTTATTTTTACCATTCCTCCGGAGGTCTCAAGGTTCATTAGCAGGGACCAGATCTATGAGGTGAGCCTGCGGCCGGTCGGAACCATGATGGTGCAATATTCATGAAGAAACTGCAGCCCAAGCTTCTGTGGAATAGCAAGGATTCGCCATGGCTCCCGTCAGGGTATGGCGTCGTAGGCAAGGGCATTCTGCCAAGGTTCGCCAAGCAGTATGGCGAAGAGAATATCCTAATCTACGCGCCGGTGTACCAGAGGGATCATGTTGACGAATGGCAGGGTATGAAGGTATTGCCAGGCCAGAGTTTTGACTTTGGCGAGGAGTTGATACAAAGCCACTGGGTAAACCATAAGCCGACCTTTCTCCTGCAAGTGGGTGATTGGTTTCCTCTCAAAGTCATCCCCAAGCTCGCGGCAGCCGACAGTCTAATCTACGTCGGCTGGCACCCTTATGATTTTCTAAAGGTCCCCGATTCCTTAGTGCAGAACATCTTGAGGTTCGCTTTCAAGGTTGTGCCATGGAACAGTTATTCGGAGGCGAAGTTCAAGGGTCATGGGCTGACTAATGTAACCGCACCGATTCCTTTAGGTGTGGATACGAACATCTGGACCCCGATGGAGCGGAAGAGGTTCCCGAATGTCATGGCATCCCTGGGTTTCGATGAGGCTTGCTACAATATCCTCCTGGTAGGCGCAAACCAACGCCGCAAGTACCTCTACGAACAGTTGGAAGGGGTCGGGCTCTTTCGCAAGACGAACCCAGACAAGCCCATTCGTCTGTACCTCCATACCCATAGCGCGGGGGATTTAGATATCCACGCGGTGGTTAGGGAATGTGGGTTGGAGGATGTCACGGTGTACCCGGACCAGTACGCCTATGCTCTGGGTGGGCTTACCGAGGAGGAAATGGTCAAGGTGTTCACCTGCGCGGACGTGGTGCTCAACGTCTGCCTGGAAGGGATGGGACTAGCCCAAGTCCAGGCGCAGGCGTTGGGAGTCCCTGTCATAACCCTGGGCGAGGGGCCCGGGCCGGAGATCGTGAAGTTCGGGGCTGAAGTAGGACATATGGGTGTGGACTACACCTACATGGCGCTCAAACCCATCCCAGACCCCGTCAGCATCTCTCAGGCGCTGGACAGCATTTGGCCCTGGCGGGGGAAGAGGGACATGAAGGCGGTGGAGCACATCCGAAGAACGTATTCATGGGATGTGATTGCAGACCAGTGGTTCGCGCTGATCGAGCAAATGATGTTCGAGAGGGATAAGTTCTCTCTCTATAAGCCAACGCCGAGCCTGCGGTTGCGCAGGCTCTCCAGGCAACTTGTGGAGGTGCCGTGAGAATAGCCTTTATTCAGGACATGGACCCTCTTGTTGAGGGAGGGGGTGCGCAGTGGACGGACCGAGCCCATATCCTGGAGGGTTTCAAACGAGGCCATGAGATCCAGATCATTGTCCCGCAAACCAACCTGGGCGATTTGGATGAGAAGTTCGACTTGGCCATAATCTCCAACTCTATGACACTGCGGACTGAGCAGTACGACAGCCTTCAACGCCGTGGCATCCCATATGTGATATTTGCCCATGACTTCGGGGTCTGGCTTTGTAAGTGGCGGCTGCTGTTTCCCATGGAGGAACGGTGCCGGGACCAGTGCTATCTGAGGGACCGGTGGAGACCTTATCTCCAAGCGAGCCGGCTGATCGTCTGGCTGTCGCCACTCCACAGGAGGTCATGGCTGTTTGCTTATCCCGATCTCCGGACGCACCCTTACCATCTCTCGCCTTCCCCTGTTTCCCCACAGGAGTTTTATCCTATGGGCCTGCCGCGTCGAGGTGCGCTGGCGGTGAATGCGGACCAGGAGTACAAAGGTGCCGATAACTTGGCCTTGTGGGCTCAGGCCCATCCTGATGTGGATATCACCTTGATTGGGAGCAATCCCGAGTACCAGTTTCCTTCTAACGTAAAGCGGATAGGGGCGGTGCGGTACCAGAAGATGAACGAGATGTACAACCAGCACGAGTATTTCGTTCATCTACCTGGCAACATAGGGCCATTTGACCGCGTTGCTGCAGAAGCCTATTTGGCAGGTTGCCACATTGTTGGGAACCGGTTGGTGGGGGCCTTGTCGTGGCCCTTTTTCAAACAGGGCAAGGAGGCGGTGAAGGCTGCCCTGACCGCCTCACCCACCAAGTTCTGGGAGGCGGTAGAGAGGGCTGCAAGGTGAAGTACCACATAATTGGCCCCGGCGTGATTGGCGCTGCCACCGGTGAAGGGTTCCGTCGCTTCGGTAATGAAGTGGTGTACACGGATAAAGGGGACCGCCACTCGGAGGTCGAGGCTGACGCTCATTTCGTCTGTACGCCGGAGGCCGTGGCTTCAGACGTGGTGCGCGAGTTGGCAAAGCCCGGCTCGCCGTCTTCCCAAGGACTCATCGTCATTCGCTCCAGCGTGCCTCCGGGCACCACTGAACAGTTGGCCGGGGAACTGAACAGAGATATTGTTCACTACCCAGAGTTCCTTAGAGCAAGCGTGGCGGAGTTTGAGTTCTTGGACAGCGATTACGCTGTGATTGGCAACACAACCCCTTATCATAACCTCCCCCTGCGGCGTTTCGTTGATCTCCTGCAAGCTATGGGTAAAACTGTTCACCTCCGCACCTCCACTGAATCCGAGGTCTTGAAGCTCATTACGAATAGTTACCTCGCGACGAACATCTCGTTTTGGAATGAGATGAAGGGCATAACTGATGCCCTTGGGGTCAATAGCCAATCGGTGGCTCGGTTAGCCATACTCGACAAGCGGGTCTCTAGGTACGGGGCTGTCCAACATGGGGCGGCCTATGGAGGAGCTTGCCTTCCTAAAGATCTCGCGCAGATGCTTGACCTGGGTAACAGGCTGGGTGTTCAAGCCCCACTGCTTCGAGCGGTGCAGAAGGTGAACCAGGTGTTAGGAGGCGAATGACATCCAATCCGTTTGTGTACGAAGGTGAACCGTGCCAGAGCCATCCCGCCGGTGGTAACCACACTCCCGGTTTGCCACTCATCCAACCTATCAGACGTGGCAGAATGCTTGGGTCGGTAGATTTTAGTTTTGAGCTTGGTATATTTGGGAGACGGAGGCAAGGGTAGACATGGTACGTGTGCTGGTCACGGGCGCGTCGGGATTCATTGGCTCCCGCCTTGTGAAGAAACTCCGGGAGAGGGGTAGAGAGTATGAGGTCACCGAAATGGTGCGCTACCAGTCTGGCGGCAGGTTCAACTATTACGACCAAGTCCAGCGGGTTTTTGTGGATATTCGAGATGCCAAAGAGGTCTATGATGCGGTCCTCAAAGCTAAGCCCGAGGTCATAATCCACTTGGCGGCGATGAGCGCAGTCGCCTATTCCTTCGACCACTCCGAGGAGGTCAACGACGTTAACTACATGGGAACGGTGCGCGTGGCCAACGCGGCGCGGGAGGTGGGGGCTTGGCTTATCATGGCAGGAACCAGCGAGGTATATGGGAGGGGAGACCATGTGTATCCCCTGACTGAAGCGGAGCGCTATGGAGGGACTTCACCGTATGCTGCGAGTAAGATCGCGGCCATCGAGTACCTGAAGGTTCAAGAGAGTGTCCATCACCTTCCGGTGACCATAATGGTTCCGTTTAACACGATCGGAAGGGCCCTAGTTCCGCCTGGAGGCAATAGGCACTTTGTGGTTGAGCGCGCCATCACCCAGGCCGTTGAGACTGGTTCGATCGAGCTCCATGACCCAAGACCCGTTAGGGACTTCATGTTCAGGGACGACCACGTTGAGGCATACATCCGTGTGGTGCAGAACCGGGACAAGGCCGTGGGGGAGACCTTCAACATCTGCACTGGAGATGCCATCAGTATTGAAACCATGGCGTACAAAGTGGCCGACCTGGTGAGTGAGAAGACGGGGAAGGCGGTGAGCGTTGCTTTTACCCAAGTGCCGGACCGGCCGCTGGACATAGCAACTCTTCACGGTTCCAATAAAAAGGCCCTAGGGGTCTTGGGCTGGATGCCTTTGTATACCATAGGCCAGGCACTTGAAAGGGCGGTAGAAGAGTGGACAGGGATTCTGAAAGCAACATCAGGTCCGGCATGAGGCTGAGGTCGGTAGAGCGTGAAGACCTACCGCTGTTGTTGGCTTGGCGAGCGGACAGGGAGGTCATGCAATACCTGCCTTCAGCACCCATGTCACCGACCTGGGAGGAGCAGCTAGCCTGGTGGAAGACAGTAACGCATCGAAGGACTTGGATGCTGGACATTTGGGATAGCGACAATGGGATGCGGCCTGTTGGAGAGGTTCACGTGGACACCGAGACACACGAGGTTGGCCTACTCATTGGTGAGAAATCATCCTGGGGTAAGGGTTTGGGCCACGTGGCCCTCATGGCGCTATTGCAGAGAATGGTGGATTTAAACATCAGCCTCTTGACGTTGTGGGCTGCCATACACCCGGAGAACACTAGGTCTCAGCGGCTGTTTGCAAGCGTGGGCTTTGTGAAAACCGGTGTCCTGGCCAGGAACGGGCAGGAAGAGTGGCGGGTTCAAGGGCAAGTGGGATGAAAGTCCTCGTCATCGGCGCGGGTTATTGGGGATCCAAACTTCTGGAGAGGTTTGTGGGTCTTCTTGGAGCGGAGAATGTGGGGGTATATGACCAAGTCTATGAGCGGACACGGCCATGGGGTGTTCAAGGCGTTGATAAATACCTCCATCTCGAGGCGGCCCTGCTTCACTGTGATGCCTGCGTAGTCGCCACGCCGCCTGATACCCATTACGAGATTGCGAAGCAGTGCCTGGAGGCTGGCAAGCACGTCCTGGTGGAGAAGCCCATGGCTTTAAAGACCGTCCATGCCAGGGAACTCGTGGCTCTAGCTCAGGCCAAGAACATGACCTTTATGACCGATGATACATTCCTTTATCATCCCTGGAGCTTGTCTAATCCCTGGAGCATGGTCAAGACTTTGGAGGCGCACTGGACTGGCCCACGCCGTGCAGACCTGGGCACACCCACAGAAGGTGTCCTTTTTACACTCGGTCCCCATCCAGTGTCCCTCATGCTGAAGTACATGGTGCGATACCCCCTTGGCGTCAATGGACACCTGACGCCACGAAGGGCGGTCTTGAGGTATCGCTTCAGCGGCCCGGATGAGGCCACTATCATTCTGGATTGGGATACACCGCGACGCGCACGATATCTGTTCTGGACAGCGCATAATCTGCAAGGTGGGCACAGAGATTTTGACGCTCCTATAGGGGATCCGGAGCGTGAACCTCTTCTGGTGATGTGCCAATCCTTTTTAGCAAAGATACTGGCACCAAAGCCATGGATTGACTACCATGGCCTCAAAGTGGTCGAGGTACTAGATTGGACGGAGAGTACTCTGCAATGAACGAATCGGTTATCAAAGTCCCACTGGTAGACCTTCTGGCGCAGTATCTGTCCATCAAGGAAGAGGTTGACTCCGCCGTTGCTAGGGTCCAGGAGCGCGGCCTGTACGTCATGGGCCAAGAGGTGGAGGCGTTCGAGGAAGAGTGGGCTAGGTACTGCGGAGCGAAGTTCTGTGTAGCCGTGAGCTCAGGCACCGATGCACTCTACCTTTCGTTAAAGGCAAGGGAGATATTCCCATGGAAACCAAGAGCCTGGATTCCAACCAGAACATTTATTGCAACGGCCGAAGCGGCGGTTAGGGCAGGTTACCAGCTCCTGGTGTGCGATCAATGGCCGAGGCCCCGTGAAGTAGGTCTCTATCGAAGCAATGACGTGCTGATACCGGTTCATCTGTATGGAAGACGAGTTGAGTACCCTGACGGTCGCTCAGTCGAGTTCCCGGGGGGTTTCATCGATATTCTCCACGACGCTGCCCAGGCTCATGGAGCCATCACTCTGGGCGAGCATGAGATGGGGGCTTGCTATAGTTTCTACCCCACGAAGAACCTTGGTGCGCATGGTCAGGCCGGCGCAGTCGTGACCAATGATCCTGCCCTCGCGGCTAAGCTCAGAATGATGCGGTCTCATGGCGAGGGCGCAGTCCGTTTCAAGCATGAGGTCCTCTCGGGGAACTACCGGATGGATGAGCTGCAGGCGGCCATCCTTAGAGCCAAACTCCCGCACCTGAACGCCTGGAACCAGCGCCGCCGGGCTATCGCCCAGACCTATCTAAGCCTTCTGGGTGGGATATCTGAGTTAACGCTGCCACCTTTTGGCCCTTCGGACGTATTTCACATCTTCGCTGTGGAGACGCCATATCGGGATAGTCTAGCGATCTTTCTCAAAGAGCAAGGTATCCAGACATCCGTCAGGTACCCGTACTGTATTCACCAGCAACCTGCCTTACAGGGTTTGCTGGAAGTGGTGGGGGATATGGGTGCCGCGGAGGCCTGGGCGCGCACCAACCTGTCGCTTCCAATGTACCCAGAACTCAGTGATGACCAGGTGGAGTACGTGGCCGGCAAGGTTCATGAGTGGGCGACGATGATGAACTTAGGCTGAGGTGGCATGCGAGTCATAATTATCGGCCATTCCATGATTCACGACCGGCAGCACTCCTTCTTCCGAGCGTTGGCCCGGGAGGGGCATGATGTTCTCCTGGTGGCCCCTTGGAAGTGGCTGGATCTGAAACTCCAGGCGGGCCCTCGCGGGCTTGTGGACGTGCCTCCCCCATATACGCTGCACTCTTCAGAGGAGAGGTTCAGTGCTGTTGGGCTTCAAGTCATCCATGGAGAAGGCGATATGTACACATACGATCTGCTGGGTTTGGAGGCGGCTATCAAGGGCTTTGAGCCAGATTGCATCTACATTCAGCAGGAGATGGAGTGCAAGATCACAGCGAAGTGTATTAACCTTGCCAAGGCTAACGGCTGGCCGGTGGCGGTGTTCGTCTGGGAGAACTTACGCCCCTTGGGCACGGAGGCATCTGAGCTGCTGGCGCAGGTGAATCTCTGTGTGTGCGGGAATGACCGGGCGGCTGAGCTGCATGCCGCCGCGCCCAGGAGGGTGTTCCTGCCCCAGGTGGGTGTGGACACGGACCACTTCTGGTATAGGCCTGGGGTGGAACGGGACATAGACGTGGGGTTCATAGGCCGTGCGGTACCTGAGAAAGGCATCAACGAGATCCGAGAGGCGTGGCCTAGCGCTAAGATTCCCCCCTGGCGGCCATGGCGCGAGCTGCCCTGGGCCTACTCTCACCTCAAGGTTTGTGTCTGCTACTCCAAGGACACGGCAACCTGGCGGGAACAAGCTATGAGCTACGTGAATGTTGAGGGCCTTTCCTGCGGCTGTGCGGTGGTCACCTCAGATGGAGGGGCTATCCCCTGGTGGTTAGGGGGGGGGTTCTGTGAGCCTTGCCCTGGAGCGGTTATAGTCCCCCAGGGACAACCAGGGCGACTGCGCGACGCAATGAAAGAGAGCTTGGAGCACTGGTGGGAACTGGGAGACAAGGGCAGGGACTGGGTCAAGGCCAACTTGGGGTCGAAGGTGATAGCTCAACGGCTTTCTTCAGAGCTAATGCAGGTGGTGAAGGCAGGAATCCATGGCTGATCCCGGAAGTCTTGGTAAATGCGGGCTGTTGCGAGGCCCTGTCACGAGGTGGCGGACAATCCTTGGACCAGGCACCGTGTCCTTCAGAGCTATTGGCGATACCTGTGGTTTACCGGTGGAGGCAGTGCTTGAGGGAGCGTTCATGTACCTATGTAGGGGCCATGCAGAGGAATATCAACGGCTTCCACCAAGCCCGCTGAATGGGAAGGTAAGGTGGCTCTAGTATGCCAGGTAAACCGATAACCGAACAGGGCCTTGAGAAGGACCTGAGCTACATCCTGCAAGGGACGGCTGCCCACCAGGTGTTTGCCGTTGCATGCCCCCCAAAGGCGGGCATCAAGGTGTTGGAACCTGGGTGTGGCAGTGGCAAGTTTGGGCTTTCCTACGCCGCCGCCGGCGCCGAGGTTGTCCTGATGGACATAGACGATGGTGTGCTGGATTATGCCAGGGCCTTGCAGCGAAAGCTCGAGGCGTACTTGGGACGGAATCTGTGTGTTACGATACTCCAGGGAAATCTCCACCGGCTGGTCGTTAGGTTCGGAAGGAATAGATTTGATTATGTTCTGAATGAGGGCCTAGCGCACCATTGGTCTGACTGGCGGAGGCAATCGTGCTTGAACCAGATGGTGGCGGTGACAAAACCAGGGGGCGTGGTTTGCACCATGTGCTCCAATGCCCTTTGCCCCGTCATGCTCGACTATGCCAACAGGATCGAACACACCTATGAGGGAATGCCTCCCCATCAGCAACCACTCCATCCTGAGGAATTGGCTGCCAGACTGGCCAGGGCTGGGCTAGACTCAAAGAGCATCTTCGTGGCCCCTGTGGGAACAGATAGTTGGGAAGACTCGATGCTCATTGCAGGTTGGGGGCGTAAACCGTGAGGCTAATCGAGGTACCGAAGATAGGCGACGCTGCAAGAGGCTACCTCAGTGAGGTGCAAAGCCGCCTCCCCTTTGTGCCGCAGCGGGCCTATTACATCTACGGAGTCCCCGACGGGGTATCCCGGGGTGGCCATGCCCACAGGACACAGGAGCAGGTGTTTTTTTGTCTTCATGGCACGGTTATTTTCCGTCGAATGACATCGCAAACGACGGGCCAGAGGCTAGAGTTGAGCGGGAGGCGTCCAGAGCAAGGCCTTTACATCGGTCCTCTGGAATGGCACACAATGGCTTTCATGGATAACGCTGTAGTGCTGGCTTTTGGCTCCGAACTTCACGACGAGCGCGAATATATCCGAGACTTCGAAGAGTGGAACCGATTGGTAGTGGGTAGGGCATGAGGACGCGAACACTGTTTGGCACATATGTCGATGGGCCGATAACCCAGGTGCTGCCCTGGCGTATTATCGGCCCATGGTACGCTGCCTTATTGGTGGGATGCGTCCTTGTTATGGGCGGTATCTTCAGCTATTCCCACTGGCCTACACCGGCGTGGGTTGCTATTTGGGTAGGGATGGCCATACTTGGAGCGGACTTGTTGGTCGGGCTGCCTCTTTGTTATCGAAGCGCTAGGCGATTGTATTACGACAAGCAGCGAGGGTGCGGAAAGATTAGATGAAAGTCGTCTTTAACCCAGGGCCTGCCTTTTGGGATGAACGTGTCCGGCGCTATGCCGGCTGGCTCATTGTCTACGATTTGATGAAGGCAGCCCTGGAAGACCTGGGATTCGAGCTGTATATCCCAAACATCCCAGCCGAGATGATTGATGCTCAGACCACGGTGAGCAAGATCACCACGTGGGATTTGGGTGCGGCCAGTCAGCTACCGCAGGATGTTGACCTGTTCCTTGGCGTGCCTGGCTACTCCCTGGCGCAGATAATGACATTGAAGGCAAGGCGCAACCCACCCAAGGTCGTCACCGTAGTGTTTAACAACGCCGATTGGTGGCGGGACAGGCAACTCCAGGCAGAATATCAGGCCTATGGTAGACCCTACGATATGTCGCCTGCGTGGCGGTGGATCAACACCAAGGCTCTTGAGATCTCGGACTTGGTCATAGCGTGTTCTCCCTTTGTAAAGAAGACTCATGCGACACTGGTACCTGAGGAGAAGATCGCGATTGTGCCCTGGGGTGTGGATTCCATTAAGTTCGCACCGGACTGGGAGTGGCAGATGAAGAACCCTCGCCCTCTTCGAGTGCTGTTCGCTGGCAGCGACCCTGTACGCAAGGGCTTGGCCTATCTTCTCATCGCGATGAAGGGTATGGAAGGCGCGGAGCTCACTATAGTAGGCACAGATGCCAAAGTGGAAATAGGCGGAATCAAAATTACCTCAATGGGCATGATACCCAATGAAGAGATGCCGGCGGCCATGCGACACCACCACGTGATCTGCATCCCGACCCTGGAGGATGGGATTGCCATGGTTGTCCAAGAAGGCATGGCTTCAGGACTGGTTCCTATCGCGACGCCCGATGCCGCAGAGGTGTTCAATGACCCGCTCTTTACTAGCAGGTCAGATGTGGGATTTGCGGTGGGATTCCGCGACCCACCAGCAATACGGCGGCATCTGGAGTGGCTGAGGGACCATCCTGCTGAGCGCCTAGAGATGGCCAGGGATGCACGGGAGATTGCCGAGAAGCAAAAGTGGGAGACGTTCAAGCAAGGGATTGCTGGGACGATTCAAAGATTGGTAGGGAGGGACAACAATGGAACCGCTTAAGCTGTTTTGGCCGCACCCCAAAGTAGAGTTCAATGGTCGTGGGATCAGCGAATACTGGCTGGAGGCCATGGAGCAGCTAGGCTTCAAAGGCACCCAGGATTATGCCGAGGCGGACATGGTGTTTTTCATTTCGGATAGCCAACTTAAGGCCGAGTATATTGGGGACAAACCGACGGTTGGGTATTTCTGGGGATGGCCACCTGAAAGGTGCTTGACGGCTGGCTTTCCTGAGTGGGCTACGGAGAGGCTGAACTTGCTGGGCCATTGCACCAGAGTCCTGGTGCCCGGGCCCTTGACCTTCGCCCAACTGTGTGACTTTGGGATCTCGTCTATGGTGTGCCTGCCAGGGGTAGATACCAAGATGCTGGACACGGCCCCTTCAAGCACGGAAGTTAAGAGCCAGGTGATCTTTGTTTCGAGACTAGCCCCACAGAAGCGGCTGGACCTCCTCATTGAGGCACTAGGTCTTCTGGATCCCAAACCCCCCTTGATAGTCGTGGGGCCAGGAGACCCTGGCCTAAAGTCCCAGTACGCAGCGCTGGCCCAGGCCCGTGGCGTTACCGCGACCTTCATGGAACCTGACGACTATGAGAAGGCCCGGCTGATCAAAGAGAGCGCCGTGCTGGTGCACCCCAGCGAGTATGAAGGTTTTGGCCTTGGGCCCATGGAGGCCCTATACCTTGGTGTGCCTGTGATCGCTACCGATATACCCCAGATGCGCTGGCTGCTCCAGGAGTACGCTAATTACACGAGTAGCATCGAGGGCCTGGCAGACCAGATTGCCGCAGTGATCAACGACCGGGTGGCTGCGCTTGCCAAGGCCAAGGCGGGCCAGGAGTTTGTGAAGAAGAACTACACCATCCAGAAGGCTGCTGCTGGGCTGTGGGCGCACCTCCATCAGGCTCACAAGGAGTTCTGGGGTGCGAAGATTCACGCCGACCCCCACAGCAAGGAGTTGATTGCCAAGGCCTATGAGGCCGAGCATATAAGAAATTGGGCTTATGGCTGGGGACCTGAGGAGTGGAACGGGCCGCTGCGGTTCGATCCAACGTGGAGCCGACATTTTAGAGCACAGTTCTTCCTTGAAGAGCTTAAGAAGACTCAAGCCCATAAGATTGCCGATATTGGCTGCGGGCCTGTTTATCCCTGTATCTTCGCCATGCACGGCTTTGAGGTTTCCGCCTTCGACGTGAGCCAAGAGGCGCTTAATCAGGCACAGACCATTGCAGACAAGTGGGGAGTCGGTGGAAAGATAACTACTCATCAGGGTTATGCTCAAGAACTGCCATTTGAATCAGAGACATTTGATGCAGTCGTAGAAGGTGAAATATGGGAACACGTTCCTTCAATTCGACCCCTCGTTGCGGAGGCTCTTAGGGTATTAAAACCAGGTGGCATTCTCATTGCAAGCTCTCCCATTGGCAGCCATCATTTTGACGCCCATCATATCGCGAGCGAGGGGGGTGGGTGGTCAGAAGCAACGCTTCGTGAGGCACTACTGCCTTGGACGAAGAATATTGTTAAAATAACCCAAATCGCCGAAGTTGGCACCGATCCCAGTTGTTTCTTGATACTTCTTAAGAAGGAACTCGCTGATGGGGGGAAAGCGTTGGACGAAGGTACTTCTGGTAACCCCGAGCATCTCCTCGGCTCATCTTGATTCAGGGTTGTTTTGGCTGCGGGCTCTGTCAGAGATGGGTCTAGCGGTGCAGTTGTGGGATTACCGGCTAAGCCCTTCGCCCCCTGCAGGGTACAGGGACGCAAGCCTGACCCTGGTACTAAAAGGCGAGGGCATAAACCCACAGCTACTAGCCCACCCAAGAGTCTGCATCTGGCCAGACGCCTTTGGGCGGGACCCCACGGCTGAAGTGCTGCTTAGGGCTTACGACAGGGTGTATACAGGCGCATACGAGCACCCTCCAGGGGTGCAGTTCCTGCCTTTAGGCTTTGACGATGCGCTCCATGTCTCATTTAACTCCGAGCGCTCGCCGGGAGCGATCTTTGTGGGAACGGCGACTGAGCGCAAGGCAAAGTTTCTGAGAGCTATCCAGCCGAACGCCATCTTCGGCAATGGTTGGGGGGATGGCGTGTACCCGGTGTATGGGAGCGAGTTAGTTCAAGTGCTTAACCAGTACCTCCTCGCTGTGAACGTTCATAGGGACAACATGGGTGTTACGCGCAGGCTGTTTGAAATGATCGCCTGTGGGCCTACCATCACAGACCTGGTGCCTGGGGTGGAGGAGGTCTTGGGGCCAGTAGCACTTGAGATGGGTTTCCACACGCCGCAGGAGGGCGCGGAGCTCAAGACGTCCTTCTTGTCCCACCCCGATGTCCTGATGGCAGTGTGGCATAAGGCAAGGGCAGCTATTCAGCCCTACACCTACCAAGCGGCAGTGCGCAGGATTGTGCAAGACGCGCAAGGGCAGGCAAGTGCCTAAAATAGTGGCCATCTCCGTGCCTTACCCTGGTGTGAGCAGAGTTTGTGAAGAGGGCGAAAAGCTAGGGCTGTGGGAGTTCGTCCGGCTGACGGATGACCAGGAGGTGGATGTTCCGGCCTCAGCAGACCTGTATATTCTTGGGGCCTGGCACCCGGTCTATGGGGAGATCCTCAACGCCATGCGCGCCCAAGGCAAGCCTAGGGCTGTGGTGCTCTGGACCTCCTCCGCGGGTGAAGTGGGCCTGGAGCCTTCCGAGCAAGATGCGCTGGTAGACGTCTTGGCGGATACTAGGATTGAGAGAGTATGGTTCGCAGACAAGGCCCTTGCCGAGGCGTGGAAAGAAAAAGGGTTCTATGCCCCGTACCCGCTTTATGTCCCGGAGGTGCTGCCAGGCCCCAAACTGGTACCAGAGCCGTACATGACGCTCTTTTGCCCCAGCACAGCCAAAAAGAACATCTTCACTCAGCTCGTGGCTGCAGTCCTGATCCAACTGGAGCGTCCGGAGCTAACTCTTTATACTAATGTCCAGGTGTCAAAGGTGTTCCACGATACCTTGAAGTTTAAGGAAATGGGTTGGTTGGCTAGGGAGCAATACGAAGAGGTGATGCGTGGCTCCAAGCTCAACTTCGCCTGCAGCTTCGCGGAAACATTCGACTACCAAGCGGCAGAGGCAGCCCTTCTCTGGCAGGTGCCCAGCGTATGCTCTTACACTATTCCGTGGTCTCCTACAATCATCCTGGGTGTTACGCCAGCGCCTGTTTCTAACCCAAACGACGCCCGGGAGATCGCTAGCCGGGCGCTGCAGATGATGCGCTATGGCACCTATTTCCAAGACGCGGCAAGGGGTTGGGCACGCCGCGCAAACCCCATCCTCGCTGCCGCACTTGCCAAATTGACCTCTGCCTCACCATAATAAGAAATCGGAGGTGGCGCATGTACCCCTCAGTAGAGCAGCTTGTGCGTCTCCCAGAGGATCAACTTCAGCGGCTTATTGAAGCTGCGAGACCCTATCCAACACTCGGCCCGGTCGGGAAGTACAGCCTGGGCTTAGCCGGTTTTCCTCTGGCTGATAAGCTCGCGGTAGGCGGCAGCGGCTTAATTCTCGACCTAGCCAACAACCAGTACACTAACGTTGGCGGTGTACCTGGTCAAACGGGAGGCGTAATGTTCCCACACCTCCCACAGAAGGTACCGATCGCAGATGTTTATTCGCATGTAACCCTGGTTGCCGATGACGACGTAACTGTCGTAACTGAACCTACCAATGCGCCATGGCACTCTGAAGCGTGTTTCCCCACGATGTTCCCCATTGTGGGCGTCACGAAGATGACATTTACGGCAGGCGGGAGCAGGCCGTACAACATCTTCATGATTTTTTCCAGTTTTGGCCAGCCACTACTTCTCGCACCTCTTGGCTATCACCAAGAGCGGTGGGCTTCTCCAACCGTCTTGAAAGCCGCTGCGGCGGCTACAGCAGACGCCTTCACTGCAATAAAGTTTGGTTCAAGCGATGGGCCAAACCAACCTGATCCAGAGAAGCAAGGGCAACCCTCGTTACATACAGGCCCCGTTGGGCAGAAGGTCTTTATCATTGATAACTCGATGTCCAGCGCAGATGTATTGAATGTCAACATTCGCGGGCTGATCGTCTCGGGCAAGACATACGCGAACGACCCAGTGACAGGAGCCTCGCTGAGCCTTGCGGCAGGCGACATAGGCCGGTTTGTCCTCAATACGAAATACCACATCCTCCAAGTCCGCTTACGGGCCGATGCGGCCGTGGCACTAGGTACCACTTGGGGTCCAACCGTGCAGTATTTGGGTTACAGCTACCTCTAGGGCCTAATTCTTATGACAACTCGTAATTTTGGTCAGGTGATGGGCGAGGTAACCAGGGTCCCCCGTGTAGGTTCTGTTGGTCACATGGGGAGCGCGGTGTACCTTGGTACGGTCAATAGGGTAGCTGGCGGCCGGCTGGGGTCGTTGGGATATGTTAGCAGGGTAGGCAGCATAGGCCGCATGGGGAGCTTTGGGTCCATCGGACGGCTCACCTACGACGCTCGGCTGGGCACCGTAGGGCACCTGGGGAGTTCTCCGTATGTAGGGTCAATCAACCGTGTTGGCGGAGGCCGGCTGGGAAGCATGGGCTATGTCCAGCGGCTGGGGTCAGTGGGGCACATCGGCAGCCAGCCTTACGTGGGAAGTGTAAATCGGCTTGGAGGCGGGAGAATAGGTTCTGTTGGGAGAATAGGTTCAGTGGGCGAGGTTCGAGTTATTGGAAGCATTGGAAGGTCTCGCCCAGCCACCTCCAAGAGACTCCTTGGCACGAACGCCTTACATACCGCGACAGGTTCTACCTACGTCGGGTCATGGGAAGACATCTCGCAGGTTTACACCAAGACCTACTCGGTGTTCAGCAGCCAGCACGGGAGTCTGTTCCTGGTTACAGGAGCCTTGGGAACGTTTTTGCAAGGGCTTACCGGGACGGTCTATAGAGTGGCGTTGGGAGCGGGCTCGGTACAGTCCTCCTCCTTCACCGAAGCATTCCAGTTCTCCAGGGCCATTGTGAGGATCGGCAGCACCGCCAGCGGCAAGGGAACATTAAAGCTAGTAAGGAACTTCCAACCTTAATGCCTACGCTGAATCTAAAATTGGACGCGCCGCTTGCCCTGTGCTCCCAAAGAGAAGCTATTCTGCAGGGCATAGCACGCTGTGGGGGTTATGTAACCTATGCCGCCAGGTACATCCCTTGGATAGCGGTCGAGATGCCCCTGGACCGCGCCGACCGGCTCCAGGATGTGCCTGGGGTAAAGCAGTTGGAGGTGGACAACGAGTGCGCATACTGTGTGGCCGGGGTAGCAGATATAGAACAGGATACCGCATGGCCTTCTGAGTTTGTCGGTGCAGTTGAGGCTAGAGGGATTACCCAGGGTGCGGGAGCCACAGTAGCCATCTTGGATACTGGGATTGCAGCCCACCCGGAGTTCCATGGGGCCAACATTATGGTGGGCCGCTCGATGGTGCCAGGCCAGGGATACCAGGATGAGCATGGCCATGGCACTGCGAATACGGGCATCATTGTCGCTAAAGGCCCTGTGCTCCGTGGCATAGCCAGCGCAGCGCGGGTGCTTGTAGTAAAGGTGCTGAGCCGCAACGGCGCTGGGCTTTGGTCGTGGGTTGCAGGTGGCATTGAACAGGCGATAGATGCCAACTGCGACGTAGTCCTCATGGCCATGGGCGGCGATAGCCGCAGTGGAATGCTGGAGGATGCGTTGATGGCTTTAGCGAGAACTGGGGCAGTGGCGGTGGTTCCCAGTGGCAATGATGGTCAAAGTGTACTCGATTTTCCTGGAAGCTCGGCCTTTGCAATTACAGCATCAGCCGTGGATAAGAACGGACGGGTCCCCCCGTGGTCGGCCTCCGCACCATGGCCTGAAGGCCCGGATGTAGCAGCCCCTGGCGTAAGGATCCCGGTGCCGTCGCTGAACGGGGGGTATGCGTTGATGAGCGGCACGTCGATGGCGGCGTCCATCGCGGCAGGCTGTTTGGTTTTAGCCTATGCCAACGATAGGAGCCTCCGGGGTTTCAGGGACACCACAGCAACCGGTCACACAGTTGTGGTGGAACTCAGGCGCAGGCTCCAACTGAGCTCAACGCCCTTGTCTGCTTCCCCTACACAGGTTGGTTATGGGCTGCTGAATGTTCCGCGGCTACTTGCGATCAGGAGCTAGGAACTAATGCCATACGTCGATGTAGATGCGATTTTGAAGTCCCTCCTAACCTCCCCTGGGGACACGATCGCTGCATCTGCGCCAGGGATTCCTAGCCGGATCGCGGCTCCGGCGTCTGGGCGGGTATGGACCGGCCAGGGGGTCGGCGTGCTACCAGCGTGGGCGGCGGGTGGCGCTGGTGCCATGACTCTCTTGAAGGCGAACAGTGGGCAAGTTACCACCACTGCCGCTCACGATCTAGACTCGGTGGCGATTTCTGGGTTGACGCTAGGGGACAGCCTTCTGGTGGTAGTGAGAGTGCGGCAGATGACAGTCGATGGTCTCGGCTCGTGGGAGTTGCGCGATGGAGCAGCGGGGGCTGGCAACGCCACTATACCAAACCTCTTTGCTGCTGTCGCCGCTGCATATAATGGGGCGTTTCTACGCATAGGAAGGTATCAGGATGGGGATATCAGAACTTGGGCTGTTGGGCAGAATTGGGTCTCAAGTGGTGCGCCAGGACATTTAGGAGCCACGTCTGTCGTCCACACAGGTTGGACTACTCCCTGGACTCTTTACTTGCGGTCAGGCGGTCAAAACGCTACAGGCACCGAAGCGTGGGAGTGGCAAGTTTATAAAGTGGCGTCAGTATAAGGGAAACATGGAAATCAAAGCCGTAAAAGATGTAGACATTCGGGCACTTTCTTGGACCATCTTCAAAGCCACAGGACTGAACCTTGGCGGGTGGAATAACCTGAGTGCAACGCCTCAAACAGGTTTCCTCTCTTGGAATCGGCTAGGCGGGCTGACGGTGACTTGCCCCGATGCCCCGCCTGCTGCCATAATAGCGCAAATACAGGCTCTTATAGCAGCCCACAACGCTGCAACGCCTGCGCCGCCTGACTTTCCTGCAGACCCGCCTATTGTAGTTAAGCCTGACCCCGCCATTGCCACTGCTGCTGCTGCTGTGGACGTGGCGACTGAGATAGCTAAGTTGTTCACGGCCAGGGGCATAGTCCCTATGACGGCCGCAGAGGCCGCCGGCTTACGGGATAAACAGTTAGCCCTAATCGCAAGGGCACAAGGAAGATGAAACCTATCGAAGTAACAATTCCTTTCATGGGCCCGGGCAGGGGGCTGACGCTTTGGCCCTTCTGTTTCTATGGGCCAGGGGGGAAAGATGACAAGTGCCTCCAAGTTCACGAGCACTATCACTGGGATCAGGCTCTGCGGTGGGGAGTCATTCCCTGGTATGTAGTCTACGGGTTACTGGCCCTGCGATGGGGCACCAGCACGGAGCACCCCCTTGAACGCCCTGCCTATGCAGCCCAGGCCGCGTGTGAGGCACAGAAACCATGATAGCCACGAACAACGCCCCCGCCATCGCCAGCCTCTATCGCTCAGGCTTCAGTGAACGAGAGGTAGCTGCTATCATGGGCATTGACCGCAAGACCGTGGCACGGCGGCTGGTGGCCCAGGGCGAACCCATACGGCCCTCCAACAACGTCAAGAGGTCAGCGTGGCTGACGGAGAAAGGGAGTAAATGAGTTGGAAGCATTACCTTGGGCCAGCTTAGGCGTTGGCGGCATCCTGGCTGGTATGATGTTTTTCTTCTATCGCCAGGATAGGCTAGAGGCAAGAGAACGTTGGACTGAGATTCTAGCGGCTTCTCAGCGCCTCTTGGAACGAATGGATAAGAATGCAGACGAGAGGCTGAAGGCAGCTCTGGATGATGGCCGTGAGACTCGAAAGGTGCTGACTACTCTCTCGAATCTTGTTAGGGATAAGGTATAAGGAGACGAAATCATGGACCCTACACTTGCCACAGCTTCAGTCAGTCTCGGCACAACGGCCCTAGATACGATGTTCGTGTCCTGGCTCCGATCAATGGGCATTGTCACGCAGCAGAAGTGGATTGCGGTGCTGGCTCTGGCGTTTGCCGTTGTTGTCCAGGTGGTCTACACCGTGGCAACTGGGATAGCGCCAATCACTCTGGCAACCTACGCTGCGGCGGTGCTGGCTGGGATCAATAGCGGCTTTGCGGCTGGGGGCCTCCATGACCACGCTACGGCTGCGGCTGCGGCCTTGCAGGGAACAGGAGATGGTGGACCTGCCAATCCTGCTCCAGCAGCTCCGATACTTGCTGGCCTCACTGACGCTCAAATAGTCGAGAGCGAGCGGCTTAAGGCTCTTGGGGATGCAGCAGGGGCCGGCGCCTTCGATAAGATCGTAGCTGGGCAGATGACTGCCAATCTGATCCAAAACGACTATAATACTGGAAAGGTGGGCAGGGACGCTACACTGGCTGCGATGGGGGTAGCCCAGGCCAAGTACCCGGATTCTTTGCCTTATTACATGCCGGGCTTCCCAGCAGCACCAGAGTAGGCTTACGGGTAAGCAGCCATAGGTCCAGGTGGAGGTGATATGACGATCAGAACGGCAACTGCAACGGGCCAGGTGACGAACCCAGGCCCGGTCAACACAGCATACCTCCTAGAACTACATGCTCAGGTCTTTGGGGCATTGAGTGGCGGAGCTGTACTCAGGGAAACCGTGGCTTCCCAGAGTTTCAGCCTTCTGCCTGGAGGAGTGCGGGACCACTCCTTCACAGTGGCGGCCGATGTACCTGCTCTAGGGCGCATGGAGGCATGGGTATCCTTGGGGCTTACCGCGCCCAGCGTACTGCCTAACTACGCACTATCGCAACGAACGATCTACCAGGAGTTAGCGGCACCACCGGCGCCAGTGCCGCCCATCGTCAGTGGATACCTGGCTCAGATAGCTGCTGCAACCACTAAGACGGCTCTGGACAGTATCCGAGCTCTGTTTGAGGCAGCTTATGCGGCCCGCCTGCTTACAGACGCCGAGTACCTGACCCTCTTCAA
>OBEQ010803984.1_pt1 | contig 29422 bp, 24 predicted proteins | sample 1670901 | NCBI WGS metagenome assembly OBEQ01 (sample SAMEA104232315, study PRJEB22302) | groundwater metagenome | biome: forest; feature: aquifer; material: groundwater | place: USA | collected 2011-08-07 | depth 5.4 m
AATTCTACCTCACGGTGCGGTTGGACCGCCGCAAGTCACCGCGTGTCTTGCTTAGAATCGATCAGAACTTAACATTTGACTGACGAAATTTATGCCGCCGTGGCTGGGGCAGGTGATACCTCAACTGCGGAATCTAGGATGAACCTTGCTTTTCATGCGAGTGAAAATGCTTTGCTTTAAAAACCGACTTGGGAATTCATTCCGCCGTCTCTTAGAGTAGTTTCGGCGTGGTTAAATCTGTAACTTTCTGTTCAAATACCCACGCCGGTCAAAATAATGAGAGTTTAAAAATGTTGAATTTTAACGTTATCCTTTTATCAATTGTTAGCGGCATATTAATAAAATTATCGTCATCAATTTCACCGCTAGGCTACTTGGTACTAATAAGTTATCTTCCAGTGCTATTTGGCTTAAAAAAGCAGTCAACATCAGCACATGTTACCTGTGGGGCTATTATGGGTGCCTTCATTTTTTCTGGAGCACCGGTAAGTTTATCTGCCTGGTCCTTTCCAGTAATGATCATCCCTTTTTCATTATCCATTATAGCTTTTGCACTAATCTTTTATATTTACGGAGTTTTGACTAAAAATTCCTTTTATTTTATAAGATGGGCAGCTCTTCCCTTATCGTGGGCTATAGTTTCGTCACTATTTACCCATTTTTTCTATTTACCCATTTCTCTATCTGCTAACTTAGCATTAACTGATGCACAAACTTTGATAATCACCAGATATATCGGTGGAGAGGGTCTAGATTTTCTAATTCTACTCTCTCAAAGTGCTGCATTTTACATGCTTGATAAGCGACAGTATAAAGTGAGTGGTGTTATTGTCCTGGGGTTAATTATTTGCGCGCTTTTTCTACCTCGATATTTTATTGGTTCTGAAACTCACGAGGTATTGAGAATTCGTGGCGTTCATCCTGCAACGAACTACAACGAATACGCGCAATCCAAAATGTCTGTTGCTAAAAAGAAAGAGCTTGAAGATAAGATTGACCGTCTTTTGTTACGCGCTGGAGATCATGGATATTTTGACGGCCTCGTACTATTGCCAGAGGGAGGAAATGAAACATTCAACAAAAGAATAGGAAGGCGCCAAGAAATCATGAAAAACTTATCTATAGGCAATATAGCAGAATATCTAATAGCTCAGTACGATCTAGACGCTGGCGGTAATTTATTTAATGTGGTGACGAGATATTATCATGGAGAGTGGTTAGATGAAGCCCAAAAAAGTATTCTAGTTCCATTCGCAGAGAAGAGATATAGCCAAGGAAATACAATGGTATTGAACACGACTTATGCTCGGGTTGGAATTTCTATTTGTTTTGAATCTCTATTTACACATCACATTCATAAATTATACATGAGCGGTCTCGACTTACTTTACGCCCCCTCAGATCAAAATTCTTTTTCTGCTACAAGCTTATCAGATATGCACCTAGCATATTCGTTGCTTAGAGCTATGGAGGCAAATAAGCCACTGGTATTTTTAGCCAATATGGGCCCTGCTCTCGTTAGCGACAACAACGGGAAAATCCTTTTTTTTAGGGAAAAAAATGATAGTGAATATATCTTTGACAGCGAAATACCTCTACTTCAGACACGCTCTTTTTATCACGATTATCTAATTGGCTATACCGCTATACTATCCATAATATTGATAACATTTGTCCTATTAACTAACGGAATTTCCGCCAGAGCTGAAATTAAATTCAACGATGTTTCATCATCAGTAGTTTTACTATTTCCCATCATCTTTGGCGCTGTTGGATTTGATATCGTTACATATGCACTTATTAATAACTACTCACCACTAAAATATCTTGATCACATCACCAACCGAATAGATAAGTCTATCTTAACCGATCAAGTACCACGTATCTTTAAACAACAATTTGATAACACTTGTGGTGCTGCCAGTATCGCGTTTGCTCTAACGATATTGGGTGATTATGTATTTGAACATGATGTTATTAATGCTATCGGAGATCCCGGCAAGTATGGATATTCGTTAGTGCAGCTAAAACTATATGCTGAGTCGCGTGGATTTCAAGCTACTGGGTATCATGGAGAGTGGGACAACCTAAACAGAAATAATGCGCATCCATCAATACTCTCTGTCGATAAGCACTTCATTGTGGTTACAAAACATGATTCAAAATCAATATCTGTATTTGATCCTATGTTAGGAAGTTACGAAATAATAGCTAAAGAAGAGTTTTCACAGCGATGGGATGGTAATTTTCTATTGATCAAAACGAAGTAAATTCTGTTGCTTCAATTTCTGCGATTTCAAATTGAATTTTAATTATTCTTTTTTATTGTGCTGTTGCTTAAGCACGGCAAGCCTATCCTTTACTTCTTTAATTGTGTTTTTTTCAGTCGATTCATGCGAGGCATCACTTGAATCATCAAGTACTGTAAAATAACCGTTAATCTTTTGATCTTCGCTTATATTCTTATCGACAATACTAACCACCCATCTCCCATAAGGAGGGATGGACGTTTTTTTATTAAATACGGCGCTTAAACTGCCACCCAGCACTTTGTATTGGGCATTTTCAGCGCCTCCATGCAGTTCGCCGGTAATAACACCGTTTTCGCAACTGGCCAAACCACTGATCTTCATCGTTATGGTTTTATTGCTGGCAAATGGGTCGAACAGCTGTAAATCGATTTGATAGTGTTGCGCATCCTGCATTGAGGCAAATGATAGTGTACCTTGACCCGTCATATTGCCATAAAAGGCAATAGGATGTGCTCCTACAACATTGGGGCACAGAGGGTCATTTTGAGAACAGCCCAGACTGCTAACTGCAACTGCCAACACTATCCATAATTTGCCGAACTGGACGAATCTCTTAAACACAGTGGATTATCGCTCAAGCTCAAACTTCGCGAATTGTGCTAAGTACCCTTGATTGGACACAATCTTCTCTAACTTTTCTTTTGCAAGAGCGTCGCCATTTTTCCCCATGGTTTCAATAATCAACGTTTTGACACTAATAGTCTCAGATAAAAAATGTTTTTCTAGGTCTACGTTTGGGTCTGGGTTTGCGGTGAAAACAGCAACCATTTCTGCGTGGTCGTAGAGTTCCACGAGTTTGCTTGCAGATAACGAATTTTTACGCAATCCCAATATCTGTATGGCGCAATTTCGGCTATCTGTTTTGATACCCTCTTCTTTTAAAATCATGTAAAAAAGTAATTCTTCGGCATCGGCAATTCCTGAAATTGTTTTAGCGCCCTCTTCGGGACTTAGGCCGTAGGCTTTACACTCAGATATTGTAGCTACCACTCTATCGTAGTCCGATGACACTGGTTTCACGAGGCTGTCGGCATATGACGGGTCATACCTATCTACAGGTTCACCTTCTGCTTCAATATCCTTTTTCCCTAATTGCTCATTCGCTTCTCCTTGCTTTTTGAGGAGTTCGGATAATTCATTTTTGGAATACGCGTGTTGAAAATCTGATTTATCGTGATTCTTGGCTGCTGGAGACATGTTGTGCTTTTTACTTTCTTTGATGTTGTTCCTATCGGACATGTTAGAAAGATCTTCACTGTCGCGCGAGTCAGTGGCCGTTAATACGCTTTCTTTACCTTGAGCAAAGCAGCCACTTGCTAAGCTCAACAGAAGCAGAGAAAAGGGTAGAAATTTCAAATTTAATTGCTTATTCATATTTGCCTACCTTTAGAATTCAAAAAACAGTTGTTAACTAACAATTAGAAGCAATTGTAAGAACCAGAAACTGTTGACGCGCCATTCCATTCGCCCATAGAGTAGCATCTTTCGCTCGAAGCGCCTCTGGTAAAATATCCACCGTTCTCTAATCCATAATTACCAAAAACACTCATACACGCACTTGCTGGTATTTTACGTCCCACTCCATTGCACATCAGATCATCCTGGTAAAGGTTTGTACCGCCACTTGGACACATGGAAGCATATTCGGAAGTTCCCTTTTTGAAATCCATGTCTTGTGACATGTGGGCAATTTCATGAGCCACAATTTTTGTAAAGTAGGAGGGATCAGATATCTCATTCACGTCAACCAGTATAATGCTCCTATAAGTCGGGACATCAATATATGTCTGCTCATCATACACTGCCCAATCCACGTTCGGACTCATGTTAAGTCCATCGATTGACTCTCCTACCCAAGGACTTTTGACGAAGAATATGTGGATATAGTTAGTTCTACCGCCATTGTTGCCTGCAAGGGTGCTTAGCATTCTCATATAGGAGCCATATGGCCGCCAATGCCAGTCGGTTTCATAGTGACCATCCGAAAATATCTTTTTCACTGGAGTAGACCATGGCAGAAGCTCTTTCGTGCAGAGATTCCGATTGTAATCGTCCTCCTGGTCGCCGAAATTAGGGCTAACACAGCCCGATGGTACTGTAGCTGTTTTAATCCCATCAAATCGAAATTGAACAAGTTTGGTATTCAATGCCGTTCCATTGGTACATTGTTGAAATATTCCATCAACGTTTCCGGCAATTCCACCTTTAAGTGGATCGTCAAGTAGTTGTCTCGCGAACTCCTCTGTAACAGCAGTAGCGTTCCCACTGTTATCTGTTAAATTATAAAATTTCACTTTATAAATTTGCGGGACGAGTTTTAGTTTTGCAAGACCTTTGGGATCGCCGGCAACCTTTTCTTCGCATTTACTCGTCGTGTTTGGATCGCAGTATTTGATCGTTGCAAGTACCTCGCCTTTCGCAAGAGGCCAAGTTAGCTGTGGTATGGTAAATTTTCGGGATTTACTCCAATAGCCTCCCGTTTTTAAATCCCCCACATAGCTCGACATATAAAAATTTTGAGTGTCAGGGATGTTGTCATAGGTTTCCGTAAAGGTACCATTAAGCGAAAAATTATCATTTCTTACGATACCACTCTCCACCGAGGTAATTTCTACTTTACCTAAACCTCTGATCGAGTCCATTTCTACGTCCGTGAGAAGCAGTGGAGCAGCGTTGGCCGAGGCACAAGCAATAATACTTAATACTGCTGAAACACAAAATACTTTACTATAAGTAATCTTATTTACAATTATCATACATCGTCCTACTCCACTATGTGGAACAACCAACTGTTTGAGCATCTTCAGTAGTAACAGGTAATGCGTCGTTATCTGAATAGTAAGAATTTCAACCTAAGCTGTAAACCATAATCACTGTTGCGCGGTGCATTAGCGAGCGCCCCATAAAAAACTTAAATGCCGGTTAAATTGTTGAGCAGTCTTCAACTCGCTGAAATGAATCAACTGTTTAACTGTCTGGGTATATTTCCGTACGCGACTCTATCTGAAAATTTCCTGCATTACTATTATCAAACGCGCTATTCAGCGCAACATATCAATTTTGAGAAAAAAGTAACAATAAAATACTATTTTTCCCGTGTTAAATACGTATTACTAAAGAGGTATGTGGTTGCAAAAAAATTATTTTTCCTTTTCCTTTTCCTTTTCCTTTTGCATTACGCGGAACATTGGCGAAAATGCAAATCAGTTAATTAAATAACCGTCTCAATAAAAATTTTATAGCGTTTATTTGTTTATTTCTGGAAGAAAACCCGAGCGATTCAGTTGCAGCAGTATTTCAACACGCTATTTTTTTTACAATTGAGCGAAACAGGTGATTTGTCCTTTAATGTAACTGTTCGACCGGCCCTAAAAATTCGAGTGCCATTATTGGCTTGTGGGCTATCAACACATTCGCTCTTTCCAGCGTTTTATAATCATAGTGTTCTCTAGTCACAACAATAATTTGTTGGTCAGGACGAAAATCGCGCACTGCAGCAATCAGTTTAAACCCATTCATTTTCGGCATGACAAGATCAGTCAAAACAATATCCGGTAGGGTTTCGTAGTACCTTGTTAAACCCTCCAAGCCATCAACAGTAGTTATCACAGCGTGACCTTAACTGTTTAATATCTATGCAAATACCTTGCTATAACTGGCTAAATCATCAACGACCAAAATGCTTGCCATACGCTCATCTCATGTGTTCGATATGTCGAATATAGTAAACTGATATCGTCTGCAAAATGGAATGCTTACGTAAAAGATTAGCATTTTTATGCGGAAAAAAGGGTGGCCTAGTTGCCGCCCTTTTTTAAGTCTACGTTTATGCCTTCACAGCGTCATAACCGTTGTAATCCATTAGCCCCACCAAACCGCTTTTACGATTAGCCTCAGCCGCCAAAACTCTTTCCTCCTCATCCGCATAATGAGCATCCCATTCGAGTAATTTGGGCACCATCAGTTTGTGCCACAATGGTGGAACAAGAGTTAGAAAAACTGTCGTTAAATATCCATTGATCATCATCGGCGCGCCCTCATAGGGTTTTAAATTCCAGAAAGGCAGATCACCCTGCGCATGATGGTGCGAATGACGGGTTAAATTGAACGTCGCCCAGCTGCTAATTTTTTTGTTTGAATTCCAGGAATGTCTCGGTTGTACGGGGGTGGCAGGGTTTCTTACCATGCCGTAGTGTTCCATGTAATTCACAATTTCCAATAATGCTTTGGCGCCCAGGGCGGAGATAGAAAAAAACAGCACACCCATCAAACCAGCGATGGCATACGACACCACCACGAGGGCTGCACTCATCAGCAATCCCCGCAAGAAGCGGTTCTGCAGGCTCCAAACGGATAAACCAAGTCTCTCCAAGCGGGTTTTTTCTAATCGGTGCGCACTGACGTTGCCCTCTATTGTCGATACCACGATATGCGTATACACATTGCGACCACGTGGCGCGGTGGCGGGATCATTTTCACAACTGACATACACATGATGGCCGTAAACATGTTCAATCGAAAATCCCACATCATAACTGAAGGCCAGTAACCAGCGGCCAATGAGGAGTGAGATGGGGTCCCAGGTGCGATGGGTCAGCTCATGCGCCACAATGGTTCCGACTACACCAGTGAACAGTATCGTCGTAAATAAAGCGACAATGTAGTCGAATGCGGAATTGGTTTCGCGCGCTGCCAGGGCATCATAGCCGGTGATGGATTCTATCCATGCGCCATAACCCAAGGGATCACCTTCAGCGACTGACCAGAGAATTAAAAAATATAATAAAAACATCACGGGTAGAGCAGAATAAAGCTGCAAATTTAGCAGCCAGGTCTGTTCCATTTTAGGCGTTGATTTGTCATCCCCTAAAATAAGATCACCACCCACAACTAAAAGAATCGCAAATAATAATCCCAACCCTAACCAGTGACCACCCAAGGTAAATCCAACAACCCCTGGCACTAAAAGCAAATGAAATAGCGTGTACTTTAGATAGTGAATCATTTTTATGCTCTCCCTTTTTATTGTTCTCTTTATGTTTTTCTTTGCTTAACGTGTGTATGTTTGTATTAAGAAACTTTCTGTTCAGCTAAGTAACGTTGATACAACTTGTGCTGCGTATTCACTTCTATCTCTAAATCGTTTTGGGGCACACTCTGGCAAGCAAGAATAAAACCTTGTTGCATTTCTTCTTTGCTGAGCACGTAAGAAAAGTCGGTCAAAGGTTTTATTTTTCCCGACACGAGTTTACATTTACAACTGCCGCAGCCGCCGACCCGACACTTATGCGGCAGATAAACATCATTGCGTTCCGCACTTTGCAGTACAGTTTCGTTGGCGATAGTAGTGATCTCGGTTGCGATATTGGCAAACTTGATCAGCTGCGGTCGGCGTTGATTTCGGGTTAAGAATTTAAACATAATAAGCTCGGTTGTTTTTCCTACTGAGTGATTCTTATATTGGGTTCTGCTCTTAAATTTCTCCAAAACCAGATGAAGTAATTAAGCAATTCGATTACTTTTGTAGGACTAAGTATGGCTCGCCTTTTGGGTTCCAAACAGGGTATAGTGGGTCATAGCTCGGTCATTTTCGGACAGGGAAAACCTTTGGTTGGGCAACATTGATCTATGATTGCGGACAGCACTTGTGGATAGCACTTGTGAATAGCACTTGTAGATAGTACTTGTGGAGAGAACAATGGACTCTGTCCCCCAATTACCCTTGCACTACATCAATAATCTGCTTGGATTAGTCGAATCACTTGGCGGCAGCGGGAAAAAATTATTGGCAGACAGTCGGATCGATCGCGACATGCTAAATGATTTCAGTCGGACCATCACCCTCGATCAGTTTACCTTTTTACTCAAACACTCCATTGAATTAACGCGGGAGCCAGCACTCGGATTACTGTTGGGCAGTAACATGACCATTACCAATCATGGTGCTTTGGGTCTGGCGGCGATGAGCAGTGCGACGCTGGGTGAAGCGGCTGTGCTGCTCGCTCAATATATTCAAGTGCGCACACCCCTCATCGACATTAATTTAATTCAAACGGCTGATACCATCGAACTCAGAATTGCCGAAGTAAAATCACTGTCAGATGCGCGCGTGGTTTATCTTGAAACAGTCATGAGCGCACTGATGGGTGCCATGTCTTTTATTGCCTTAAATCAGTGTCGACCTTCGCGCATCGAGTGCAGCTATGCGGAGCCGAGTTACAGCACTTTGTACGAAGGGATATTTAGTTGTGCGGTGTGTTTTGATCAAGCCCATACAAGCATGTTTTTTCCTGCTGAGCAAATGTCGATTCCGTTAAGCATGCATGACAAAATGACACACCTGCAAGCAAAAGCTCAGTGTGACAAAGAGTTCATACGGGTGGATGATGATATTGTAATCCGCATCAAGCGACGCTTAGCTGCCAATAAAGGGCCCTTCCCCTCGTTGGAAAGAGTTGCACAGGAATTTAATGTCTCGTCGCGCACGTTACGTCGACGCTTAGCCAATGGGGCGACCACCTTTCAATGTATCACCGATCAGGTCAGGCAAGACCTCGCCGTTAATTATTTGACGAGCACGAAGTTGTCGGTAGGCGAGATCGCGTTTTTTTTAGGCTACAATGATCCTTCTAACTTTGGCCGCGCTTTCAAAAAATGGCTTGGTGTTTCGCCGGCGACCTATCGTGAAAACCATTTTAACAACCGCAAGGTATGATGTTTCTAGATTAAAAATAATAAGGAAATAATAAGGAAATAGTGATGAAAATCGGCATATGTCTCCCCTATATGAAAAAAGATTTCGGTCGCAAGCAATTGCTTGAGTGGTGCCACAGAATTGATGCTGGCCCATTCTCAAGTATTTCCTGCGGCGAGCGCATCACGGGTTACAGCTTAGAAATGCGCGCTATGTTAGCGGCTGCCGCAGCGGTGACAGAAAGAGTGCAAATAATTCCCTCGCTTTATGTATTGCCCATGCATAACGCGATTTGGGCCGCGAAAGAAATTGCCACGCTAGATGTAATTTCTGGTGGGCGCGTGACGGTGACTGTGGGTGTTGGCGGTAGAGAAAAAGACTATCAAACCGTGGGCGCATCGTTTGCCAACCGACATCAACGTTTGGACGATCAAATTGTCGAAATGCGTCGCATATGGGCGGGTGAAGTTCCCTTTGAGGGCGCTGATGAAGTGGGTCCCGATCCTATTCAAGCAGGCGGCCCGCAGATTTTGGCGGGTGCTATGGGTCCCAAAGCTATTGCTCGCGCGGCACATTGGGCGCAGGGGCTGTATGCGTTTTCACTCAACGGCGAAAAACATGAAATCGCAAAAATGTTCGCTATGGCTGACGAGGCCTGGCGTACCGCTGGCCGCGCCGAGCCGCCAAAAAGAGTCGCAGGATTTTGGTATTCGTTGGCTGACGATGCTGAAGCTCGGCTGAAAGATTATGTTTTCCATTACATGCGTAATTTGGGCGATGATCTGGCGAAACTCATTGCAGGCAGCATGACGCGTCATACTCCAGACGCCATCCTCGAATCAATGCGAGCGATGCAAGCATTGGGTTGCGAAGAACTGTTTATGGTACCAGCAACTGGCGACATTGCTGAGGTTGATCGCTTGGCCGCGATCGCTGGCGAATTTATTTAATGGGACTTTCTAACAGAGCTTAAGAGAATTTTTTTTGAGATTGATTTATCAATGTGATTTTCTAGTGGTATACTAAAATTATTCTGTCCCCTGCAGATTTTCACGATCTGAGGCAATCCCTTCGTTAAAGGGCACTTCGAAAAGAGAGATTCAATAGAGAATGAGGAAGTATATCGCACTTCGCATAAGGAACATGAGTGATGCAAAGGCGGCGTTTCGACATCAAAGAGCAATAATCGTTGATTCGTCCGTCGAGAAAAAAGATCCTGCGTTAAAAAATCTTGCCGAGGGGCTCCATGATAGGGGGCTTGCTTATGGCATTGATGGCTGTCGCATCATTTGGTTGGTGGTAGAAGATAATCACGAAGTAAATTTTTACCGACAATTTAATGAAGTTGAGATTGTATTTACGCAAGCTTGGTTAGAGCAGAGAAAAGCACTCGTTCGGCATCTCTCTGGCGTCGACTACTGTGGGACCACCATTCGATGGGCGGAAGAATTTCAGCTCAAACCTCAAGATCGAGCCTTAGTCTATCGAGTGCCTCCTGAAGAAATGGTAGCTTGAACCTAGATGAATCTAAAAAAGTGGTCAGTTGTTAGCAAAGATCACGGTTTTTATTTAAGAAATAACCGATCTGTGGATGTTGGCATACTAGAATTCAGTATTTGGTGTTAGAATTTTATTCGTTCTTAACAATTGCTTTACCAATTGCCGCTAACAGACTCTGACAGATAGGACAGTAAATGCAAAAACGCCCCTCGCAAACCCGTGATTTAATTTTGGATATTGCCGAGAGGCATATCGCTGAGTTGGGTTATGATGCGGCGTCGTTGGCAGATATCGCGAAAGAAGTCGGCATTCGAACGCCCAGCTTGTACAACCATTTCGATAGCAAACAAAAACTCTACGAGGCAGTGATAGAGCGTTTGTTGGATCCCTTTATTTCCATGATGGATACGGCGCTGGCAAAAGCTGCGGATCACAATGTCGCGCTTTATCTTTTGGGCCAAGTCTCTGCGCATCACATCAAAACTCCCTATCTTTCTCGTATCGTTCAGCATGCAACACTTGCTGGCGGTACGCAGCTGGAAATATTGCGCGATCGCTGGTACATCCCATTGTATGAAAAAATCAATCAACAATTAGAAAAAGGTCCGCTCGTGGGACCAGACTGGACGAAGACGGATATGCAACTGCTGGTAGCGGCTTTTCATAGCATTGTCTTCGGCTACGTTACCTTGTCGCCGCTTTATAAAGACCTCTTTGCTAAAGATCCCTACTCTGAAGAGATGGTCGCCGCCCAAATAAAATTTGTTGAAAGACTGATGAGTGATTTGTGGAAAGCAAATAGTTAATGAGCTGCTTTTGCAAGCCGACTAAATCTCAGCTTTCCTTTCAATTGTTTTTCTCAACCTCAGCATCTCGCAGCTATCTCCAGTAGCTATCTCCAGTAGAACGCCTCCTTAATTTTTACTTATTTTTCTTCGGTAGAAGGAAATTTTTAAAAGCAATTGACCTAACCTTTGGGCATTAAATAACGGTATTTAGCTATCGAGTAGTCACATTGGTCTAAACTTATTAGAGCAGAAAGCCTGAGTTGTCGCTGTAATAGAATTGGTCGCGATAAGAATAAGTGCCTTATCACGACCTGGCATGAGTTATGAAATCAACGTATTTGCGTTCCATTGGGCAACAGTTGTTATTTATTACTGTGATTTCCAGCAGTTTGGGATTGCTGATTGCCTGTGTATTATTTATTTTTTTCGACTACAATTCGAATCGTGAAAGTTTAGAGCGAAATATTTCCGTGATTGTCAGCATCGTTGCTGATAATTCTACCTTGGCGTTGCGCAATGGTGAGAAGGACATAGTACAAAGCAATCTGAATTCTTTAAATGCGCATCCGAGTATTGTGCAGGCCGTAATAGAAGATAAAAAAAGTGCGGTTATCGCCGAGTATAATCGTGAACAATCCGGCCTTGCTTTTGCCTTGCGCAAACCGGAGCCGGATGGATTTTATTATCGCCACGGCTTCCTTCATTATTTCTCTACCCTGCGGCACGATGGCGATGTTATCGGTTATATCTATCTCCGCTCAGAGTTGGGTGCGGAGGATAATCATACCAAGCAGTTAATTTTGATCTCTTTACTGGTATTAGTGGGCGCTTTAGGTTTCGCGGCGTGGATTTCATTGCGGCTACAAAAGCGTATCGTTGATCCTATCCATCAACTCGCCGCCGTCGCGACAAATTTTTCCAAAAGCGGTGTTTGCAGTGCCCAGCTTACAGTTGATCGCACAGACGAGATCGGCCTGCTCATGAAAGGCTTTAACGACATGATGACCATGATCCAGCTGCGCGATCGCGTTCTCGATCAACAGATTGAAGTTAAAACCAAAGAAATTCGGCGCGAAAATATTTTTATTCAGGCGGTGGTCGATACCATACCCTCGGCATTGTTGGTATTGGATATCCATGAATTAAAAATTATGAAAGCCAATAAAATGTTCAGAGATATTTTTTCTCTGCAACCTGTGGGTAGAAATGTCAGTGAAGTGTTGCATGAAATAGGTCTAACAGAGCAACGCATCGCGTCGATAGAAAAGGGCCAGTTAATCCGCAGTATGCCCGAGGTTTGTCAGTTCCATGAGAGCGAAATAAAGTATTTTGAGGTTAGCTTGATTGAACTGCCGATTCGCGATGAACTGTTGTTGGTGCTCGATGACATCACGTCGCGGACTATCGCCGAGCAGCAGTTACATAATGAGAAAGAACGGGCCCAGGTCACCTTAGATTCTCTGACCGATGCCGTGATCACCTTAGACACCGAAGGCAATGTTTTATATCTCAACCCGATTGCCGAACGCTATACCGGTTGGCGCTGTAAACAAGCCTGCGGTCAACCCGTTGACGCGATTGTCCATCTTTTTTACTCGGTTGAACGTAAACCCTTCGGCGCACTCATGGACCGCTATCTACACGGCGGTTGGTCGCGCAACAAAGAAGAACAGAATTTTATGTTTATCGACCAGGGCGGTAGAGAATCCATTATTGAGGATTCTGTCGCTCCTATGCGCGATAGTGACGGCAATCTAATAGGTTATGTTGTTGTGCTGCGCGATGTTACAGAATTGAAAAATCTCATCAAAAAAATATCCTATCAGGCGAGCCATGATGAGCTGACTGGATTGATTAATCGTCGCGAATTTGAAGTGCGGGTCGAAGCTGCTTTGGCAAATGCCAGAAAAGATGATTTAGAGCACGCCTTGTTGTATCTCGATCTGGACCAATTCAAAATAGTTAATGACACCTGCGGTCATGTTGCCGGCGATAAACTCATTCTGCGCTTGACCGCTATTATCAAAGAACAGATCCGCAAAAACGATGTTTTAGCGCGCTTGGGCGGCGATGAATTTGGTGTTTTATTGGAGGTCTGTCCAGAAATTAAAGCCTTGAGCATTGCCGAGGGATTGCGTAAATCCATTGTTGAATATCAGTTTGAGTGGGAGGGCCATGTATTTAATATTGGTGTGAGTATCGGTGTGGTGGTGTTAAATAAATTTAGCAAGGACCACGCGAATGTACTCAGTCTCGCTGACGCCGCGTGTTATGCAGCTAAAGATCGCGGTCGCAATCGAGTGCAGCTCTACCGCGAGAACGATGCGGAATTTGCCTTGCGTTACGGCGAGATGATGTGGGTGTCTAAACTCAATCGGGCGGTTGAGGAGGACAGATTATTTTTGGCCTACCAAAATATTGTACCCACCAAGCCTGCTGATCCCCATGCCGAGCCCCACGGTGAACACTATGAAATTCTCATCCGGATGCGCGATGAAAAGGGCGATATAGTACCGCCCAACGCATTTTTACCGGCGGCTGAACACTATGGTCTGATGGAGACTTTAGATCGTTGGGTCGTGACTAAAACTTTTGAATGGCTGGCTACTCATGATGATCTGAAAAAACTGAATTGTTGCTCCATCAACTTGTCTGGACGAACGATTAACGACGATAAGTTTCTGGATTTTCTGGTGGGGCTTTTCCGCCGCCACAATATAGCGCCGGAAAAGATCTGTTTTGAAATTACCGAAACCGCCGCGATCGCCAACTTTCAATCGGCGCGAGAATTTATTGCTGCCATGAAAATAATTGGCTGCCGATTTGCGTTGGATGACTTTGGCAGTGGCATGTCGTCATTTGCTTATCTCAAAAATTTGCCGGTAGATTTTCTGAAAATAGACGGCATGTTTGTGCGCAACATTACCGCTGAGCCCATCGATTATGCGATGGTGAAATCGATCAATGAAGTGGGCCATGTCATGGGTATGCAAACCATTGCCGAGTTTGTTGAAAATGATGCGATTAGAGCACGGCTGGTTGAAATAGGTGTCGATTTTGTCCAGGGTTATGGCATAGGGCGGCCGGAAGCATTGACCACTAAATCGGTCAGCAATATCTCCTATTTGCACACCCGAAAAATCTAACCTACCAGTCAACACAATCATCTGAAATAAACATCAAACTAGACATCGGACTAAGTCTGGGCTAAGCTATACATGTTTCTGTTCATGAGGATTTTTCAATGGAAGTGATTTCGATGCATCAAGCGAAAAGCTCGTTGTCGCAGTTAGTGAAACGAGCATCAGAAGGCGAAACTATTTTGATCGGAGCCTATGGCAAAGTTGAGGCTAAGCTAGTCGCTGCGACCACAAAGCTTGCTCCAACAAAAAAAATTGGTGTGCTCGCCGGCAAACTACAAATTCCAGATGATTTTGACTCCCCGCTCGAGGATGACGTTTTAAAAGAGTTTGAGGTTTAGCGATGCGAATTTTGCTGGACACCCACGTGTTGCTGTGGACGTTAGCGGGATCTGATCGTATCAAATCCGTGAGTGAGTTGATTCTAGCTGATGACACCGAGGTGTATGTAAGTGCTGCATCTTGGTGGGAGCTAGCGATTAAAATCGGTTTAGGAAAATTACCGGCTAATCTGCTTGAATTGCGTGCTGCATCAGTTGAAAGTGGATTTATCGAACTTCCGGTGGCGGGGCGGCATACAGAAGCTTTGTTGCAATTATCCCCTTTGCACCGTGATCCTTTTGATCGTCTCCTGGTAGCGCAGGCCATAACAGAACCGATGAGGCTTCTCACCGCCGATAGTATGCTCGCCAAGTACAGTGAGCTTGTGTGGGCTATAAAATGAAGTTCTTGATTTTTAATGGTATCCGCATCACATAACCAGAGAGAATCACTGTTTGCAAAAAAAGTTCTAATAACCCAACCCCATTAAGTTAGTGCTTCCTGTACTTTTTTCTATACTGAGTAGTCTGGATACAGTTAACCTAGATGCCCCAGTTGAAACCTACTGCGAACGTCCAATGCACTGAATCCGCGAAAATTTTTCTTCATTTTTAAACTCAACGTGCGAATGGCCACGCCTTCGTTTAAAAATGAAAAAGAATTTTCGCGCCTTCAGCACCTTAGTCGCTCTCGCTACGGTTTCAACTGGGGCATCTAGGTTTAACTTTCTCGATCTAATTTTAATAATAACAATCAACGGACATGGGCTAGTCGCATGACTACTGCATTACTCATTGAGAACAGTGCCAATCAAGATTTTCTATTTTCAAATTATTTGCAGCAATGCCAAGTAATTTCTCAATGTTATTCCGTCGACTCACTCGGTGCTGCGCAGCATTTATTATTCTGTGAAGAACATCTTGATGTGGATGTCGTTTTACTTGATCTGTCGATTGCCAGCGGCTGTGGTATCGATATGTTACGCAACATGGCCTTGATCGATGCTAGGTTGCCCATAGTCGCGTTGACCTCTGATGAGCGCAGCGGGCTTGAATGTATTAAATATGGTGCACAAGATTATTTATTAAAAACAGAAAAAGATGAACAAGTTGTAGTGCGTGCCATTCGTTATGCGATTGAGCGCAGAAAAGAAGAGGCACGTTATTTTCAACTGGCAAAAAATGATGTCATGACTGGCTTGGTCAACCGACCTTATTTTGAAACCATGTTGGCTAAATCTATTCAGCGCACGCAAAATGTCGGTGGAGGTCGCTGTGGAAAGTTAGCGTTAATTTTTATTGACGTCGATCACTTTAAACGAGTCAATGAAACGCTTGGGCATGGCTATGGGGATCAATTATTGGTTGCGGTGGGTTCGCGCTTAACGGCCGTTTTATCTGCGGCGGACACACTGGCGCGTATGGGCGGCGATGAGTTTGCTATCGTCGTTGAAGCGCTCGACAACGTCGGCGAGATCACTGCGTTAGCGGAGAAAATTAAATCCTCGCTTGCGACTCCCTTCTGGATTGGTAATAGTGAGGCGTTTGTCAGTGCAAGTATTGGCATTGCGACCTATCCGCAAGACGGAAAAAATGCAACCATCCTCATGCAAAACGCCGATGCGGCGATGTATCAGGCAAAACAGGAGGGCCGCAATCAGTATCAGTTTTTCCAACCTGAGCGGCATCGTAGAAATTTAATTCAGTTACAACTTGAAGATGATTTACAACACGCGATAGAAAATGCGGAATTCAGTCTGCATTATCAACCCAAGTTTGATCTTCACCGTCACGAATTAGTGGGGGTGGAAGCACTCTTGCGCTGGAGCCATAAAGAACAGGGAAATATTTCCCCCTCTGAATTTATTCCCCTGGCGGAACGCTGCGGCCAAATACTGGGAATCGGTACCTGGGTTATTGAGCAGGTCTGTAAACAACTCGTCAGCTGGCGGCAGCGTGACATTCCCATCCACACAGTTGCAGTGAATATCTCAGCGGTGGAATTGAATGATCCCACTATTGTCGATCGTATTCTCTCTATCCTTGCGCGTTACCAAATTCCACCCTCGGCAATAGAAATTGAATTGACCGAATCGGCCGTTATGCGCGACATTCATGTGAGTCAGGGCGTCTTGCAAGCATTAAAGGATTATGGATTTAGCATTGCGATTGACGATTTTGGCACCGGCTATTCATCACTTGCCTACTTGAAAAAATTTCCATTGGATAGTTTGAAAATCGACCGTTCTTTTATAGAAAATATTGTTGTAGATGACGATGACCTTGCCATTACCCAAGCCATCATAGCCCTCGGACATAGTTTAAAATTAAAAATTGTCGCTGAGGGTGTGGAAACTGAAGATCAATATTTTACGTTGCAAGCACTGGGCTGCGATGAAATTCAGGGGTTCTTCTTTAGTCACCCGCTAGCCGTTGAAGATTTGGAACCGCTTCTCTTTACCATGTAGAGTTTTTTCCTGCGCTGTAAATCTATCGATTGCTGTTCTCACCGTGTAAAATGTCTGCACTACTTAAACTTAAACACCAGCATACGGTTTACATAAACTTTACATAAGGACATCACCGAGTGAACAAAACCACTCTCTATTGGCACGACTACGAAACCTGGGGTGCTGATCCCTCCCGTGATCGCCCGGTACAATTTGCCGGCATCAGAACGGATGAGGAGCTGAATATCATTGGCGATCCGTTGGTGATTTACTGTAAACCTGCGCCCGATATGTTGCCTAATCCCGTTGCGTGTTTAATCACGGGGATTACACCACAAAAGGCGCTTGCCGAGGGTTTGGTCGAAGCGGAATTTATCGCGCAGATACATCAACAGTTGGTGCAGCCTGGCACCTGTGGCGTAGGTTACAACACGGTGCGGTTCGATGATGAGGTCACCCGTTATACGTTGTATCGAAATTTCTATGATCCCTACGAGCGGGAGTGGAAGAACGGTAATTCGCGCTGGGACATTATTGATATGCTGCGTTTGACCCGCGGATTGCGTCCAGAGGGCATAACCTGGCCGGATTATCAGGAGGGTGAATTTAAAGGCAAGCCCAGTTTTCGTTTAGAACATTTAACCGCAGCCAACGGCGTATCACATGAAAGCGCCCATGATGCGTTATCTGACGTGTACGCCACGATTGCGATGGCGAAAATCATTAAAGAGCGCCAGCCAAAACTTTATGACTATGTCTATGCCATGCGCGGCAAGCGCGATGTGTTAGCTTTATTGGACATTGTCGCGAAAAAGCCAGTGATCCATGTCTCGTCAATGTTTGCTTCAGCGCACATGTGTTTGGCCTTAGTGGTGCCGCTGGCTGTGCACCCAACCAATACCAACGGCATAATTTGTTACGATTTAAGTGTTGATCCGACACCTTTAATTGAGTTGTCGGCGGAGGAAATTCAGCGTCGATTATTTACGGCAACAGCAGATTTACCTGCTGGAATAGAAAGAATACCGTTAAAAACGATTCATATTAATAAATGCCCTGTCGTAGCAACAGCGAAATTGCTGGATGATCCAGCTGCAGAGCGGCTGTTAATCGACAAAACCGCCTGTGAATATCACTATCAAAAGTTACTGAATGCTCCCAATCTGACTGAAAAATTGCGTCAGGTTTTTTTGCAACAGGAATTCGCTCCCATTAAAGATCCGGATCGGATGCTCTATAGCGGTGGATTTTTCAGTGATGCCGACAAAAGAGCTATGCAGTCCATCCGGCAAACAAAAGCGGAATTATTACCGCAATTAAAACTTAAATTTGCCGATAGTCGGCTCGAGGAGATGTTATTTCGCTATCGAGCACGTAATTATCCGCAGACACTCACTGCGAACGAAAAACAGAGTTGGGAGGAGTTTCGCTATTTACGCCTTACCGAGGATAATGGCGAGGGTTATCTGACGCTGGAACAATATCACGAACAGATCGAACAATTGCAAAATGATGCTGCATTAGCCGACAATAAACGTGCGTTGCTGGAGGAGTTGGTGACTTACGGTGATCAGTTGCTTTAGCTTAATCTGCGGTTTTACTAAGCGGGTCTATTGAGATGGACAGATTAAGACTCTGGTTTGGCGGTCACCCGAACATAATCAATTTCATACTGTCCTGGGAGCGCCACAGCTTGATAGACTTTTGACTTGGAGTAATCCTCTTTGACCAAATCAAAAATCGCTTGTCGATCTTCCAGTGCGGTTTGCAGGCCATAGAAAACACCTGTTAATTCATCGTCTCTGAACGGCACCGAGAGATAATCCGCCATCAAGTCCTCACCGCCAACTTCCCTGAAACAACGCCATTCCCGTTCAGGTTTATCGACGGCCGCTTTAGTGAGAAATTTTTCAAAGAAATGATCTTGGGGGCGATGTTTCGAACCTGCCAACATGACGCCGATCTGATCTTTAACGGTAGTTATTTCCGGGCGTTTATTCGGGTAGTCCATCTCTCGTGGGTTTGTGAGAGCTGAGTCATCCCCACATTTAAAACGCAGCACTACTCCTCGATGATGGTCGCCGTAGATCTGCCAGGCGGGCATGCTGTTACTTTTGTAGACAAAGCAGCAGATGCGCAAGGCTGAAGCAAACTTCCTCCAGTCAGCTATAACCTCACGGATGACTTCTTCGTGATAGTTCACCATGGTAGGCAGAAGCCCTTTCAAAACCTCTTCTGCTTCTTCCTGTGAGTGGAAACGCTCTTCAGAGCGCCAGCGGCGAATCGCGTTAACAAAACTGCCTGTCCCACGAGGGGATTCACGGGAAAAGATCATCGCGCAAGCTTCGAGCACAGCAGCATCCACCAGATCGTTGCTGGTGAAAGGTAACTTGCTTTGCGCGCTAAGCTCAAAGGGATCATCGAATGTGTGTGGCGCATTCCAGCGCAGAGCTTGTTCACGCAATATATCGATGGCCGTCTGCGCGGTGCAAAACTTGTTAAGTGATATTGGCGCGTTACTTGACACGGCGACTCCCTTTGCCAAATAAGTGTTATCGAAATGACTGTCTGCTCGCGGTCACGCCCGTGTCTAAGCGTGATGCAGAGGGCAATCAAAACATTCAGCTTGTCTTTAAATAATTAGCATATTTTCCGCAATGATCAATATCTTAGGTGCTGGAATAGGGAAAAAAGACGGGTTCATAGCATTAAATTCTAAAGGTGTTAAATACTATGCACTGACACAATTTCAGTTTGTTTAGCTTGTGTGCTGCCGCGCGGGATCTTTACAGCTTAAATTCAGTCAAATTGCGCTATATTTTTTCACTGTTAGCTAGCGCAATTAGGCTCTCAAGTCCTTAGGGAGTACAATGGCTGACTTTTTTGTCCAGGTCATATTTGGCTTCTGCAGAAAAACCACTGATCAACACTAGAAAATACTGCAAGATTCAATGGGCTATTCTAAAAGTGCTGTATATCAGTAGGTTTGATATGTCTCTCTAGAAATGAGGTGCCTGCAAGGTTCACCAAAAGTAGGCCCTTTGAAGGGACTGAGCTTTCTAGGATGATGGGCCTGTGTCATTGATCGAAGTCGGTGTAGGTAATTTTAAGTGAAAGAAGAAACTCAGCGGCGCTCTATGCGTCAAAGTGCAACAACTTTAAGACCGGTAATGGAATTCCTCCGACCCTATCGATTGGCAATTGCTGGGGCGTTGATCGCCCTCATATTTACAGCAGCCACTACCCTCTCAATTGGTCAAGGTTTGCGAATGATCATTGACCAGGGCTTTGCCTCTGGCTCGACCCAATTACTGGATCATGCGGTGGTGATCTTTGCTGTCATGATTGTTCTGTTGGCGTTAGGTACGTTCACACGATTCTATTTGGTTTCTTGGATTGGCGAGCGGGTGAGTGCCGATATCCGCAAGGCCGTCTTCGATCATGTCATCGACCTGCATCCCAGCTTCTTTGAAACCAACGGCAGTGGTGAAATACAATCGCGCATCACGACCGACACCACGCTATTGCAAACGATCATTGGCTCATCGGTGTCCATAGCTCTGCGCAACTTCTTAATGTTTATCGGTGGTGTCATCTGGTTGTTTATTACCAATCCGAAACTAAGCAGCATCGTAATTATCGCCGTGCCAGTAGTCGTTGTACCGATACTTATTTTTGGTCGACGAGTGAGGACACTTTCACGTTCCAGTCAGGATAAAGTTGCCGATCTTGGCAGCTATGTCGGCGAAGCGTTGCACAACATTAAAACCGTTCAGGCATTTAATCATCAGCAAATCGATAAGCAAATTTTTGGCGATCATGTTGAGTCAGCCTTTAACGTTGCCATAAAACGAATCAAACAACGCTCATTTTTGACCACCGCTGTTATCATTTTAGTATTGGGTGCCATTGCGGCCATGTTGTGGGTCGGTGGCCATGATGTGATAGCCGGCAAAATTTCCGCCGGTGAACTGGCGGCGTTTGTCTTCTACGCCGTGATGGTTGCAGGCTCAGTGGGTGCCATCAGTGAAGTGATGGGCGATGTCCAGCGGGCAGCGGGTGCGATGGAGCGCTTGCTGGAACTTATGCAGGCTGAAAACTTAATTCAAGAGCCGGCACAGCCCCAACGTTTGCCGCAGAATGTGCAGGGGGAGCTGCGCTTTGCCGATTTAACGTTTGCTTACCCGTCAAGACTGAATACACCGGCGATCGACCGGTTAAATTTGTTAATTCCAGCGGGCAAAAGCATGGCGCTGGTCGGCTCATCGGGTGCCGGTAAATCTACCCTGTTTGATTTACTGTTGAGATTTTATGATCCGCAAAGCGGCGAGATCTTTATCGATGGCACCGGTATCCACAGCTTGGCGCCGGATACGTTAAGATCGCAAATCGCGATAGTACCGCAAAATCCAACGCTTTTTACCGGCAACGTGATGGAGAATATTCGTTACGGCAAACCGGATGCGACGGACGAAGAAGTTATTACGGCTGCCAAGGCCGCCTATGCGCACGAATTTGTCATGCAGTTACCTGAAGGTTATCACAGTGAACTTGGGGAGATGGGCGTGAGACTCTCCGGTGGCCAAAAGCAACGAGTTGCTATTGCTCGGGCAATTTTGCGTGATCCACGAATTTTATTGCTCGACGAAGCCACCAGTGCATTGGATGCCGAAAGTGAACATGTAGTACAAGAGGCGCTTGAGCTATTGATGCATAATCGAACCACTTTGGTGATTGCTCATCGCTTGGCGACCGTCATCAACGTCGATAGCATTGTGGTGTTGGACAATGGGCGCATCGTTGATCAAGGTACGCATCGAAGTTTGCAGCAAAGTTCTGATCTCTATCGCCGTTGGGTAAAATTACAGTTCGATGAGAACCTGCAAGATGAGCCATCTGTTGTGCAGAATTAGTCAGACCCAGAATTAGTAAGACTCTGGATCACTAAAACCCAGTATTAGTAAAACCAAGGCAAGGCAGAAAAATAAAACGCCAACTAGACTTGGCCACAACCAATAAATGTGCTTTTATTCACATGACTTTTTCGATAGCGAGCAGCACCATGAGTTGGAACTTTACCGGCGCTGATATTCTCAGTATCTCTCAGTTTGAGCGCGAAGACATTGAATTAATTTTTCGTGTCGCTGATAAAATGGAACCCTATGCCCAGAGACGCCGTGTAACACGGGTTTTAGAGGGCGCTATTCTCGGCAATATGTTTTTTGAACCCAGCACCCGTACGCGCGTCAGTTTCGGCTGTGCATTTAATTTGTTAGGCGGTGAGGTTCGCGAAACCACCGGGATTCAAAATTCAGCGCTTGCTAAAGGCGAATCACTTTACGATACAGCACGGGTCTTAAGCGGCTACAGCGATGTTATTGTTATGCGTCACCCTGAAGAGGGCTCAGTCGCCGAGTTTGCTTCGGCAAGTCGCGTACCTGTAATAAACGGCGGTGATGGTGCCAATGAGCATCCCAGTCAGGCATTGCTTGATCTCTACACCATTAAAAAAGAGCTCTATGCCAAGGGCCGCAGTGTCGATGGTCTGCGTATCGCCATGATTGGCGATTTGAAATATGGTCGTACCGTTCACTCATTGAGCTTATTGCTGACGCTCTTCAATAATGTAAAGGTGATTTTTATCTCACCTAAAGAATTACAAATGCCCGCTGAGCTGGTCGAGCGTTTGCGCAAAGCGGGTCACGAAATTGTTATTTCCGATAAACTCGAAGAAAGTATCGGCAATGTTGATATCGCCTACTCAACGCGAATTCAGGAAGAACGCTTTGCCTCACAGGAAGAAGCCGATCTCTATCGCGGCAGATTTAGGCTCAACCAGGCGATATACACCAAATACTGTGAACCCAACACGGTCATCATGCATCCATTGCCGAGGGACTCTCGTGCCAATGCCAATGAACTCGATAATGATCTCAATCTCAATCCCAATTTGGCCATCTTCCGTCAAGCCGACAACGGGATTGTTATCCGAATGGCATTGTTCACCTTGATCTTGGATGTGGTTGATCAGATCGACCTGCATTCAAAAAGTGTCAATTGGCATGTAGATCGATTGAATGGCGATAACGCAAATTAATGATATTAACGCAGAGCCAAATAAAAGCATTCGAACTGCTGCAGACGGTCGCTGAATATCTAGAAAATGAAGGCGGCTATATAGATTGGCATGAGCTGAAAACCCTTGGTTGGCAGAATCCCGTTGAGCTACTTCTTTCCCTCGTAACCCCTGCAATGCATCTGCCCTCCGGTGAACTGGAATCGACTGAGTGGTTGCAAGATGCGTTCGAAGATATCGTCCACTGCTGTTTACAAGAGTTGGTCATCACAGTGCGAGAGGAGCACCAACAGGCGTTGGACGACTGGCAACATTTGCAGGATGTGCTGGTGAAACTTATGGATGATCCCGATATCAATACAGAGGTATTGCATTGGCTCGTGCACGGCATCACCGAAATTGGTCTGCGACCCTCCGATGAGTTTTTAGATGCCGATCGCCAGTGGCAAACGCAAATGTTTGAAGCCCGCGTTGATCACGTTGATTTTGAATCAAACCCCGATGCGCTGTTCGACACATTACAAGAGATGTTGGTTGATTATTCCATCTCAGACGAATTTGAGCTGTATGAACTTTTCTTCAATCAACTCACTCATCTGCCGCCAGGGGTGGGTGAGGAGATGGTGGCGAGTTTTCTTGAAGTAGATAACCCGATCTTGCGCGAAACAGCGGTGCTTTTTTTACTGCATCCACAAGCAGAAATCAGAAATAATGTTCTGCATTTGATCGAACTGGAATTTTATACCAATAGTATTACCTCAACAGGCTTGCGCCGCATGATCACCATGCGCAACTGGCTGCAGGCCGCTGAACGGCGACGCCTCGATAACATTATCAAGCGTGTACGCAAAGCGGGTGTCGTGTGTGAGTCGGCCAAGCCGCCCGCGGGTTCGAGCATTGTGCGGGTGGTAGCGTCATCGATTGATGGTGCCGGGGCGCAAACCGTGGTAACAGTCTTTAAAGTGGGGAAAAAGTTTCGTCTGGCAGGCTCGGTATTTAAAGAGCGATTTGGTATTGTCGATACCTGGATAACCTTGCCGATCACGCGCAAAGAGTGTGAAGAAATCATCGCGCGGATACAGGATGAAGTGCTTGCCATAGAAGTGGATCAGCAATACATCGAGCTGTTATTGCCGCACTTCATTGTATTGAATGTGCAATCAGGCCATTCAGTGAGTCCCGAAGTTTTACAATGGATTGAACTTTTAGGTATCGATTGTTGGCAACCGCAGTCGATCGACATAGATCATCGCCTCAAAAAATGGAATGAAGCTTACAGCGAAAAACTCACGGCGAGCTATATCAGCAAAAGCTTGGTTAAAAGCGGCAAATGGCTGGGGAAAAAGCGATTTACCATGGGCTGGTTCGAGCAGGATGATTCGACCGGTAAGATTTTGGGCGAAGTGCTCGAGATACTTCGCTTAGGTAATAATAAATTATCGCTCGAGAAATTTTTGTCGCAATCAGTGATGGAGCCGGTGCGACAAAAATGGCTGCACAGATTTATCATTCTCACGATATGGGCGGAGAACGCGCTCAAGAAACGTGGGTTAGATACCATAGATTTTTTTATCCTGGCGCGCGCGCTGGCAGATGGAACACCTATGGATCAAATCCCGTTAATGGTGGCGATTGCGGGTGACTCATTGATGAATTTTATCAATGACGGTGAACTGAGTCATGCCAATATGGACCCCAACGGTGGGCTTATTGAAGTGGACCTGGAAGATGAGGCCGATCAGATTATCACTGCTGATGAAGAGCAAGCGCTAGAAAATTTCTTGCTCAGCAGTAAAGTACCGAGCCACACGTTAAATTTTCATGAACTCCAGGGTCTTATGTACGCGACTGTCTGCGCGCCGGAGTTACCCCTGCCCACGCACTGGTTAAAGGCGGTATTTGGTGGCCAGCTTCCCGATGAAACTGAATCGAAGTGGGGAGAACAACTTAAAATTCTCTTCAAATACTACAATAACATCATGAGCGCTGCTGATGCAGGCGATAGTTTTATTCCCTGCGATCTCAATTATGAACACCAAGGGTATGATTATTTTCCGCTGTCAGCCTGGTGTAAAGGAGTTATTTCCGGTATTGAGTGTAGTGGTGGTGAAGGACTTTGGCGCAATTCCCTACCCATCAAAGAGCGTGAACACTTTAACAAATTAATCAAAGCAACTTCAAATCTGTCCAAGTATGATGGATTGCCCTTTACCCGCAAGAATCTGCCGGAGCTTGGTGTTATAGATGAGTTATTGGGATTGATGGATTTTATGGCCGCGAATCGGAAGCGCCGTGTCGCCAAAGGGTGATAAAGATTTTGCACTCCATTTTTTCTTATGGGATCAACTAGCTTACAAACGGCGAAACAATTTTTCAGAGCTAGTCAGTGTATATATAAGGAAACGTTTATTTCATTTTAAACTGTTATAGCCTTTCGACGTAGACAACCTCCACTCTGCGCTCTGTTCTGACACGTCTTTTAAATTTTTGATCTATGCTGAAAAGAGGGAGCAAATCTTTTGCGGTTTTAATAAGAGCGATGAGTTAAATGAAGTTGTCAGATTTAAAGTTGTTGCCGGGTTCTGCGGTACAGCTCGAATTTGTAAACCGCGAGGAGGAGCGCTTTGTTAGCCGAGTAGTCGGTTATGCCACCGGCAAAAGTTTGATGGTCTATACACCGAAATCAAAAGGGCGTTTGGTTCTAGTTCGTCTAAAACAAAAAGTTAACGTCAGACTTTTTTCCAACACCACAGTTTGTGCTTTCACCACCCAGATTATTGGCATATGCACCGCGCCATTCCCTTACCTGCATTTGGAATATCCCGAAGATATAGCGGCTGATGCGGTGCGTAAATCGCGCCGAGTTTCCGTTGAACTGTCTTCATCAATTATTTATCAACCCAACAATAAATCCTCGGAAAAGGTTTCTGGTACTATCTTAGATATCAGTACAGACGGGGCGAAAATTGCTGTGCCTTCGCCGATAGGTCATGTCGGTGATATTGTTTCCATAGTAACGAAAGTGCCGATTGGCGAGACCTTACGCATTGTCAGTTTGCAGGCGACGCTAAGGGCTGTTTTGCAGCCCAAGCCGAGTTCTGATGGTAGCAAGTTAATTCATGAATACGGGGTGCAGTTTACCGAAGTGGCAGATGAACATTTTGTTGTGCTCTATGGCTTTGTCTACTCGCAAATTGTCGAAACCGGCGGTGCGGTATAAAATCAATTTTTCTAGGATAATCAAAGCTGCTTAACCAAAGGTGAATCCGAATATAAAGTAGTCGAAACCTATCCCATAGTTGGGGCTTGTAACAGCTGAAGTTTTACAGCGATCAAAATTTAGTTATTCACAAGGCTTGCAGCACCGTTAAGGTGCAGAAGATGGCTGGGCTAAAGCTAAACTTCTGTCGAAATGGTCCTTTAATAACTTGATTTTTATAAATAAAATATTGAGCAAGATAAAAAGTAATTCAACATCAAGCGCGTTTATTCTGCGCTACTCACAGGTTTGTAGGAAGTTATTCACGAACTTATCCACAGCTAGTATTGATCGTCGAGCCAATACAAATCAGCGCTATGCAAACTGAATTGAAGTCAATATTTCTATTGCAAAAAATTCTTAAAATTGAATTTTCATTGATCACAATGAACAGCAATTGAAGTGCGATGGGGATTAATACGCTGCTGCTTGCCGCGTCCTGGTCGAGAGAATATTGTTGATTTTGTGCAATATCAAATCGCTAGATCTATTGATAAAAAAGTGATCTCCAGGAATTGAGTGAACAATGCAGTCCCCGGTTGTTTCCAGCTGCCATTGGGTGAGGTGTTCTGTGCATTCAATAGTCTTATCCTCTCTGCCCGCCAACACGGTAATCGGACAATCAAGTTTATTCCTTTCGCGATATTGATAGGTCTCTGCCAATTGAAAATCGGCTCTTATCAGTGGCATCGTTAATGCGAGTAGATCGGTATTTTCAAATACTAAAGCTGGCGTGCCGTTGAGTAGCTTTAACTCCTCGATAAATTCTCTATCAGGCAATTGGTAGGTTTTGACGCTGCCATTTTTAAAAGAAATTCTAGGGCCGGAGCGACCAGCCACAATGAGTTGATCGACACTTGCGCCAAAACGTTTTCGAATACCATGTGCTAGTTCAAAGGCAATCAGTGCTCCCATACTGTGACCGAACAAACTGAGTGGCCGTCCGAGAAACGGTTGCATTGAGTCGAGCAGTTTTTCCACCAATTCATCGATGTCAGTGATAGGTGTTTCTTGAATTCTTACACCACGTCCTGGCAGTTGGGGTGCTAACAATTGAATGCCTGGCAATAGTTTGCTCGGCCAGTGATTGAACATCACATTAGAGCCACCTGCGTAGTGAAAACAAAAGAGATTTTGTTCGGTATAATAAGGGGTGCGAAAAATTCTTATCCAGCGGGCGTTATTATTATTTCTCACAAGCTGTCGTCCTATACTTAGGGCAACAAGTAATAGACGCGGCTCGTCAAATAGCGCTATTAAGAAAATCTACTGTCTTAATAAGCGATCTAAATGCGCAGTCTGGATGAACAGTCCAAATGAGCTTGCATAATGGATCGTCATCATCAACAGTGCGATTCGATTACTTGAAACCACCCCTTCTCTGGGAAAGGCTGTTGTTTTTATTATTATATACAGCACAGCGTTTTATCAATTTACGGCGTATTTATTTTACGGAGAAAGCATGGCACTAAATCAGCTCGAAAACCATCGCCAAAATGAGGAGTGAGTCATGATTTAGTTAATCGAATAAAACTTTTTGCGAACGGTGTCTTATTTTTTTGATGTGACCACTAATTCATTCTCGAAACCAGTTGGCTTTTAAGTTCCTGGATCAACGAGGTCCCTCATTTTATACATTTTATAGCTTCATTAAGTCGTAATTTCGGTGAAAGTTTTTTTATCCATCAATCGATTGGGACGCAACTCAACAAAATCGATGGCCGCTCCTTGAGGAAAACAAAAGCATTGGGCGATACTCTCACCAAGATCATCTACTGCCAAATAACCGTTAAAAGTGTTGTGACGTTTTTGCCATTCAGCTAATGCAATTTCAAGTGACTTTGGTTCCATGTCTTGAATTTGATCTGTCAGTGCACCTCCGGGCGAAAAAAGTGTCACGCCTATTTTGTCGATTAACAACTCTTCGCGTAATTCCACCGTAAATCGTTCAACGGCTGCTTTGGTCGCCGCATAAATTCCGATATGGGCCATTTCGTTGCTATGTCGCACCGATGCAGACGAAATATTTATGATGCGCGCGTTAGTGGATTTTCTAAGGTGAGGAATAGCTGCCTGACAACAGAAAACCAGTCCCAAAAAATTAATGTTGATTTGGGCGAGGAGGTCTTCTTCTGCGACAGTTTCCAATCGACTGAAACGTGTAACGCCTGCATTATTTACCAGCCCGCTAACATAGCCGAAATAATTCACAATTTGAGTTATGGCTGCAGTTACGTGAGATTTATTCGCTACGTTAGCCGCTACGCCAAATGCGCTGTCGGCTGCAGCAATTTCGTTAAGTTGTTGCACCGCACTGTCTAAATAATTTTGATTGCGGGCGATGATACCCACTTTAGCGCCTTTTTTTACCAGCGCCTTGGCGGTTGCGAAGCCTATGCCTTTGGAGCCGCCAGTTACTATGGTGACCTGTTTGTCCAGCATGTTATAAGTCCACTCTAGGAAACTAAAAATTTATTGGCAAAGTCTTCCATCTTACGACGTTTTTCGTCGAAGCTGGAGCTAGCGGCTTTGCCCTCTGCCATAAAACTTGCACCGTTTACCATAGTGACGCCAATGTCAGCGAGTCGTTTGTAAGTATCGTCACTGGGATTTCTCACCGCAACCCAAACTTCGAATGGCGTATCGGCTTTATTAATTTCAGCCCTCGCTTGTTTGATCTGCTTTACTATAGCCGGAATTTGTTCCTCATCATAAAGTAATCCAAGCCAGCCGTCGTGGCGAGCCGCTCTACGCAAGGCGGGAGTGCTGTGTCCGCCAATATAAATGGGTACTGGCAGTGTGGTTCCAGGAGACATTTGCAATGGCTCGTAATCAAAATATTCGCCGTGATGTTCATGCATAACACCGGAGATCAGTTTTTGC
>OBEQ010451485.1_pt1 | contig 29400 bp, 26 predicted proteins | sample 1670901 | NCBI WGS metagenome assembly OBEQ01 (sample SAMEA104232315, study PRJEB22302) | groundwater metagenome | biome: forest; feature: aquifer; material: groundwater | place: USA | collected 2011-08-07 | depth 5.4 m
AACGGCGCGGCCGCGTGCCACGGGATCAAATGTGCCGCAGCACGCAGTAAAAGTGCCAAACAGATGGCGATGGCGAGATAGCCACATCTGGCGATGAGGCGCGGTGGTGGGGATTCGATGCAGCCACCTTTTAGTGACGAGGACCGAGGGACGATCGTTCGCTGCGCTCACTGGGACGAGGGACGAAACTGCAGTGCTGTGAATGGGGTTGCGTCCTTCGTCCCAGCGACCGTCAGGGAGCGGTCGTCCCTCGTCCCTCGGCCCCCCCCAACCCAAACGCCACATGCAACGCCCGCACGGCGCGTTCGGATTCGTCCATGTTGATCACGACCGAGACTTTGATTTCCGACGTCGAGATGAGTTGCACCGGAATATTTTCCTGCGCCAATACCTCGAACATTTTTGCCGCGACGCCGGCGTGCGAGCGCATGCCCAAACCAATGATCGACAACTTCGAGACATCGCCCGCCATTTCAACCGTGCCAGCATTCATCGCGCGGGCGGCGCGCTCGGTGAGCTGCATGGTTTTTTTCAAATCATCTTTGGACACCGTAAATCCAATTTCTGCCTCGCCCGATTGATTGGTCGTTTGCACAATCATGTCGACATTAATATTCGCGCGTGCCAGCGGCGCAAAAATTTCTGACATGACGCCGGTACGGAATGGAACTTTTCGCACCACGAGCTTCGCTTCATTTTTGGTCGCGGTGATTCCGGAAACAAGTGTGGCCTCCAACTCGGGGTCGGCGGCTACCACGCGCGTGCCGGGAATGTGGGTGGCTAACGAGGAACGAATCGCGAGCGGGACTGCGTATTTCGCCGCGAGTTGCACGGAGCGCAAATGCATGATCTTTGCGCCCGCACCGGCCATTTCGAGCAATTCCTCGTATTCCATTGCTTCGATGCGACGCGCCTGCGGGCAGACGCGCGGATCGGTGGAGTAGACGCCATCGACGTCGGTGTAAATTTCACACGCATCGGCCGAGAGCGCCGCGGCAATGGCGACAGCCGATGTATCCGAACCACCGCGCCCGAGTGTGGTGAGATTGCCGTGCGCATCCACGCCCTGAAATCCGGGCATCACCACGACATAATTTTTTTCGAGATGTTCGTGCAGCGCCGCCGCGTTGATCGATTCAATCCGCGCGCGCGCAAAAATGCCGTCGGTGACAATCGGGATCTGATGCGCGAGCAGCGGCACGGCGGACACGTGCAATTGTTGCAACGCCAGCGCGACCAGTCCGGTGCTGACCATTTCGCCCGTCGCCACCACCAAATCCGATTCACGCTCGCCGGGCGTCGCGCTCACCTGCGCCACCAAATCGAGCAACCGATTCGTCTCGCCACTCATCGCCGACACCACCACCACCACGCGATGCCCCGCCGCGCGCGTCGCCGCCACATGCGCAGCCACCGCGTGAATACGCTCGATCGTCCCCACCGAAGTCCCACCATATTTTTGGATGAGTAACATGTTTATCGTTTTTTCTTTTTTCTGACGCGCTTATTTTGTGGCGCGAATAATTTTTTCGACGGATTCACGCGATGCTCGAATTGCAATTCCTTGCGCAGTGCTGTTTCGGTTGGAAGATAGCGCATATACTTCGACGCAAAGATTTGTCGACTCCCTTTCCGCACCAAACTGCAGACGTTTTTGTCTGCCGACAAAAGCAAAACCTTTCCCTAGCTCCAGCAAAAAATTCTGCAAGTTTTCGATAATGGCTTTTTCAATATTGCTTTCGTGCAGCGATACCGAATCCGGCAATCCCAAAAAATCAAGAATGTACGGATTTTTTATGGTGTCTTGTGGCAAACACACCATATGGTCCGCGCGCGTCATGGCCATCACAGTATTTTTGTCGCGACTTTTCACAAGTCGAGCGAAGAGCAACGTGTGAATTTGCCGTTCCAAATGATGAACGTCCCACCGCTCCTTCTCAGCCTCAATTTCGTAAAAAAGCCGTGCGTTGGAATGCTCAACACCCATTAATGCCTGATAGTGCGACCAACCCAATAGCGGAGAAAACCCATGCGTAACGCCGTGTGTGTGCGTTGATCGCCACAGGTCTTGCAAAACGCCAGATCGGATCTGGCGTTTTGATGACGTGCTCAATTCGCCAGATTGGATCTGGCGAATCTCTGGAACCCTATCAATGTACATTGTGTAGAAGGTTCGAAAATATCGCAAATTGGTCGTTGAAAATCCTCGCCCATATTTGCGAGTCAATTTTTTCGACAAGTCTTCAATCACCTGCCGACCATATACCGCGCGCCCTTCGCCCCCCTGAATTTCCTGCACGATCTCGCGGCCAATCAGCCAATAGGCGATGACCATATTGTTATTGACGGCGCGTACCACCCGACCACGCGCCTCGTCGAGAATGTGTACCACCCGCGCAAAGAGATCCTGTTTTTTGGGCTTGCCCATACGCGTGAGTAATCGCGCGGCGTAGCAAGACGCAATGAATTTTTATCGACGCAACTTTTCCACAGATCTGCCGATACTCTACACATGAAGCTACCACGCATCGTACGCGCGCTCATGGGCCACCCAGCCGCCGTGACGCCTGCACAACCAAAAACCACAGCGACCGCCGCTCGCATCGCACCGGCACCCGCTCCGATGTCGCCGCCGCGGCCGCTCACGGCGCGCGCTCAACCCGTGCGCCATGCGTTGTTCCCGCCCGACATCGTCGCAGCACGCGTGGTCGTCGGCGATCTGACGGCGGTCGGGAAAAATCTCGCCACCTATTTTCATTGGGGCGCCCGTTTGGGCATTGTCAGTCCCACGGTGCTCGTGGATTTTCTGCGCCAACCGCCCGACGTCATCTTGGCGACGACGAAAGACGCGTGGGACATGGGCCGGAGTCTTGAGCCACGCCGCGCGGTGCGCCTCATTCATGAATACGCCGCGAAAGACGACGCGCACGTTTCGCCCGCAACCGACGCGGCCTACAGCGCACTCACGGCAGCGCCAGACGGAGCCGCTTTCACCGCGGCACTAGCAATTTATTTCACCGCATTAGCAAACGACTGCATGGCGGGCGGACTCGCGGCGCGAGAACAATTGGTCGGCACCTTGACAGAGATTCCATCCGCCTTGTTGCCATACGAAGCGAGTGGATTTCAGATCACCGCGCGCAGCACCGGCGCGCCCACCGCCGTCCTGCCGGGCGATTTCGTCGTACTCAATTTTCGCCCGCTCACCGACGATTTTCGGCCCGGGAAAAAATGCTCTGAAGGATACACCATCGACTCGCCAGGTATTGTCTGGACCCATTTCGTGCACGGCACCGTGGAACGCTTGATTGTCGATGCCGATGATCGCACGGTCGGACTGGTGGTGCGGCGGCAGTGCGATCGCGGTCACGCCAATTCGCCGCGCGCCATCGAAACCGCAATCTACTGGCTGCCCATGCTCGACGCCGAGCACTCCGTCATCGTCTCCCGCAATCCCGCGATCGTTGCGCAACCGATCGACACACTGGTGGCGTACGCCGATTCGATCCTTCCCGCCGACGACTCCGGACCGTATCGTCTGCGCATTAATCGGTCCGATCTCGAGGCGCCGATTTCGGTTGGCGATCAGGTTTCGTTGTATGTCCGCACGACAGACAAAAGTGGAAAGTACTGCGAAGAGATCGTCTGGGGCGACGTCAGCGCCATTCTCTGCGACGACACCGACGCCATCGTGGGTCTGCGAATCGAGCATAAATTCCATTGGCCTCGCTACACCGAGGTCGCGTTTCGAGACATCATCCGTCTCGTGTCCGAGGTGCGCACCATCACCGGCACGCAATACACGAATTTCGTCCCGCTCGGGGCGCGCACGGCGTATCCGTTCGCCACCACCAGCACCTGGCTCCCCGCAACCACACACGGTGTGGCAACCTATCGCGACACGGGTGACTTCACGTTATTGATCCGCCGCAAAACCGCGAGCGGAGACATCGAGGAGCGCGAAGAGGCACCGATCGCGCCGGGCGATGAAGTGTTGTTGAGTATGATCGATAACCGACCGGACACCGTGTTGGGATTTTCGTATGCACGCTATTACGTCACGGACATTGCATTCGACGCACACGGCGTCGCGATCGGATTGAAAGTCGATGATCACGGACACGGCGATCCGGATCGCGTGATTCGATTCGAGGATTTCAATCGCGACGATTCACACATTGAATCGGCACAACCCTGGGATTCCCGCGCCAATCGCGCCCCCGGCGCCTATGCCAAACGTCGCCCTTACCAAGCGCGCGTGCGCAAAGGCTACCGTGACAATTTCGATCCCTCCCGCATGGCCGATTTTTTTTCGAGAATGTTTGGTGGTTCCGCCCGCGAGGACGCAAGATACGATCGCCCGCCACCCACCGCGTGGACCGAGGCACCGTTGGAATACATCACCTGGTTGCAGCGCGAACGCGCGGAAGACACGACCCGCAACCAGGCCACCTGGGCCCGCTGGGTGTTGGGTGTTGCCGCCAGCGCATCGGCCACTGACATCAAAACGGCGTGGCGGACCTTACGCATCCAATACGCCGCCGAAACCCATCCAGACCAGGTAGACGCCTACACGGAAATCTCCAAGACCCTCAACGACGCCTATAATTTTTTGAGCGAGAAATAATAATCCGCAACTTTTCCAGAAATCTGCCGATAACTTGAGATAGGAGATAGGCGTTAGGGAATAGGAGATAGAAATTCAGCGAGGCGGCACCTGTAGTCTCTTTATCTCCTATCTCCTAACGCCTATCTCCTAGAAAGAGACGTATGGCAAAATTCGTTGGCAAATCACGAATCCCCACACCAGTACCAGCACGCACGACCGGGTCGGTGCTGCGGCATGTGGCGATTTCTCCGTATGCGGCGGCGGAGCTCGACTCGCAAATGCAAGAACGCTTCACACGGCAAATGAAAATGCTGAACGAGTCTGCGAGCGCTGCCGTCGCCGCGATCCAAGAAAAACGCGCCGGATTTTCCACTACAACGCCGCCCACGCGGGCATGAAATAGATGCGGGTACAAACGACTTGGCAGATTTTAAGCAATAGTGAATGTGTAATGTGTAAATTGCAGGCAATATTAAAAATCAACATGGAACAATGACAATGTGAGTTCGCGAGACTCTTTCGTCGGCACGTCGGCACCACGGCACATCGGCACAAATCATTTCATCGGCATTTCCGTCACGAACAAGCGATCCACAATTTCATACGAGTCGGGATCGATATATTTATCGGCGGCGGAGATGCCGGTGCCTTCGACCATGGCTTGATGAATCGCGGCATCGGCGTAATTTTCCAGATGAATGCGATCGGCGAGTTCGGGTTTGTCGCGCAGCACCGGTTGCAAGATGCGTTGCACCGGCACGGTCACGCGTTGCACATGATAACCGCGCTCTTCATAAAAACTGATAAATTCCTCGAGCGTGCCGTTCGACAAATAAATGGTGGCATTCGGCACGCGCTTGACATCGCCACCATACGCCTCGGCCATTTTTTCGCGCAGACGCATCGTGAGATCTTCCGCCTGAAAGGTTCCCGGAGGAACCGGCGGAGGCCCGCTCTGCGTGAGATTGCTGATGACATCTTCCGCGGGCGGCGTGACGGATTTCGCGGCGGGCTTCGGTGCGGGGGGCGGCGCAATTTTCACCGCGGGTCGCAACACCGGCGCGCGGCGTTGCGCAATAATGACTTGTTGCGGGAGCGAGAGCGACAGCTGATCGCTGTTCACATCGGTGACGGTGTCGTTGTTGCGCCACAACGGACACCCGCCGCCGGAGCAGGAATTGAGAATGCAAAGTGCAAAATGCAAAATGCAAAATGGGATTTTGTATTTTTTATTTTTCATTTTTCATTTTTCATTGTCTCTGCCTGTGCCTTGTGCAGTTCCATCTCAAATTTTTTTCGGCGCTCCAGCACCGCAACACGCTCTACTTCAATCTCGGCGCGCATTTGCGGACTGAGCACGTCACGCAAATTCCGACGCAACCAGCCGCGATCGCGCGCGCGCAGACGCCACACCACACCGATCACGGCGGCTGCCAATGTGACTACGCTCCCAATCGCCACGCCCACGTTCATGCATCCTCCGCCGTCACCGCGGTGAGTGATTCTTGCAACGCCGCCAACCGCACGGCGTCCGTGATCTTCCCGCCGTCGGCATCGCGCACGTACCAGGCATCGTGCACCTGCGCACCCACCGTCAGAATTTTCGCGGCGAGAATATCGCAGCCCGCCGCAAAGAAATGTTGCGTCATGGCGTACAACAATCCAACGCGATCGCGCGCATGCACGTCGATCACCGAATACTCTTCCGACATCGCGTTGTCGATCACGACCTCGTGTCGCACCGTCACGCGCGGCATCGGCTGCAATCGACTCGGCGTGCGACGCGCCAGCAACGTATCAACACTTTGCAATCCCTGCAGCACCGATCCCAAATCGCTGCGCAATTGTTCCCACGCCGCCGCGTCGCGAAAACGCGACGGTGCCACGCAACGAAAACGATCGATGACGTACCCGTGCGTGCCGGAAAATACGTGCGCCTCGACGATGTTCATACCGTGCGCCGTGAGCACGCCGCAAAATTTCGCCAGCACACCGCGCGCATCACGCGCCAACAAATCGACTTGAATTGTGCCATCGTTTTCCTGCACCCAATACACACCGACCACCTCTTCGCCAAACGCGTACCAGAGTTCGATGTGTTCCATCATGCGCACCGCACTCGTCTGTCGCAAATAGCGCACCGGCATGGCGTTCACCCACGCCGTCACCAAATTCGCCGCATCGCTGTGTTGCAACAAAGTCGCGCAGTCCCGCGCACACGCCGCGCGCAATTCTTCCAACGTCGGTTCGGTGTGTTCCCCTTGCTGCAAAAAATCGAGCGTACGTCGATACAAAGTGTGCAAGAGCGTCTGTTTCCATTCGGTGAAGAGTCCTGGACCGACCGCCCGCAAATCCGCAATCGACACGAGATAGAGCGCCGACAACCGCCGCATGGTTTGCACGGTGGCGGCGACATGTTCAATGAGCGCATCGTCGTTCAGGTCGCGCGTGAAGGCGATCAAAGGCAAAATTTGATGCGACTGCACGAGAAAACGCGCGAGCGATTGTTCATCCGCGTTCAATCCCAAACGCGCTGCCATTTTTTCTACGAGTGCCGCACCCACCTGCGCGTGCGGTTTGCGCTGTCCCTTCCCCATGTCGTGATACCACGCGGCCAACAGCACGGCGGTCGGCGCATCGACGAGACGCCGCGCCTGCAACACACTCGGCGACACGGCATCGTCGGGGACACACAATAATTGTTCGCACTCCTGCACGGCCTGCATCAGATGGAGATCGATCGAGTAACAATGATACGCATCGCGCTGCACGCGATACAACACGGTGACCACATCGGGAAAAAATTTCACGAGCCATCCGGTGCGATGCATCTCGCGCAACATCAGCGCGACGCCGCGCACACCGCGCCACGCGGGGATCAGCGCGGCCACATCCGCTGCGGACGCCGTAAGGGAAGCATTCGCCAACGCATGACGCACCACCGGCGTCAGTGCGGTCTGCGTCTGTGCTACGGCGGCAAAAATTTTCTGCACGGCGTGCGCGGCAATCGTCAGGCGTCGCGCCCCGCGCAGTGTTTTCGCCACGTGCGGAAACCATTCGCGCACTACGCGGCGCGGCCACGACATGGCGTATCGTGCGGTCCATCGCCACATCAGCCATTCGCTGACTTCACGAATCACCGACACGCTCTGATAATAGGCTTGCATCAACCGCACCGTCGCGTCGGTCGTCGCCATATTTTTTTGAAACCATTGCGCCGCGAGGTGATCCTGCTCCGCAAATCCCAATCGATCCTGTCGGCGCCCCGCCGCGCTGTGCAAGGCCCAGCGCACGCGCTCGAGAAATTCCACCGCCGCCACGAGGCGCTCGTATTCCGCCGCTGCCAACCAGTCCGCATCGCGCAATTGCAGCGACGTCGTAAAAATTCCCGACACGGCACCGATCCAGCCGAGTGTGTGCCAATCGCGCAATCCGCCCATGCCCTCTTTCACGTTGGGTTCGAGCAGATAGGGCGAATCACCATGGCGCGCATGGCGCCGCTGCATTTCCGCAATTTTTCCGTCGACCATCTGCCGACGCCACGACTGACTCCAGCGCACCCGCCGCGCAACACGTTGCCACGCCTGCATCAGCAGCGGACTGCCGCCAATGACGCGCGCATCGAGCAACGTGGTTTGCCCGCGCAACTCGCCCGATTGCAGCATGGCGCCACATTCCGCGAGCGTGCGCGTGCTGTTCCCGATTTCGATTCCCGCATCCCAGAGTTGGCGATGCACTGCGCGCACGATGTCTTCATCGCGCGGTGTTGCGCCGGTGATCCACACCAGATCCAGATCGGAGGCCGGCGACAGCGCACCACGACCGTAACCGCCGACCGCAAGACACAACGGCCACTGCTCCGATGTGGTGTCAACACCGGCGCACGATTGCAGCAGCGCGAGAATTTTCTGATCATAGAAGGCGGTAAGTCGTTGCTGCAGCGCCGCCATAGGCACACCGCGCTGAAATTCCGCAGCCAACAATGCCAAGCACGCATGACGTTGCTCGCGAATCTGCGCCGCTGTGATTGTCGTCGGTAGCATTTATTCGAGTGACTCGTAGCGCGGCAGGACGAGCAACGGAATATCGGTGACGGCAATGCGTTGCAAATTTGCCAACAATTCGGGCGCCAGTTGCGCTGGATAGGCCGTAAGCAAGGTCTGCGCAGCGAGGCGATCGTTGGTGATCAGCACGCGCCCGACCTCTTTCAACAACGGCTCGAGCAACACCGACCAGCCGTCGGACTTCACATCGAGTTGCGCACCTTGCACCACGAGCGCACCTTTTTGCGCCAGATACGCCAACTCAATCGCGGCGCGGGTCGCGTCGGGATCGCTCGCATCGCGTCGCAGATTTTGCAGCAGCCATGCGACGTGCGTCGTTGCGACCGCGCGCGCGGCATCGGCCGTAATCACCTGTTTGTCGATCAGCAATTTCAGACCCCACAACATGACGAGATCGGCGTGGAGTGATTGCAGTAATGCACGCTGCTCCCCGGACAACGCCGCGGCGCCAGTGTTTGCGAGCGGCCCAATGTTGCGCGCCATCTGTCGCCATACTGCCCCCTGCAACGCGGCGTCGCGCCGCACCAACGTTTGCGCGTTTGCCACCAGCACACGTTGCGCAATCGCCTGCACCGCCGGAAAATTTTGTTCGAGAATATTCGCGAGCACCAGTCGTTTGCCAGCCCCGTCACGCACCAGATTTTCCACGAGCGGCAATGTCACCGCGCCATCACTCGGCATATGCGATTGCCAATCGCCCGCCACGATGCTCGCATCGATTAACCGCGTAGGCGAAATTTTTGCGAGCACGCGCTTTGCGTAACCGCTCCCCGCCAGCAGCGTCGCCACGCCATCTTCCCAGGTTTGTTGTTGTTGCTCGCTCGCCGCGATCCACGCTGGCCGCACCTCGCGCACGCGCCCCACGAGCAAGGTCATCGCACCTTTCGTACGCCACGGATCATTGCTCGCATCGTACAGACCCAACACACATTCGAGTTCACCGCGCGCCTGTCCCCACGCCGCATCGCTTGCGACAAATGGAAACGGTTGATGCAACCGCCACGCCGCCGCCTGCGCAAGCCATTGTTTTTTCGCACCGTCGTCGATGCCCGCCACCGCCGCCGCGCGCTCAAGCGCCTCGCTGATCCGCTGCAGATGCTGCGCCGCGGCTGGCACATCGACGAACGGTGTCCACGCGGGCGCGCCATCGCTGCCGACAGTGGTGACGGTCCACGGACTCAGCAGCGGATTATTTTCCGACGCACCATCTTTTTGCTGCCACTGTTGCAACAATTCGTCGGACATATTGGCAGGCCATTGCAGTGCGAACGGCTGCGCGCGCGGAAAATTCGGGAGCAGACTGCAGAAGGAATCCTCGTGTGACGCACGACAAAACGGCAGACCGCTGCGCCGGGCGACCTGTAATTCCATTGGGTCTGCGCGCCGATAGACTTCGCTCATCAGTTCCATGGATTGCGGATCGATTTGCAACGCGAAGACCGCTTGCACATCGGAGACGAGTTCATGCAGCTCGCGCAGCGCCGCCCACGCGCCGTCGGAAAATTGCGCGCGCGGTACAGGCAACGTCACCGTGCGCACCGCCGCCAGCGCCGATTGCAACGCCGCCCGCCGCCGCGACTCTAATTCATCGTTGGCAATTTTGATCGCCGCAGTCAGCGCGGGCGTCTCCTGCCACCCATCGCCCGGCAGACCAAACCAGACGCGCGCCGCGGTCGGAATGGCGAGCTCACCCAAACTCACATCGATCTCGTGTGGTGATTCGGTGTCGCTCACCCAGCGCAGCGGAAAAAAATCGGCGACCACGCGATTGAACAGCGCCCGATGCCATTCAGAATTAATAATCGGTTGCACCGCAACGGGTGATGGCAACAGCGGCACCGGAGAGGTGTCCGCGGCAACCGGCGCGGGGACTACAATTGCGGGCGATGGTGGACTTGCCGTTGGTGGGGATGGCGGCAACGGCGCGACATGCGGAATCGGTTTCACAATCGGAAAAATCGGCGATGCGGCAAATGCCGACATCGTTGTTGCTACCATCACCACCACACTGACGAGCCATCCCCCGATGCGTCGCATGTGAATCTCCTTTTACACCTCATCCCCCGCCGCACCTTTCACAGAGCGACGGCCCAATAAAAAATCGCGCATGAAGGCGTCGAGATCGCCGTCGAGGACGGATTGCACCTGGCTCGTCTCACAACCGGTGCGATGATCCTTCACCATTTGATACGGCTGTAACACATACGAACGAATCTGGGAACCCCACGCGACATCGGATTTCGTATCTTCGACCGCGCTGCGTTCCGCGCGGCGTTTTTCCACTTCGATTTCGTACAATTTTGCCTTCAACATTTTCATCGCGGTCGCGCGATTTTTATGTTGCGAACGATCGCTCTGACACGCCACCACCACACCCGTGGGCAAATGCGTGAAGCGCACGGCGGAATCGGTCTTGTTCACATGCTGTCCGCCCGCGCCACCGGAACGAAACGTGTCGACTTTTAAATCCTCGGTCTTGACCTCGATCACAATGTCATCTTCGATGTCGGGCAGGACGAACACCGAGCAAAACGAGGTGTGACGGCGTTTGTTCGCATCGAAGGGGGAAATGCGCACGAGCCGATGCACGCCGATTTCGGAGCGCAAGTAACCAAACGCGAACGGACCTTGCACGGTCATGCTCACGCTGCGAAATCCCGCGCCATCTCCCGGCGTAAAATCGACGGTCTCGATGGTATAGCCGCGTTTTTCGCAAAAGCGCTGATACATACGCATGAGTATTTGCGCCCAATCGCAGGCCTCCGTCCCGCCCGCGCCGGCATTGACTTGCAGGATGCAATCGTTGCGATCATGCGGACCCGACAACATGCGCGTGAGCGTGAGCGCTTCCACTTTCGCGCGCAACGCCTCGACCCCGCGCCAGCCTTCGGCCTCGAGTTCGCTGTCGGGCATTTCGGTCACGAGTTGCAATGTGGCTTGTGCGTCGGCGAGTAAATGTTCCGTCGCCTGCCAATCGGTCAGGCGCGATTTCACATGCGCCAGTTCCTGCGTGGTTTTGCGCGCGGTCTCGGGATTATTCCAGAATTGTTCGGATTGTGTCTGGGCGGTCAGTCGCGCCTCGTCGGTGATCAATGACTCAACGTCAAAGCTGCCTCCGCAGATTGCCCACGTCCGCCGCCAATGCGTCCAACGCCTCTTGTAATTGTTTGCTCATGCGTCATCTTTGTCACGCCGCCGTGGTGATGTCCAGTTTTCAGCGCGCATTTTTTGATTGCACAAAGACGGGCTTCGTTCGACACACGGGCTTCACCGGAGAGACACATGTCACAACTCCTCAGAGGACTCGGGGTTGGCGCTACCAAATTGGTCGCGAATTTTGTCACAACAGTAGCGGCGCAAAGCGCGAGCGGCGCCGGACATTTTGTGCGCGACACATTGGCCGATGCGTCGGGATCTCTGCAGCGACTGTCGCTCGGACACGGTCCCGCCGCGGCGGCCGCCCGCAAACTCAACGATCTGCGCAACGGATCTCCGGTATCCGGCATGCCTCTCCTAGTCGATGGATTACCGTTCGTGGGCAATCTGCTCGATTTTCTCGCCGATCCAGTCAGTCTGCTCAGCGCCGCGCACCTGCGACACGGGAATATTTTTTCGATGCGTTTGGCCGACCAACTCGTCGTGGTCCTGCTGGGTCCCGCCTACAACAAATTATTTTTTGATCACACCGACGACGAATTATCGATCCGCGACGCCTACCCAACGCTCGCCAAAATGTTCGCGCCCAACGTCTATTTCTTCGGCAGTCGGGCGGACTACGAAAGTCAGCGCGCCATTGTCACGCCGCTGTTCAAAGGCGCGGCGCTCGGACAATACGTCGACGCCATGATCGCCGAGACCGCAGCGTTTGTGCGCGCATTGGGCGATCATGGCGTGCTGGAAGCGCCCAAGGATCTGGGCCCGTTGGTGATGTATATCGCGGCGGGCGCACTCGTTGGTGCCGATTTTCGCATGCGCATGGGCCGGGAAATGTTCGACGTCTTTCGCGAATTTTCCGGCGGGCTGCATCCGCTCTTTCCACCCAACACCCCGCTCCCCCGCTTTGCACGCAGTCGCGCGGCCCGCACCAAACTCCACGCCATGTTTCAACAGGCGATCGACGAGCGACGCGCCCGCGGCAGTCGTGGCGCCACAGATTTTTTGCAAACCTTGATCGATGCCTCACCCGAGAAAATATCCACCCGCTGGGCCAGCGCCACAGGCGCGCTGAGGGGGAGGCTCCATCCGGCTTTGCCGGTGGAGGGGGCTTTGCTAGCCCCTGAAATCGACGACGCGTTGATTCGCAACATGATCCAGATGATGGTCTGGGCCGGTCACGAAACCACGGTCGGCGCCACCGGCTGGGCGCTGGCGGATTTGCTGGAGCATCCGGTGTGGTGCGAACGGGTCCGCGCGGAACATGCGCGCATTGTGGGCGATGCGACGCCGACCAAGGCGCTGCTGGATCAACTCGACATACTCGATCGCACCATTCTGGAGAGTGGCCGCATGAATCCCGTCGCATTTGTACTCTTGCGCAAAGCAACGGCCGCATTTCAAGCGGGCGACTACACCATCCCCAAAGGCACGCTGGTCATGGTGTCCCCGGCGGTCTCGCAGCGTTTGGCGCCCTTCACCGAACCGCAACAATTCGACCCGGATCGTTTTCTGGCGGAGCGCCACGAAAATGTGCGCGGGGCGATGATTGATTTCGGCATGGGCGCGCACAAATGTGCGGGCATGCGCTTTGCGCAACTTGAAATGAAAATTATTCTTGCCGCGCTGCTGGATCAATTTGATCTGCGCATACTCGGCGGCACCGTGCGCCCCTTACGCGGTCCCGTCACCCGCTGGCCCGCCCCGTTCCTGGTGCGCTACGATCGACGCCGTTGATGAACAACGTTGCCGGTCGCCGGGGACCGGTCGCCAGTTTACTGCAGTGAACTCACTTGCTGTTGCTGTTACCGGCGACCGACGACCGGCGACTGGTCCCTGATAATCCGCGCGCCGAGCGGGCGCAGTTTTTCTTCGATGCGTTCGTAACCGCGATCGATGTGATAGACGCGTTGCACTTCGGTGGTGCCTTCGCTCGCCAAACCCGCCAACACCAGACTGGCGCTGGCGCGCAGGTCGGTGGCCATGACGGGGGCGCCGCGCAATTGCGGTACGCCATGAATGGTGGCCGTCGTGCCGTGGACTTCAATCTGCGCACCCAGGCGTTGCAACTCGGGCACGTGCATGAAACGATTTTCAAAAACGGTTTCTTCAATCACACTCGTGCCATCGGCGATCGTCATGGCGGCCATCCATTGCGCCTGCAAGTCCGTCGCGAATCCGGGATACGGCGCGGTCACACAATACACCGCACGCAAACGCTGCGGCCCGCAAACGTGCAGACTGTCTGCAGTAGCGGTGACCGTGGCGCCAACCGTGCGCAAGAGTTCGGTGAGCGCCGCCACATGCAACGGCGCGCAGTGCGTGATCTGGACATCGCCGCGCGTCATGGCGGCGGCGATCATAAACGTACCGGTCTCGATGCGATCGGGAATAATCGTGTGTTCACCACCCGCGAGCGAGGTGACGCCTTCGATCGTTATGGTGGGCGTACCCGCACCGGAAATTTTTGCACCCATGCGATTCAGACACGCGGCGAGATCGGGAATTTCCGGTTCGCACGCGGCGTTGCGTAAAATGGTCGTACCGCGCGCGAGTGTCGCGGCCATCATGACATTTTCGGTGCCGGTCACCGTAACGGTTTCAAATGTAATGTCCGCACCGGTTAAACATTGCGCCGTCGCGTTGATGTAACCATTTTCAATCGTGATCGTTGCGCCCATCGCCTCGAGCGCTTGCAGATGCAAATTCAGCGGCCGCGCTCCAATCGCACACCCGCCCGGCAAGGAAACACGGGCTCTGCCCGAACGCGCCAACAGCGGACCCAAAATCAGCGACGACGCGCGCATGGTCTTGACAATGTCGTACGGCGCCTCGGGACGTTCGATGCCACGCGCGTGCAGACGAATCGTGGCGCCATCGCTCCACTCAACCCCAATGTGCGACAGCAACCGCAACATCGTGCGCAAATCGTTTAAGTGCGGCACACGATGCAACACAAACGGCTGATCGGTGAGCAACGCCGCCGCCAACAACGGCAACGCCGCATTCTTCGCGCCGCTAATCTGGACGGTGCCTATTAATGGATTGCCGCCGTGAATGAGAAAATGATCCATGTTTGTTCCTCGGATTAGGAGATTAGGAAGGGAACGAGCGAGGGACGAGGGACGACCGTTCGCTGACGCTCACTGGGACGAAGGACGCAACGGCAGTCACTCATTGCAGTTTCGTCCCTCGTCCCAGCGACCAAAGGGAGCGGTCGTCCCTCGTCCCTCGCACTCCTAGCTCCTCATCATCGCCCGACACATCCGCCGCACACCATGCACATCACACCGCACCTCGATGGCGCTGTATGCCCCAGTGGCGTGCAATAAAGCAACAATCTGTTCATCCTGCCCCTGACCACATTCCAAAAAAATCAATCCGCCCGCGCGTAAATATTGCGGCGATTCGGCGATAATCCGCTGCAGAACGGCCAATCCGGCCGCTTCCGCAACAATCGCGTTTTGCGGTTCGAAGTCGCGCACCTCGGGTTGCAACGCACTCCAATCGCGCGGATCGCAATACGGCGGATTGCTCACAATGACGTCGAACACCCCGTCATCTGCGGACCACAGATCGCCCGCAACACATTGCACACGCTCCGCCACGCCGTGTCGCGAAATATTTTCCTGCGCCACCTGCAACGCCGCGGCCGATTGATCGAGCAACACAATGCGATCGTGTGCGCGTTCACACGCGAGCGTGATGCCGATACAACCGGAACCGGTGCCGACATCAAGAATGTGCTGTGCAGCCGCAGACAGAGTCTCGATCATCCATGCGACCAATTCTTCGGTTTCCGGTCGTGGAATCAGCACCGACGGATTCACCACAAATTCGCGCCCCCAAAAACTCTGTGTGCCCAAGATGTATTGCAACGGTTCACGCGCCAAGCGGCGTTGTACTAGTACATGAGTACGCTCTACCGTGGCGGCGTTGAGCAGCTCCTGCCCCCGCAGATGCAGATCGACGCGCGCGCAGCACAAGACGTGCGCCAGCAGCCATTCGGCGTCGACACGCGGCGAGGCAATGCCCACGCTCGCCAATTGTTCGGTGATGGTGTCAAGTAGCGCACCCAATGTCATGACGTACTCTTGAGTGCGGCGGCCTGATAGAAATTGCGCACCGCATCGATGAGCGGATCGAGCTCGCCATTCATGATGCTATCGAGTTGATGCAACGTGAGTCCGATGCGATGATCGGTCACGCGACTTTGCGGAAAATTGTAGGTCCGGATTTTTTCGCTGCGATCGCCGCTGCCCACCTGTTCGCGACGCGAAGAAGAAATCGCGCTCGCCTGCGCCTGCTGTTCTCGCTCCAACAACCGCGCGCGCAAAATCTTCATCGCCTTCGCCTTGTTTTTGATTTGCGAACGTTCATCGCGACACGTCACCACAATCCCGCTCGGCGCGTGCGTAATGCGCACCGCGGAATCGGTCGTATTCACGCCCTGCCCGCCCGGCCCCGAGGCGCGAAACACATCGATGCGCAGATCGCTTTCGCGCACGTCGATTTCGACATCGTCCGCTTCCGGCAACACCGCGACCGTCACAGTGGACGTATGAATCCGCCCGCTCGCCTCGGTCTTCGGCACGCGTTGCACGCGATGCACCCCACTTTCATATTTCAACACGCTGTACGCACCCGCGCCTTGAATCATGGCGACGATATCTTTCATGCCGCCCAGTCCGGTGGGACTCGAATCGAGGACTTCCACACGCCACCGTTTCAGTTCGGCAAAGCGGCTGTACATGCGCCACAGACTCCCCGCAAACAGCGCCGCTTCGTCGCCGCCCGCGCCACCGCGAATTTCCAGGATCACGTTGCGATCGTCGTTGGGATCTTTGGGCAACAGCTGCAGTTGCAGTGCGCGTTCCAGTGCCGTCACACGCACTTGTAACGCGGCGATGTCTTCTTTCACCATCGCCTGCATGTCAGGATCGGACTCACTCTGCAGCAGCTGCTGATTTTTTTCGAGTGCGGATTGACAGTGTTGATAGGCGAAAAAATTTTCCACGATGGGGCGAAACTGCGCATGCTCTTTCGCCAACGTCTGATAGCGTCGCGGATCGGCCGCGACTTCCGGACTTCCCAATTCCGCGCCAATCGCCTCGAAGCGCTGCGCAATAGTTTTCAGTTGATTCCACATGGATCGCTACCGAGGCTGCGCAAAAAAAAGCCCACTGTGAGTAATCACAGTGGGCCTAGTGAACCCCGCCAGTTGGGGAAATAGGGGGACAATGGCGGGCCCACAGAAAAAATTACGCGCTCGCCTTCGCTTTCGCTTCGTTAAATTTGGCGTACTTCTTCCGGAATTTGTCGACCTTGCCAGCGGTGTCGATCAATTTTTGCTTGCCCGTAAAAAACGGATGGCACGACGAACAGATTTCCACCGTGTAATCGCGGCCCATGGTCGATGTGGTTTTGAGTGCCGACCCGCACGCACAACTAATGGTGATTTCCTTCAATGCCGGATGAATTTTTTCTTTCATAACCCTCGCTCCTTCAGAATGACCTCTAATGAAGGGGCGCAGCTATCATGCAGATTTGCCGAGAGCAAGCGCGTTTTTACGGTTTTCCGGCAATTTTGGCGCAATAGGCCTGCAGCTGGGCGTCGGAGTAGACGCGCGGGGCGCGACGGCCTTCGGCGGTTTGAGTCAGCGGATGTTTGGTCGAGGCACCGACATACTGGGCATTCGCCGCGGGCAGCGATTTTTTGTCAACAAATCCCAGATATTGCGCAATTTTTTGGAGCGTTGTGGGTTTGGCGGGCGCTGGCGCCTGTTCGGGAGCCTGCCGCAACCTCCGCCGATCCCCAATCGTGCCACCGACCCCCTCACTCGAGGTAAAACCCGGGGACACCGTCCCAGCACTGCGATACTGTTTAATCGAATTATTCCCCATGTTCGCCTCGTCGTCGTGATGCGCTGCGCGTTGTTCCCCCGTGAAAGAGCAAGATCCTTGCCAGCAGTTTCGACTCCGCTAAAAACAATGCGTCGCTTCAACAATTGAATATTACACGATTTTTTTTGGTGCCAGGCACTTTTTTTCTCGGTGCCAGGCACACGGCAACGGGGCAGACTTCCCACCACTGAAGGAAAATGGCGACTATAGTTTCCAGCAACGTCCCCAAATTTATGCGTCGCGATACGCCAGCCACACGACCGTCGAACCGCCGTTCACGACATCGCGTTCGATGCGTATAACGAACGGGTATTCGGCGAGCCAGTCGGGGAGATGATCGGCGATAATACCTTGACCGTGAATCAGGCGGCCGCAGGGTTCACCATCATAGTAGAGGCGATCGACAAAGCCCAGGGCGGCGGTTTTGGCCTCGTCAAAGCGATGCAGATGCAGATCGTATTCACGCATATCACGTCCGCAAATCTATGGTTGAGCGGCAGCGGCCAATTGCATGATGGCGGGATGATCTTTTACGGCGACCGGATATTTCCCGGTAAAGCAGGCGTCGCAAAACCATTCCTGATGGTCGCGTTTGTCGAATTGAAATAATCCCTCTTCACTCAGGTAACCCAGCGAATCGGCGCCGACGAACGCACGAATTTCTTCGATACTTTTTTGCGCCGCGATGAGTTCTTCGCGCGTGGGAATATCGATGCCATAAAAACAGGGCCACCGCGTCGGTGGTGCGGAAATACGCAAGTGGACTTCTTTCGCCCCAGCCGCCCGCACCATGCGCACAATTTTGGCACTCGTGGTGCCGCGCATGATCGAATCGTCGATGAGAGCGACGCGTTTCCCCGCCAGCACCTCGCGCACCGGATTGAGTTTCAACTTCACACCAAAATTGCGAATCGATTGTTCCGGTTCGATGAACGTTCGACCGACGTAATGACTGCGAATGAGTCCCAGCTGAAACGGCGCGCCGGAAACCTGCGCGTAGCCTATGGCAGCGGGCGTTCCCGAATCGGGCACCGGACACACCACATCGACGTCGGCGGGTTGTTCTTGCGCCAAGACTTCACCGAACCGCACGCGCATTTGGTACACATCACGCCCATAAATGTGGCTGTCGGGCCGCGCGAAATAAATATATTCGAAGATGCACTGCGCGCGCCGCGATGCGGTGCCCACACGACGACTCTGCAATCCGTTCCCATCGATCACAATCAGTTCGCCCGGTTCGACATCGCGCACATAGGTGGCCTCGACCAAATCGAGCGCACACGTTTCCGACGCCAACACCCAGGTGTCGCCGAGCTTGCCCAACACCAGCGGTCGCCACCCGTGTGGATCGCGCGCCGCAATGAGTTGCGTCGGCGAACAAAACAGAAACGCATACGAACCTTCGACCTGCTGCAACGCCGATGTGATGCGCTCGGGAAGCGGCGTTTGGTGCGGCTGCGCGGCGATCAGGTGCATCACTACTTCCGAATCCATCGTCGATTGAAAAATCGAACCGTGTGATTCGAGTTGCGTGCGCAACACGCCCGCGTTGGTCAAGTTGCCATTGTGCGCCACCGACAAACAACCGCCTGCATAGTTGATCACAAACGGTTGCGCGTTTTGCAGTACCGACGAACCGGTCGTGGAATAGCGCGTGTGTCCAATCGCCACCGCTCCCGACAACCGCGCCAACACCTCGCGCGAAAAAATATCGGTGACGAGTCCCATGCCTTTCTGTTCTCGCAACCGCTGTCCGTCCGCCACGACAATGCCCGCGCTCTCTTGCCCACGATGTTGCAACGCGTGCAGACACAAATACGCCAGGTTCGCTGCTTCAGAGTGTTGGGAGATGCCGACGATGCCGCACATGTTTTTGTCCTTAGGTTCTTATGTTCTTATGTCCCGATGTCCAAGGTCCCGAGGTCGGGTGCTCTATCACACATCTTTCGCAATGCGGCGCAAGGTGCCGTTCCAGGCGCTTTGCAAGGCCGACACGGAAATATCGATGACGTCATCGATGAGGAGTTGTTCGCCGCCGACGACGCCGATGTGATGCAACGGGACGTGTGCGGTCATCGCCAATGTTTGCAACGTGGCAAGATGTGAAGCAGCACACGTCACGAGAATGCGACTCGCTCCTTCGCCAAACAATTTTTCATCGCGACGCGCATTGCACACCGGCAGCGTAATGGTCGCACCGAGATTTTTCGGACTCGTCATCGCGCATTCGGCCAGCGCCACCGCCAGACCGCCGTCCGACACGTCGTGCGCCGAGGCAATCAGATCGCGCGCAATTGCGTCGAGACAGAGTTGCTGCACACCACGCTCACGTTGCAAATCGAGATGGGGAATTTTTCCGGCGACACGGTGATGGATTACGGCAAGATATTCGCTCCCACCCAATGTGCCTGCGACATCGCCCAACAACACCACCTGTAAACCAGCGGTGGGGAAGCCTTGGCGGCGATGGCGTGAAATATTTTCCAGAATGCCCACCATACCAATCATGGGTGTGGGATAAATCGCGGTGTCATTCGTTGCGTTGTACAAACTGACGTTGCCGCTTACGATCGGTGTGTGCAACGCCAGACACGCCTCGCGAATGCCCAACACGGCCTGTTCAAATTGCCACATGATTGCCGGATCTTCCGGGTTACCAAAGTTGAGGCAATCGGTGGCGGCCTGCGGCACCGCACCGCTGCAGACCACGTTCCGCGCCGCTTCGGCGACTGCGTGCGCCGCACCCCAGAACGGATCGAGATAACAATAACGACTGTTGCAATCGACCGCGAGCGCAACACCGCGCTCGGTATTTTTTACACGCAACACCGCCGCGTCGCTGCCGGGCAACACCACGGTGTTGGTGCCAACTTGCTGATCGTATTGTTCCCACACCCACGCGCGACTGCACAGATTCGGACTGGCCACGAGCGTTTGCAGAACATGCGAACAATCGCTCGGCACCGGAATTTTTTCGAGATCGAGTTGTTGCACCGCATCCTGCCACGCGGGCCGCGCGCGCGGACGTTCATAGCGCGGCGCCTCGTGCACCACCGGCGCCACCGGCAAATCGATCACGACCTCGCCATGCATTGTACCGCGCACACGACCGGTATCCGTGACTTTGCCGACCACGCGCGCATCGAGATTCCATTTCGAAAAAATCGCCAGCACTTCCGGTTCACGACCGCGTTCCACCACCATGAGCATGCGCTCCTGCGATTCCGACAACATCAAATCGTACGCCGTCATGTTGGATTCGCGCTGCGGGACCGCGTCGAGATTGAGCGCCAGGCCGTTACCCGCGCGCGACGCCATTTCAAACGCACTACTCGTGAGTCCCGCCGCACCCATATCTTGAATACCTAAAATCGCGCCGGTGTGCATCGCGGCAATGCAAGCCTCGAGTAATAATTTTTCCGTGAAGGGATCGCCGACTTGCACGGTGGGACGACGTTCTTCGTTGCCTTCACCAAACGACGCACTCGCCATGGTCGCGCCGTGAATTCCATCGCGTCCGGTTTTGGAACCAACGTACAAGACCGGATTGCCCACGCCGCGCGCGCTGCCCAGAAATATTTTATCTTTGTCGACGAGCCCGATCGTGAAGGCATTCACGAGAATGTTGCCGTTGAAGCACGCATCGAATTGAATTTCGCCGCCGACCGTGGGCACACCGACACAATTGCCATACCCGCCAATCCCCGCCACCACGCCGCGCAGCAGATGTGCGGTCTTGGCGTGATCGGCGTGGCCAAATCGCAACGCGTTCAGATTCGCAATCGGTCGCGCACCCATCGTGAAGACGTCGCGCAAAATGCCGCCGACACCGGTCGCCGCACCTTGATACGGTTCGATGAACGACGGATGATTGTGCGATTCCATTTTGAACGCGAGCGCCAAATCGTCGGTAAAATCGATAATTCCGGCATTTTCGCCCGGTCCGTGAATGACCCGCGGTCCAGTCGTTGGTAATTTGCTCAAGAACGCGCGCGAACTTTTGTAACTACAATGCTCCGACCACATCACCGAAAATATTCCCAACTCGGTCAGATTCGGTTCGCGACCAATCGATGCGACGATGCGTTGATACTCGTCTGGCGTCAGGCCGTGTTGCTGGATAATTTCTGGAGTGATCATAGTGCGCCACGCATCATCGAGTGAAAAATTCCCAATCCGTCTTCCCCGCCGAGCAGCGCATCGACGACGCGTTCGGGGTGCGGCATGAGGCCCAGCACATTGCCGGCCTCGTTGCAAATGCCGGCGATCTGCGCGCAAGAACCGTTGGGATTCGCGCGATCGTCAACCACGCCATCAGGCGTGCAATAGCGAAAAATAATTTGTTGGCGCGACGCCAACTGTGCGAGTGTTTCTGCATCGGCGTAGTAACAACCATCCATGTGGGCAATCGGCATCGCCGCAACGGACGCGACGTGCGTGGTGAACGGGGTGTCGGTGCGCGCGCATTGCACATGAATCGTGCGACAAACAAATCGCAGATCGCGATTCCGCAAGAGTGCGCCGGGCAACAATCCGGCTTCGGTCAGAATTTGAAATCCGTTGCAGATACCCAGCACCAAACCGCCGCGCTCGGCAAACACACGCACTGCCTGCATGATCGGGGAGCGCGCTGCCATCGCGCCGGAACGCAGATAATCGCCATACGAAAATCCGCCGGGCAGAATCACCGCCTGCACGTTCGATGGCAACGCGCGTTCATCGTGCCACGCCCACGCGACCGTTCCGCCGACCCGTTCGATCGCAAACGCGCAATCCTGATCGCAGTTACTGCCGGGGAATTGGATGATGGCGGTTAGCATCGCTCACTCTTCAATATTCAATTCATATTTCTCTATCACCGCATTCACCAACAATTGGTCACACACCCGCTGGGCGGCGGTGCGTGCGTGTTCTGCGTCTGAAGCGTTCACGGAAAATTCAATGAGCTTGCCGACGCGCACGTCGCTCACACCCTCGACGCCCAAATGGCGCAGCGATTCCTCGACCGCTTTTCCTTGCGGATCCAGCACCCCAGATTTCAAGCGCACTTCAACGCGTGCTTTCATAAAAACCTCAGTCGTGATTTGTGGTGCGTGATTCGTGCACTGCATTCAACATCGGCACGTCGGCACATCGACACGTCGGCACAATTCAACTCACACTCGCACACACCAACCGATAGACGCGTTGATACGATTCGGCGACTTTGCCTAAATCGCGGCGGAAACGGTCTTTATCGAGCTTTTCGCCGGTTTGCGCGTCCCACAAGCGACAGGTGTCGGGCGTGACTTCATCGGCGAGTACGATCTGGCGCGTGCCGTGTGCATCGATCCAGCTACCAAATTCAAATTTGCAATCGACCAGGCTGATCCCGATACCCGCAAAATATTCGGTGAGAAATGTATTCACACGGCGCGCGGCGACATCGATGTGTGCGAGCTCCGCGTCGTTCACCAAATCAAACGCGCGAATATGTTCGACGTTAATGAAGGGATCGCCCAACGCGTCGTCTTTCAAATAATATTCGAGAATGGGAAACGGCAGCGCCCCACCTTCGTCTGTGCCCATACGCTTCGCCAACGAACCCGCAATGCGATTGCGCATGACGACTTCGAGCGGAAACATCTGGCAGTGTCGCACCAGCATGTCGCGATCGGTGAGCCGTTCCAGATAATGCGTCGCGATGCCCGATTTTTCCATGAGCTGGTAGAGAATCGAGGCAATGTGATTATTGATCACGCCCTTATTCTGAATCGTGCCGCGCTTGGCCGCGTTGAATGCGGTTGCGTCGTCTTTGAAATGTTGAATGACCACGCCGGGCTGATCCGTGGCGTAAATGATCTTCGCTTTGCCTTCGTACATTTTCTCGCGTTGTTCTGTCATCGTGCGCGTCCCCCTCACCCTGCCCTCTCCCCAAAGGGAGAGGAGGCATCTATTCAAACACCCGATCGAAAATTGTTTGCACGTGTCGCAAGTGGCGCTGGGGATCGAAGACGCGCGCGAGTGCGGTCGCCGATAATTTTTTCGTCACCTGCGGATCGCCGGACACCAGCGCGCGAAAATCGCCGCTGGTTTGCCAGGCGTGCATGGCGTGGCGCTGCACCAGGGCATACGCGGCCTCGCGGGTGACTCCCGATTCAATCAGCGCCAGCAAGAGTTGCTGCGAAAAAATCAGCCCGCGCGTGGCATCGAGATTTTTTTGCATGCGCTCCGGGTAGACGCACAGCCCATCGAGCACACCGGCGAGTCGATGCAACATGAAATCGAGCAGAATGGTCGCATCGGGCGCAATGACGCGTTCGACGGCGGAATGCGAAATATCGCGTTCGTGCCACAATGCCACATTTTCCAGCGCCGCCGCGGCGTACCCGCGCATCAAGCGCGCACCGCCGGTGAGATTTTCCGAGAGAATCGGATTGCGTTTGTGCGGCATCGCCGACGAACCTTTTTGTCCCGGAGTAAACGGTTCTTCCACCTCGCGCACCTCGGTGCGTTGCAAATGACGAATCTCCACCGCGACCTGTTCGATGCTCGCCGCCACCAGCGCGAGCGCAGAAAAATATTCGGCGTGCCGATCGCGCTGCACGACTTGCGTGGCGATTTTTGCGGGTGTGAGTTTCAGTTGGCGCAACACATAGGTTTCGATGACGGGCGGCAGATGCGCGTAGGTCCCGACGGCGCCGGACAATTTGCCCACCGCAATGCGCGGACGCAATTCCCGCAGGCGTTCCTGATGGCGCGCGAAGGCCGCGTACCAGAGCGCGAGTTTGAGTCCAAACGTCGTGGGCTCGGCGTGAATGCCGTGCGAGCGACCGATCATGATCGTATCGCGATGTTCCTTCGCGCGGCGTTTCAAAATTTTTTGCAGCGTGGTGATACGCGCCAGAATTAGATCGAGCGCGTCGGTGAGTTGGGTTGCAAACGTGGTGTCGACGACATCGCTGGAAGTCAGCCCCATGTGAATGAATCGACCGTCGGGTCCGACGAGTTCGGTCACCGACGAGAGAAACGCAATCACGTCGTGCTTCACGTCGCCCTCGATCGCTGCGATCCGCGCCGGATTGATTTTGGCGCGTGCTTTAATGGTCGCGAGCGCCTTCGCAGGAATTTTTCCCCGCCGCGCCCAGGCCTCGCACGCAAAAATTTCCAGCGCGAGCCAGCGCTGAAAACGAGCCCCGTCAGTCCAGAGCGCACTCATTTCCGGCAGTGAATAGCGTGAGATCATAAATGAAAAATCCGCAGCAAGGTTCTGAAATTGAAACGATTTGGGCCTTATACCATCCGATTTTGCATTTGCAACTCGAAAGCCGCGGATTTATTGGTTACCATAGTGGTTGTGCAACGCCTCCGAATCCTCAGCGCATGTGCGATTAGTCTCTGTTTTCTGCTCATAGCCTCTGGCCACGCCCGCGCCGACGATCAACCGATCATCCCGGAAAGTGCCCCGGTCAGCGCGCCCAGTCCCGACGCATCCGCCACGCCGCCTACCGATACACCACCCGCACCGACCGTCCGCTATTTTCGCTACCTGCGCCTCGTCACCGACATCACGCTCGATTATTTATTTTTGTACAATAAACAGACCATCACACTGACGTATCACATCGATACCCGACAGCGTTTCGATCTGCCCGCCACGGTCGATATTCCGGTCCACGCCACACTCAAAGGCAAGGCTCCCGTGCTGGTCGCGGCCAATAGCGCACTCGTACAATGGAACGATGGTCGCTGCGATTTGTTGGTGCAGGTCCCCGACGCACCATTCGAATTGCGCTACAGCGAACCGCGCCCCGGATTAGGCAGTGTCACACTCGACAGCTTCGGTCCGGTGAGCGAGGCGTGGGAATCGCAATGTTCCATGTTGAGCGATCCGACCACACGCTTCGACACCAGCGGCCCGCCGGAACAGTGGATCAATCACGTGTTTGCAAAGATGAAAGAACAGCTCAAGGATTTCTCGATTCCCGCGATCGATTCGATTGAAACCAGCGAGACCTTTCGTGTCGAGGCGGAAAGTGTGAAGGACGACAATGTGGGCAACATCGATTTGCGTGCGCAAGGCATGATCCTGCTGGAACCCATCGAACAAGAACCCATCGCCCCCGGCCCGCCCCCACCATCTGCCGACAGCAAACCACCGTTGTGAATCTTAACGCACCCGTGCGATCGCTCCCAATTGCTCCCGAATTTCTTTGAGCGTGAAGCGTTGCGACTGGAATGTTTTGATCTGTTGCACGCGCTGTAGCATCTCGCGGGCGTACAGCTGATAGCCGGCGGGTGTGACTTCCGCAATTTCCAACAATCCTGCGGTGGTCCAATGGCGAATCGTCGACACGGTTTCGTGGGCAAGGCGCGCCAGTGCGCCAATGCGCAGCAAACGCGTCTCCTCCGCTGGCGGTGCCGCAGTTTTTCCACGCACCGCGTGCAAATAAATATCGAGCGAACGATCCACGGCCCGCGCGATGAGTTGAAAAAACACCGCTTTCGATCCACCCAGCTGCGCCGTTTCTAACGCCTGAATGTATGCGAGCCGATCCCGCGTACGAATGATCGCGGGAGGATATCCCGCCTGCAGGAGCAGCAGATTCATCAGGAGTCGTGCGGTGCGGCCGTTGCCGTCGACAAATGGATGAATCGTCACAAGTTCATAATGCGCCAGCGCCGCGCGTTCCACCGCGTGCATTTTTTTGTTGGCGTGCACCGCGCGCACACAGCGCTGCAGGAGATCGGGCACCTTCAAAAAATTCGGCAAGACGACCGTTGAACCGGCAATCCGCACCGACACGCGACGGTAGCGACCGGCACTGGCGTCATCGATGCCCTTCAAAATCAGCGCGTGAATGCGCAGAATATCGTCTTCGGTAATTTTGGCTGGCTTGCGCGCCACCAACGCGCGCACCCAATCCAGCGCAGCCGCATGATTGGTGGCCTCGAGATGCTCGACCAGACTTTTACCACCAACGGTAATGCCTGTGCCGACCACCAGCGCCGTTTCCTGACGAGTGAGCGTGTTCCCCTCGATGGCGTTGCTCGTGTAGGTCAGTTCAACGCGAAACCAGTCGTCCAGATTCCGCACCAACGCCGTCTTCAGCGGTCGATAGCGCGCCAACTGTTTTTTCTTTTGCGTGAGTGCTTGGTACATGGCGCAAAGTATAAAGTATCACGTAACGGTTTACAACTGCAATGTCGGTTCGTCCCAGTCTTCTACCGTTTCACTGGTGGAGCCGTCGCTGTGTTCGGCGCGGGCGAGCAGCAGGGTGATGTTGTCGTCACCACCGTTCGTGTTGGCGGTTTCGATCAGGGTTTGGCAGGCATTCGAGAGATCGCTGCTGGCCACGATGCGACAGAGTTCGGCGTCGTCGACCATGTTGGTGAGTCCGTCGCTGCAGAGCAACATGGTGTCGCCGGGGCGCACAGGACGCACGTCGAGTTCGAGATCGACGGTGTCTTGAAACCCGACCGAACGCGTGATGATATTTTTGTAGCGATGCGTTTTCGCGTCGGTGCGCGAGAGAATACCGGCGCGCATTTGCTCGCCGACCAGCGAATGATCGACCGTGAGTTGTTTGATGGCGTTGCCGCGAATGAGGTAGCCGCGCGAATCACCGACGTTGCCCAAATACGCCACACCGTCTTGAATCCAGAGCACCACCACGGTGGTGCCCATGCCCTTCAGATTCGGTTGCTGAATTGAGCGCAGATAGATGCGGCGGCTGGCCATTTCGACGGCATATTGCAAGATGCGCCGCGGATCGCGCCCGCGCACGCCTTCGGTGGTGTCTTCCACGGTGGCATCGGGATCATCGACAAACTGACGCACGACTTCCACAATGGTCGTGACGGCCATATGGCTCGCCAACCCGCCCCCAACGTGGCCGCCCATGCCGTCGGCGACCACATAGAGTTGCAGCGCGTCGTCCCAACAAAACGAATCTTCGTTGCGCTCGCGCCGCCGCCCGACGTCGCTTAGACCCCACGCGCTGATTTTGAGTACCGCCGGTGGCGATGGTGCATCGGACATAGGACGGTCAGTATAACGAATCAGATTGCGAAGCAAAATGAAAATGGCCTAGGTGGTTTGTGCCGTGGTGCCGATGTGCCGAAGTGCCGATGTTTCAATATGGCGACTAGAAAAACACACCATGACCTCCACGCCCACATCATCACCACACGAAACGAGCGCACCGCTCGCAGAACGGTTGCGGCCGCAGGCGTTGGGCGAATTTGTGGGACAGTCAGAATTGGTCGGACCGGACGGCGTGATTCGGCGGGCGTTGGCGAGCGGAAAAATTCCGTCGATGATTTTGTGGGGACCGCCCGGCGCGGGGAAAACCACGCTCGCACAAATTCTGGGGCGCGAAATCGACGCGACCTGGCATTACATTTCCGCCGTCTTGTCGGGCATCGCGGAATTGCGCGAACTCGTGCAGCGCATCGCCAGCGAGCGCGACACCCTGTTTGCCACGCGCCACATTCTGTTCGTCGACGAGATTCATCGCTGGAACAAGGCGCAACAAGACGCGTTGTTGCCATATGTCGAACACGGCACAATCACGCTCATCGGCGCCACCACGGAAAATCCGAGCTTCGAAATCATCGGTGCGTTGTTGTCGCGCTGCCAGGTGTTCGTGTTGAACGCGCTCAATGAAAACGATTTGCAGCAAATCGCCGCGCGTGCGCTCTGCACGTTGGATTGCACGATGACCGACGACGCGCTGGCGTGGGCGGTGCGCGCGGCCGATGGCGATGCGCGGCATTTACTGAATCTGCTGGAGCTGGCGTGTGCCCAGCGCGCGGACCCAACGCGCGCACTGACCATTGAAGATCTGGCAAAGAGCGCGCAATCCAAACGCGTGCGCTACGACAAAGCGGGCGAGGAACATTACAACCTGATTTCGGCGTTCATCAAAAGTATGCGCGCGAGCGATCCGGACGCGGCGATTTATTATTTGGCGCGCATGTACGAGGCCGGCGAAGACCCGCGCTTTCTGGCGCGGCGCATGGTGATCTTTGCGAGTGAAGACATTGGCAACGCCCATCCCGGCGCACTGCCATTCGCGGTCGCGGCGTTTCAGGCGTACGAATGTGTGGGCCAGGCCGAAGGTTGGATTCCGCTGGCGCAGGCCGCCACCTATTTGGCGTGCGCGCCGAAAAGTAATGCGAGCTACGCCGCGTACAAATCAGCAAAAACCGACGTCGAAAATTGCGGCACACTACCGACGCCGTTGCACTTGCGCAACGCACCCACCGCGCTCATGAAAAATCTGGGCTACGGCGCCGACTATCATTACCCGCACACCGATCCATCCGCCGCCGCCGCACAGACGTATCTGCCCGACCAACTGCGCGGGAAAATTTATTATCAGCGACCGAAGAGATAGGAGAGAGGAGATAGGCCGTGTGGACATATTATTTGCGAGTGGACCTGCGGCGAGCTGTTTTCTGTGCGGCACGACGCCTCCCGCGAGCCCGCCAATGGCCCATTGGCCAGTCGCTAGAACGTCAGTACCGCCCGACCGCAAGTCACGCCGGACGCGTTCTAAAACAGCTCGCCACAAGTCGAGAGTGGCAAGTGAACGAGCGCTTCATCCAGATTGAACAATCGTGTTGCCGCGAGGGGTAGGGTCCAGAGGGAGCAAGCAGGTAAACTTACGCCAGTGGCTGAAG
>OBEQ010127358.1_pt1 | contig 29395 bp, 29 predicted proteins | sample 1670901 | NCBI WGS metagenome assembly OBEQ01 (sample SAMEA104232315, study PRJEB22302) | groundwater metagenome | biome: forest; feature: aquifer; material: groundwater | place: USA | collected 2011-08-07 | depth 5.4 m
CGGACACCTTTGACATTGCCTCCGAGGGACCGATTGAAGGGTAAGTCCGAGCTGGCGCCCCTGGCTCCCTGGCGTTTCAGATCTCTGGCAGTTACGCTGCCTTCTTCACGCGTGCCGCCGCGTCAGTCACACCATGCACCTTCTCCAGGTGCGCGGCGATCTTGTTCGCCAGGTCCTCCGCCGCCGGGAGCAGCGCCGGCGCCAGCATGGCATTCACCAGCGGTCCGGTCGGGCCGCCCGCGTCCATGCGCAGCGTGAACGTCAGCTCCGACGTGGGCCGACCCGCGGCGGGCCCGAGCTGCGCGCGCGCCGGGCCGCCGCCGTGCATCATGCGGAACAGCCGGCGGAACAGCGCGTCGACGAAGCGGCGCCACAGGCCCTTCTTCACCGCGACCGGCGCGGGCGCGTCGTCGGTCACCGCGCCCATGACCAGCGTGCCGCCGCCGTCGACCTGCTCGTTGAGCCCGGTCAGCGTGAAGCTCACGCGCGCCGGACCGTTCCACTCGGTCACTTGTGCCTTGAGCTGGACCATGCGGCTGAGCACGCCGACGTCGCCCTTGAGCGTCCAGATCGAGTCGGTCTCGCTCAGGATCTCGTGCTTCTGGTAGCCGGTCAGAAACGGCGCCCAGTTGTTCATGTCCTTGACGAACTCCCAGATGGCCTCGGGAGCCAGATGCATTCGCGTCGAGTAGGCAACCTCGGGCATGGGAACCTCCTGGCTACGCCGGGCGCTGCTGCGCTGCGTGCGCGCCGGCGATGAATCCGAACGTCATTCCGGTGCCGATGGTCGCGCCCGCACCCGGGTAACCCGGGCCGGTCACGCCGGCCATCACGTTGCCGGCCGCGTACAGCCCGGCGATGCTCTCGCCGTCGACCCGCAGCACCTGCGCGTGCGGCGTCACGCGTGCGCCGCCCTTGGTGCCCAGGCCGCCGGCGTGCACCTGCAGCGCGTAGAAGGGCGGCTTGGCGATGGCGCCCAGGTTGGGATTGGGCGTGTTGGCCGGATCACCGTAGAAGTGGTCGTACACGCTCTCGCCGCGGCGGAAGTCGCGATCGACGCCGTCGCGGGCGAAGTCGTTGAAGCGAAGCACGGTCTCGTCGAGGCCGCGCGCGTCGATGCCGACCTTGGCGGCCAGCTGCTCGAGCGTGTCGGCGCGCGTGATCCACTCGGGCAGGGGCATGCCCGGCACCGAGGTCAGCAGGGCGTAGCGCTCGACGAAGCTGTGATCGAGGACCAGCCAGGCGGGCAGGTTGGGCCGCTCGTAGCTGACCGCGTCGAAGTCGAAGAACGGCTTCATCATGTCGTTGTAGTTGTGCGCCTCGTTGACGAAGCGCTTGCCCCGACGGTTCACGATGATGCTGTGCGGCAGCGAGCGGATGGCGAAGTCGCCGCGGTTGAGCTGGCGGCCGTCGTACTCCTCGCCGGGGATGACCACCGACGGGCACCACCAGGCCTCGCTCATGTTGCCCAGGTCGGCGCCCAGCGCCATGACCATGCGCAGACCGTCGCCGTCGTTGCCGGGCGGGCTGTTCGGGTGGGTCAGCTGACCGCCCAGGAACTGCGCGCACAGATCCTTGTTCCACTCGAAGCCGCCCGAGGCCAGGATGACGCCGCGCCTGGCGCCGATGAGCAGCTCACGCCCGTTCTGCTCGGCGCGCAGGCCGACCACGCGGCCGTTGTCGACCACCAGCTCCCTGGCCGACACGCCCATCTGCGGCTCGATGCCCTTGTCGAGCAGGCCCTTGAGCAGGCCGCCGCACAGCGCGCCGCCCGACGAGATGAGCCCCTCCGACAGGCGCTTGCCCAGCAGCTTGAAGGGCAGCTTGAGCGGGCTCGAGAACACGCCCCAGTCGGTCGCCTCGGTCACCGACATGACGGTCATGCCGAAGATGGGCGAGCGGCGCAGGCGATCCTTCCACGCGCCCAGCTCCTTGGTGTCGAAGATGCCCGGATCGAGCGAGCGAGCGCCCGGCTTGCCACCGTCGAACTCGGGGTGGTAGTCGGGGTACTTGGCCAGGGCGGTGAACTTGAGCGGCGTGGCCGACTCGATGAACTCGAGCATCTTGGGCGCGAAGTCGACGAAGACCTCGAGCAGCTTGTCGTCGGAGCGGCCGTCGGCGAGGCGACGGGTGTAGCGCAGCGCCTCGTCGCGCGAGTCGGCCACGCCGACCTCGGTCATGTGGTGGTTGCAAGGCACCCACATCACGCCGCCCGAGACCGCCGTCGTGCCGCCCACCTTGGGCGCCTTGTCGATGATGACGACCTTGGCGCCCTGCGCGTGCGCGGCCAGCGCCGCGGTCATGCCCGCGCCGCCCGTGCCGACGACCAGCACGTCGGTCTCGAGCTGCCACTTGATGCCCTTCTTGAACCACATGCCGGGAGGCTCCTAGCGGTTGGCCGCGTGTCGGCCGGCGATGTAGCCGAAGACCAGACCGCGCAGGTTGGAGAGGCCGCTCTGGTAGCCGGCGCCGATGTCGATGGGTGCGGTGGTGTTGCCCGCTGCGTACAGCCCCGGAATGGCCCGGCCGCGCGCGTGGATGACCTGCGCGGCCACGTTGGTCTTCAGGCCGACGGCGTTGACACCGACGGAGCAGACCTTGAGGCGCAGGCCGTAGTAGGGCGCCTTGTCGAGCGGGCCCAGGTTGGGCGTGGCGCGCGTGCGGTCGCCGGTCATCATGGCCGCCCACGGGTAGGTGCCGCGGTCGAAGTCGGTGTCCTTGCCCTCGGCGCACAGGCCGTTCCAGCGCGCCACGCTCGCTTCCAGGCCGGCGCCGTCGATGCCCAGCTTGGCGCCCAGCTCGCGCAGCGAAGGCGCGCGCGCGACCACCGACTCGGGCATGTCCTGCACCGGCAGGAAGGTGCCGAGCGGGTACTTGTCGCGGAAGTTCTGGTCGAAGATGAGGAAGGGCGGGAAGTTGGGCTGGGTCTGCGTGACGCCGTCCCAGGCGCGCGTCTTGGGCAGGTAGTCGCGGTAGAACGACTCGTCGCCGAAACGCTCACCCTTCTTGTTGACCCAGATCGCGTGCGGGAAGCCGCCTTCCCACGAGCCGCGCCAGAGCGGCTTGCCGTCGGCGGTCTCGCCCGGCACCTGGTAGCCGAAGAACAGGCCCAGGTTGGCCGCGGGCACGCCCGCCAGGGCGGCGCCGACCTCTTGCCCCATGATCAGCGCGTCACCCGCCACGCTGGGCTGGCACATCGAGTTCCACTCGGGCAGATCCTCGAAGTATTTCGCCAGCTCGGGGTTCCAGTCGTAGCCGCCCGCGGCCAGGATCACGCCCTTCTTGGCGCGGATCATGAAAGCCTTGCCCTCGCGCTCGGCGCGCACGCCCACGATCGCACCGTTCTCGACGATGAGCTCGCGCGCCGGCGTGTCGACGTAGGCGGGAATCTTGCGCTCGATCATCGCGGCGCGGATGAAGTACGCCATCATGCCCGGGCCGAACGTGCGCACGTCCTTGGACACGCGCTTGCCCAGCGTGGCGAAGTCCCACTTCATCACGTTGACGAAGCCGCCCCAGGCGAACAGCTCGTCGTGGGTGATGCCGTTGGGCATGTGCGGCGAGAGGTACGACTTCTTCTGCCACTCGCCCAGCTCGGCGCCGGGGAAGGGCTCGACTTCCAGGTAACGACCGGTGGCGACCGTGCCGGGCGCCTTGGGATAGTGGTAATCGGGGAAGCCCTCGATGACCTTCCAGCGCACTCCCGCCTTCTCTTCGAAGTAGCGGATGCACTCGGGACCGACGTCGAGCAGGGCCGCCTGCATCTCCTCGTCGGCGTAGCCGGCAGCGAGGAATTTGAGGTAGTCCAGGCCCGCCGCGCGCGAGTCGGACAGGCCGGCACGAGCGGCCACATGGTTGGCGGGCACGAAGACCTCGCCGCCCGAATAGGCACACACGCCGCCCAGCTTGGCGGCCTTCTCGAGGACGACGACCTTCTTGCCCAGGTCGTGCGCGGCGATGGCGGCGCCCAGGCCACCCAGGCCGGAGCCCACCGCGACGACGTCCACCTCGAGGTCCCATTTCGTACCAAAGAGAGCCATGACGTCCTCGTGGGTTTCCGCCCCACGTCCGGACTAGAACATGTTTCACTTGACCTGACAAGACGCCGATGATTGGATTTAGAACAAGTTTCAGTCACGAGAACGTCAGGTTTCGGTCGGTTTGTGCGCTCGGCTGGATTATCCTGCCCGCCATATTGGGTCGTCCTCTAGAGCAGTCGCAGGGAGTCGCCACACGATGAGCGCCGGAGTCCTGGTTCGCTTCGTCCGCTCGACCGGGGCTGCGACCCTGGCGGCGTTCGACGAGACGGGCGGGATCGCGGTGCTGCTGGGACGCGTGCTGCGCGCGCTCATCCCGCCCACGCTCGACGGGCGCGAGATGCTGCGCCAGATGTACCGGATGGGTAACCGCTCGGTGCCCATCGTGGCCATGACCGCGTTCTTCACCGGCGGCATCATGGTCATCCAGTCGGGCATCTTCGTGAAGCGTTACGGCGCCACCGGCCTGCTCGGCTGGGGCACCGGCTACGCCACGCTGCGCGAGCTGGGGCCCATCCTCATCTCGCTCATGTTCTCCGGCCGCGTGGGCGCCAACAACACCGCCGAGCTGGGCACCATGACGGTGACCGAGCAGCTCGACGGTCTGCGCGCGCTGGCCATCGATCCGATCCGCTACCTGGTGGTGCCGCGCATCGTCGCCATGATGGTGACGCTCTTCTGTCTGACCCTCCTGGGCGACATGGTCGCCATGGTCGGCGCGGCGCTGTTCGGGCAGCTCCTGCTCGACGTCGAGCTGTCCACCTTCTACTACTCGGTGACCGAGAACCTGCACCTGCACGACCTGATGCACGGGCTGGTCAAGTCCATCGGCTTCGGCTTCGCCATCGCGCTGACCAGCTGTCACTTCGGCATCACCGTGAAGGGCGGCGCGGTCGGCGTCGGCCGCGCGGTCAACGCCGCGGTGGTGAGCGCCGCGACGTCGATCGTGATCATCGACTTCATCATGACGTTCCTGCTGCGCTGACCATGAGCAAGTCCAACCTCGACGCCGCCCAGTCCCGCGCCCTCGACACCGTGCGCGGCGTCGGCCGTGCAGCCATCGATGTCGCCGACGACGTGCGCGGGCTGCGCTGGATGGTCATGCGCACCATCTACGGCACCTTCAAGGGTCGCTGCGAGCGGCAGATGCTGGTGCGCCAGCTCTACCACATCGGCAACAAGTCGCTGGTCTTCGTGGCCGTGACGCTGGGCTTCCTGGGCATGGTGCTGGTGTTCCAGACCTGTCTGCAGGTCAACAAGATCACCGGCGACCTGTCGCAGATCGGCTCGGACTGGGTGCGCATCCTGGTGCACGAGTTCGGGCCCACGCTGACCGCCATGATGATGGCCACGCGCGTGGGCGCCGGCATCGCCGCCGAGCTGGGCTCCATGACCGTGACCGAGCAGGTCGACGCGCTGCGCATGTGCGGCGTCGAGCCGGTCGACTACCTGGTCGTGCCGCGCTTCATCGCGCACATCATCATGAGCATCGTCATCTCCACCTTCGCGGTGTGTGTGGCCATGGCCGTGGGCACCATGACCGCGTACATCTCGTTCCACGTCAACCCGCGCACCTTCTTCGTGCTGGAGAAGGTGCAGTCGGGCGACGTCATCCTGGGCGTGCTCAAGTGCATCGCGTACGGCGGTGCGATTCCCATCGTGTCCTCGTACTGTGGCCTGTCGGCGCGCGGCGGCTCGCAAGGCGTGGGCTCGGCCACCACGCGTGCGGTCATCGGCTCGTCGTTTGCCGTGCTCTTGCTCGACTTCCTGCTCTCCGGTTTTGGCTACCGCTTCCTGCAGCACACTACGGGCTCGTAAGCCCCGAGGAGTTTGCCGTGAAGGAGAACGATCTGGAGCTCAAGGTGGGGGCGCTGATCCTGGGCGCACTGGCGATCCTCGGCATCTTCTTCTATGCCCTGGGTAACTTCTCGCTCGGGCCAGGCTACGTCTTCTACGTCGACTACCGCTTCTCGGGCAACATCCAGCCGGGCGCGCCGGTCAAGGTGTCGGGCATCAAGGTGGGCAAGATCGAGGAGGTCCAGTTCCTCGGCGGCAAGCTCGACGAGAAGACCGGCCGGCGCGTGCAGGTGCGGCTCAAGGTCTGGGTGCAGAAGCGGGTCACCGAGACCATCCGCGAGGACGCCGAGTTCTTCGTCAACACCGCAGGCGTGCTGGGCGAGCAGTACCTCGAGGTCGTGCCCGGCAACTACGAGAAGCCACCCTTGCCGGCGGGCGCCGTGGTCATGGGCGTCGATCCGCCGCGCACGGATCTCATCGTGTCGCGGCTGTACGACTTCCTCGACTCGGTGACCACGCTCTTGCACGAGGACAAGGATCTCATCCGCGATCTGCTCAAGGACGGCGCGGGCGCCATCCACCAGCTCAACCTGTCGCTGACCGAGAACCGCGAGGCCATCAGCCGGCTGCTCAACTCGACCGACAAGCTGGCCTCGGAGGGCGCGGCCGTGCTCGCCAACGTGCGCACCGGCATGGGCGACCCCAAGATCATCGGCCGCACCCTGGTCCACGTCGACGAGACCATCGTCAGCTCCAACCAGGCCATCACCACGCTCACGCCCAAGGTGGGCGCCATGCTCGACGAAGGCGTGCGCGTCACCGGCATGCTGACCGACAAGCGGGTCGACAAGGTGTTCGGCGCGGTCGACTCGGCCACCGTCGCGCTCGACCGCGGCGGCGAGGTGCTGGGCGAAGCCAAGACCTTGATGACCGGCATCAACGCGGGCAAGGGCACCATCGGCCGCGTGCTGACCAAGGACGACCTCTACGCCGACATCAAGGAGCTGGTCGTCAACCTGAAGCGCAACCCCTGGAAGCTCATCTGGAAGGAGTAGCCCCGGGGTGGATCCACTGAAGAACCAGCGCTGGATCGGAGCCGGCGTGATCGTGCTGCTCGCGGGCGTGATCGCGTTCATGCTCGCGCGCGAGAACCGCAAGATCGGCCCCGGCATGACCGTCTTCGTGGAGATGTCGTCGGCCGGGCCGCTCACGCAGGGCTCGAAGGTGCGCGTGGCCGGGCTGACCGTGGGGCAGGTCGAGGAGGTCACCTTCGTGCGCCGAAGCGCCGCGGAGGGCGCGGATGTGACGCTGCGCCTGTGGATCAGCCGCAAGCATTCGTGGCTCTTGCACGAGAAGTCGGATTACTTCATCAACCAGCCCTCGCTGCTGAGCGAGCCGTACATGGAAGTGGGCGTGCCGCAGCACGGCGACCCCGGGCCCGAGCTGCGCGACGGCGCGATCGTGCACGGCATCGACCCGGCGTCGCTCGACCAGCTGCTCAATCGCTCGTACGCCATCATGCGCGAGATGGGCTCGATGATGCACAACCAGTTCCCCGAGATTGCCGACCTGGCGCGCGAGATCGACGCCATCGAGGTCACCTTCAAGGACCTGGCGGCTCAGCCGGTCTGGCACGGCGACAGCCTGACCAACCTGGTCGTCGAGGTGACCCGGACCAAGGTCTGGTTCGAGCAGGTCATTGACGAGACCAAGGGCCTGCCCGGCACCATCGCGCACGCGCGCACGTTGATCGAAAATGGCCGCGCCGCGGTGACCAAGCTGCGCCAGCACGTGAATGCCCTGACCGCCAAGATTGACAGTCTGCGCGGCAGTCTGAGCCCCGACAAGCTGGCGCGTCTGGACGCCGCGCTCGCGCGCGTGGACGTGCTGACCAAGCAGATCGACGACACGCTGGCGAGCGCCGACGCGCTCACACGCATGATTGCCAGTGGCCAGGGATCACTGGCCGCGTTCGCCGCCGACATGGAGATCGCCGACGAGACCAAGGCGCTCACCAAGATGCTCAAGGAGCAGTGGTGGCGCCTCGGACATCCGCTCGACCGCGACAAGAAGTCCGGCATGTAACAAAGCGAACTTCCTCGACGTTCCACGAGTCCACGCTTGACCAACAAAGTGAAACATGTTTCACTTTGAGACAAATGAGAGATCGCACAGACAAGATCCTCGATGTCGCGATCGAGCTGGCCGAGAAGGGCGGATTCGACAACGTCAGGCAGCGCGATGTCGCCGCTGCTGCCGGAGTCGCCCTCGGCACGCTGTACAAGCGCTTCCGCAGCAAGGAGGACATCCTCTGCGCTGCTCTGGACCGTGAAGCCGAAGAGCTCGAACGGCGCATGGAGAAGAACCCGGTCAAGGGTGATTCGCCCCTCGAGCGCGCCACGGCCCTGTTCACCTTGATGACGCGCGGCCTGTGCCGCAAGCCCAACTACGCGCGCGCGGTCATCCGCGCCATGGCCTCGGGCGTGCCCGAGACCGCGGGCAAGATCGCTGCCTACCACGGGCGCATCACCGGCCTGGTCATCGCGGCCATGCGCGGCGTGGGTCGCCTGACCTTCACCGATTCACGCACATCGCCGCCCAGCAAGGACGAGACGCGCATCGCGCTCATCCTGCAGCAGCTGTGGTTCGCCAACCTGGTCGGCTGGTCGGCCGGACTGTTCCCGCAGAACGAGATCGTCGATCACCTCGCTGACGCTGGCGGCCTGCTGTTCGTCGCCCTCGAGCACCTGTAAACGCGGAGGATCCCGATGAGCCGCTTTCCCATGCAACGCTATCCCAACGGTTGGTTCCAGGTCGCCTACTCCGACGAGCTCGAGCCGGGCGCAGTGCGACCCTTGAAGTACTTCGGGCGCGACCTGGTGCTGTTCAGGACCACCAGCGGCGAGGCGGTCGTGCTCGACGCGCACTGCCCGCACCTGGGCGCGCACCTGGGCCACGGCGGCAAGGTGGTGGGCGAGAGCGTGCAGTGCCCGTTCCACGCCTGGTGCTTCGATGCGAAGGGCCAGTGCACGTCGGTGCCCTACGCGACCAAGATTCCGCCCCGCGCGCGCGTGGGCGCCTGGAACGTGGTCGAGAAGGCCGGCCTCATCCTGACCTGGTTCCACGCCGACGGCCTGCCGCCGCAGTGGGAAGTCCCCGAAGTGCCCGAGTTCGGCAACGACGAGTGGACGACCTACGAGCGGCGCTCGTGGAAGATCAAGACGCACAACCAGGAGATGGCCGAGAACTCGGTCGACTCGGCGCACTTCCTCTACGTCCACGGCACCGTCGATCAGCCCAAGACCACGGCGGAGACCAAGGACCACGTCCTGCACATGTTCTCCGAGACCAAGATGACCACGCCCGCGGGCAAGGTCGGCGGCTCGGTGGAATCGATCCTCTACGGCTTCGGCTTCACGTTGACCCGCTTCAAGGGCATCGTCGAGACGCTGCTGGTCTCGTCGGCGACGACCATCGACGAGGACTACGTCGAGATGCGCTTCTCCTTCACGGTCAAGAAGCTGCCCCACAAGGACGTCACCAAGACGGTCGGGCGCGCCTTCATCGCCGAGATCGAGCGCCAGGTCGGCCAGGACATCCCCATCTGGGAGAACAAGGTCTACCACCAGGCGCCGCTCATCGTCGAAGGCGACGGTCCGATCGGCACGTTCCGGCGCTGGGTGAAGCAGTTCTATTCCGAGCCCAAGTCCGGCCTGCCCGTCATCGGCGCCCAGGGCAACGGAACCACGACCACCGCGACGGCGTAGCGGCCGCCGCACACGTCACGCGCCTTCCTCTCTTTCCTCTCCTTGCCACGATGCGACCGCCTCGATATGCCGTCAGGCGTGCGGGTGTGAGCAGCACATTGTAGCTGTACGAGCTCTGCACAGCCGCCTGGTCGAATTGTCACGGTGCCGGTCGAAATTCTTGTGCTATTCCGAGCCGGAACACCGGGCACATCGCTTGCTCAACCAGTGGCCCGAGGAGAGAAGAACGGGATGTCGCCGAAGCCGAAGCCGCGCGTGGGGCTGTCCACCGCCGCCGAGACCGCCTGGTACGAGCAGGAGCCTGCCGCGGAGCACGTTCCCGCCGAGCGCTCGAGCGAGTCGCGACGGCTGTTGATCCTGATCGGCGTGGGTGTCGCGCTGGTCGGTAGTGTGCTGCTGGTGGCCAGCCTGGCAGGAACGCTGCGCCGGCCCGCGCAGGTCGCGGCCGCGCCACGGTTGCAGGCGAACGCAGAGCCACTGCAGCCGCCCTCGCAGGCGCCCGCGGTCAACGCAGCGGTGGCCGCCACGCCCGCGAAGCCACCGGCCGTGCCGGCGAGGCCTCCGATCGCGCCGCGCGCGCCGGCCGCGGCTTCCGGCCCGCCCTCACCGCCGAGGAAGGTCGTCCGTGCTCCGCACTCCGCGGCGGCACCGACCCCGGCGCACAAGCCCGCCACGCCTCGGTCCAGGACGCCGGCCGCGGCGCCGCGCAAGCCGTCGCACGGTCACTTCACGCCGTAGCGCGCCGTCGCTAGTGATCCCGCTCTCTCGCCGCCGCCGGCTCGTAGTGCAGAGGTCGAGCTCGACGAGACGGACCATCCAGCAGATCGTCGGCCAGGCGCAGCGGATCTACGTCATCGTCGGCCCGTACCTCTAGACCGCGCCTACTCGTCCTCTTCCAGCTGGCCCTTCAGCCTCTCGACCACGTCGACGAACTCCTCGACGATGCCGTAGACCACTTCCTGCGACGACCTCACCTTGTTGATGCGCCCGGCGATCTGGCCGATGGGTGTGCCGATGAGCTCGCGACCGCCGGGAACGCCGGCGGCGGCGGCGCGGCCGATGCGCTGCTGGGCCTCGGCGGTGAGCATGTACTGCAGCGGCATGGGCAAGGTGCCGGGGCTGGCGTCGCTCTCCCAGGCGTCGGTCCACTTGGTCTTGAGCAGGCGCGCCGGCTTGCCCGTCCACAGCTTGGCGCGCACGGTGTCGCTCGAGGAAGCCTTCAAGATCTTCTCGATCAGCACCGGGTGGTAGTCGCTCTCCTTGACCGCGAGCCACAGCGAGCCGGTCCACACGCCGTCGGCGCCCAGGGCCAGCGCGGCGGCCGCCTGGCGGCCGGAGCCGATGCCGCCCGCGGCCAGCACCGGCACCGGCGCGACCGCGTCGACGACGTCGGGCACCAGCACCATGGGGGTGATCTCGCCGGTGTGACCGCCCGCCTCCGAGCCCTGCGCCACGATGATGTCGACGCCGACTGCAACCTGCTTGCGCGCCTGCGCGGGCGTACCCACCAGCGCCGCGACCTTGACGCCGTGCTGGTGCGCGAGCGCGACCACGTCGGCGGGCGGCGGGCCGAGCGCGTTGACCAGCAGCTTGATGGGGTGTGCGAGCGCGACCTCGACGTGGCCACGGCCGGCCGAAGGCGTCCAGCCGAGCAGCGATTCGGCGTGCGCCGCGCCCTCGGGCAGGGCGGGAATCTCGAAGCGCGTCAGCACGTCGTCGACGAACTGCTTGTGCTGCGCCGGGATCATCTTCTCCAGGGCGCCCTTGTCGACGGCTTCCTTCTGGTCGGAGACCAGGGTCTTGGCCGGCATGACGATGTCGACGCCATAGGGCTTGCCGTCGACGTGCTTGTCGATCCAGGCCAGCTCCTGCTCGAGCTCCTCGGGCGAGAAGGCCAGCGCGCCCAGCACGCCGAAGCCGCCCGCGCGGCTCACCGCCGCAACCACGTCGCGGCAGTGGCTGAACGCGAAGATGGGGAACTCGATGCCGAACATCTCGCACAGCCGCGTCTTCATGTCGCGCTCGTCTCCTCGCGCGCCAGGTCGGCGCCCAGGCGGACCAGGTGCGCCGTGGCGCCGCCCAGGGTCAGCTCGATCTGGCGCGACCACAGGTAGTAACGATAGAGCGGGTAGTCCAGGTCGAAGCCCATGCCGCCGTGCAGGTGCTGCGCCGCGTAGACCACGCGGTGCCCGGCCTCGGCGGCCCAGTACTTGGCGATGGCGACCTCACGCGTGGCGGGCAGATCGTTGGCCAGGCGCCAGGCGGCATTCCAGGTGGTCAGCTTGACCGTCTCGACGTCGATGTAGGCGTCGGCGGCGCGCTGCGAGACCGCCTGGAAGGTGGCGATGGGCCGGTCGAACTGCTGCCGCTGCGCGGTGTACGCGGCGGTCATCTGCAGGGCGCGCTCGCCGATGCCGAGCTCGAGCGCGCACAGGCCGACCAGCGCGCGGGCCAGGATCCAGTCGAGCGCCGCGCGACCCTTGTCGCCGGCGAGCAGATCGTCGGGCTCGACGCGCACGTTGTCGAGCGTGAGCGTGTGCTGGGTCTCGCCCGTGGTCGTCTGGTGGCCGAGCGTGGTCACACCCGTGGCGTGCGTGTCGACCAGGAACAGCCCGGTGTCGCCGCTATCCAGCTTCGCCGGCACGAGCACGCGCTGCGCCAGCGCCAGCCAGGGCACGTGCACCTTCTGCCCCGACAGCAGCCAGCCGCCGCGCTCGGCGCGTGCGCTGGTGCGCAGCTTGGTGGCATCGGCCTCGCCCGGCTCGTTCAGCGCCGCGGTCAGCATGATGTCGCCGCCGATGACGCCGGGCAGGAAACGCTTCTTCTGCGCGTCGCTGCCGAAGGTCGCGATGGGCAGCGCGCCCAGCACCAGCGTGGTCCACAGCGGCACCGGCGCCACGGCCGCGCCGGCCTCCTGCAGGAGCGTGCACAGCTCGAGGAAGCCATTGCCGCTGCCGCCCTGATCCTCGGGCAGCGCGGCGCCCAGGAGGCCAGCCGCGGCCAGATCACTCCACAGCTTGCGATGGAAGCGCTCGGGCGTGGCCTCGACGGCCTTGAGCACCGCGGGGGTGCACTGGGCCGCGAACAGCTTGCGCGCCAGCTCGCCGATGTCGCGCTGCGCGTCGGTAGGTGAGAAGTCCATTTACATGCTCCTAGCGCGCCGCCCGTGGCATGCGCAGGCCAGCCATGGCGATGATGTCGCGCTGCACTTCGTTGACCCCGCCGCCGAACGTCAGCACCAGCGTGGTCCGGTAGTAGCGCTCGATGCGTCCGGCCAGGAAGGCGCCGGGTGAGCCTTCCTTGATGAGGCCGGTCTGGCCGAGGATCTCCTGCAGCCACTGGTAGATCTGCACGAAGCTCTCGCTGCCGAACACCTTCACCGTCGACGATTCGGCGGGATCCAGGATGTCCTTCTGGATGTTCCACGCCTGCCGCCAGGTCATCAGCTTGAGCACCTCGATGCGCGCGACGCACTTCGCCAGGTTGGTCTGCACCCACGGCTCGTCGATGACGCGGCGGCCGTCGGCCAGACGGGTCTCGCGCGCCCAGCGCGTGGTCTCCTCGATGATCTTGGCCGCCGGGCCGGGCGTGAGCAGCGCGACGCGCTCGTGGTTGAGCTGGTTGGTGATCAGCTTCCAGCCCTCGTGCTCGCGGCCGACGCGCATCGACACCGGCACGCGCACGTTGTCGTAGTAGGTGGCGTTGGTGCGGTTGTCGCCCAGGGTGTGGATGGGCGTCAGCGAGAAGCCGGGCGACTTGGTGTCGACCATCAGGATCGAGATGCCCTTGTGCTTCTGCGCCTCGGGGTCGGAACGCACGGCCAGCCAGATGTAGTCGGAGTACTCGGCCAGGCTGGTGAACATCTTCTGGCCATTGACGACGTAGTGGTCACCGTCGCGCACGGCCTTGGTCTTCAAGGACGCGAGATCCGTGCCCGCGCCCGGCTCGGAGTAGCCGATGGCAAAATGGCATTCTCCGCGCAGGATGGCGGGCAGGAACTTGGCCCGCTGCTCCTCGGTGCCGTACTTCATCAGCGTGGGCCCGACCGTGCACAGGGTCAGGAAGGGGATGGGGAAGCCGGCGCGCTGGACCTCGTCGAAGAAGATGTACTGCTCGATGGGCGGACGGTCCTGGCCACCGAACTCCTTGGGCCAGCCGATGCCCAGCCAGCCGTCGGCACCCATCTGGCGCAGGGTCTTGCGATAGAGCGGCCCGCCACCCTCGCCGCCGCCCGACCACTCGGCGCGCGCTTCGGGGGTGATCAGGTTGGCGAGGTAGGCGCGCAGCTCGTGCTGCAGGCGCTTCTCCTCGGGGGTGTAATCGATGAACATCATGTCTCCTGGGATTTCGACAGCGCTTCCGCCGTCTCCTTGAACATCTCGCGCAGGCGCTCGGGGTCGACCTCGATGAACACGCTCTCGCTCTCGGAGGTCAGCTGGCCGCGCGCGTAGCAACGACCGACCACGTGGCTGCGTCGGCCCTCGCGCCGATCGACGTGCGCCTCGAAGCGCAGCGGCGTGTGCAGCGGCGTGCCGCGCCGGAAGTGAATGGTCAGGCTGCCGGTCAGCGACGGAATGCCGGTGCACACCTGCAGGTGGCCGAACAGCTGATCGAACGCCGCCGCCACGATGCCGCCGTGCACCCAGCCGGGCGCGCCCTCGTACTGCCCGGCGAAGGTGACCTCGGCGATGGACACGCCGTCGGCGAAGCTGAAATGCATGGGCGGCGCGATGGGGTTGCACTTGCCCACCAGCGGGCTGCGATCGGCGAACTCGTGCACGTCGGCGGCGTCGCGTGCGCCGCGGTGGACCTGCTGGAAGTTCTTGCCGGGAAAGCCGACCAGGCGATCGGCGATGGCGTGGGCTGCGTCGGCGGCCTCGCGCAGCACCGCCTCGGGCGCGCCGGTGGTCACGCACAGCGCGGCCAGCTCGCGCAGCGCCGCGGCCAGGCGACGCTTCTCCGCCCAGGCGCCGGTGACCGAATCGTCCGGCACGTGCCAGAAGTTGGGCTGGTTTGCGGCTCCGCTCAAGCCCGCGCCTCGAGCGCCGCCTCGCGCGCCCAGCGGTAGTCGGGCTTGCCGCTCGGGTGGCGGACGATCAGGTCGACGATGCGCAGCAGGCGCGGCACCTTGTAGCCGGCGATGCGCGTGCGGCAGTGCGCGTCGATCATCGACAGCGTGATGTCGGCGTTGCCCGGGCGCGGCTGCACGATGGCGGCCACGCGCTGACCCCAGCGCTCGTCGGGCACGCCGACCACGACGGCGTCGAGCACGCCGGGATGCGCCTTGAGCGCGGCCTCGACCTCTTCGGGGAAGATCTTCTCGCCGCCCGAGTTGATGCACACCGCGCCGCGTCCGAACACCGTGATGCGTCCATCGGCGTCGACGGTGGCGAGGTCACCCGGCACGACCCAGCGCTTGCCCCCGATGCTGAGGAAGGTGGCCGCGGTCTTCTCGGGATCGTTGTAGTAGCCGATGGGCAGGCGACCGGTGCGTGCGAGTCGGCCCATCTCACCCGAGCCGGGCGTGAGGGGCTTGAGATCCTCGCCCAGCACGGTGTTCGAGTCGTCCATCATGAAGGTGAGCTTGCCAGCCGGCGCCATGCCCGGGAACGCGGTGCCCTGGTGGCCGGTCTCGGTGGCGCCGAAGCTGTTCAGCACCATGACGTTGGGCAAGAGCGCCTGCAGGTCGTCCTTGACCGTATCCGACAGGATCGCGCCCGCCGACGCGATCACGAAAAGCGACGACATGTCGTGGGCGCCGTCGGCGGCACGCAGCGCGTCGACCAGCGGACGCGCCATGGCGTCGCCGACCATGGTGATGGTGTTGACCTTTTCCTGCGCGACCAGCTGGCACACGCGCGGCGCATCGAAGCTGCGGCCGGGCGAGACGACCACCTTGCCGCCGCCGAACAGACCGATGAAGGCGGCCCACTGCGCGGCACCGTGGATGAACGGCGCCGCGGGCAGGAAGCACATGGCCATGCCGCGTTGCTTGGCATTCTTGGCCAGATCTTCGGGATTCTGGAGCGGCTCGCCGCCCGGGTTGCCGCCCTGCAGACCGGCGTAGAAGACGTCTTCGTGGCGCCAGACCACGCCGCGCGGCATGCCGGTCGTGCCGCCGGTGTAGATGATGTAGTGGTCGTCGCCCGAGCGCGGGCCGAAGCCCTCGCGGTCGGGCTTCGATTCGGCCAGCAGCGCGTCGTAGTCGAGCGTACCGGTCGGATCCACACCCGAGCCGTCCTCGACCGAGATGAGCGTCTGCAGGAGCGGCGTGCGCGGCGCGACCGCGCGCACGCGCGGGGCGAACTCGCGCTGGTAGATGACCGCGACCAGATGCGCATTCTCGAACAGGTACGACAGCTCGTCGTCGACGTAGCGGTAGTTGATGTTGATGGGCACCGCGCGCAGCTTGAACGCGGCGAGCATGCCCTCGACGAACTCGTTGCCGTTGTGCAGGTAGAGGCCGACATGCTGCCCGGGGCCGATGCCGCGCGCGGCCAGCGCATGCGCGAGCCGGTTGGAGCGCGCGTCGAGCTCGGCATAGCTCAGGCGGCGGTCACCCGAGACCAGCGCCAGGCGATCCGGAATCGCGTCGGCGAGGCTCTCGTAGAGATCGGCAATGTTGAAGGTGGGTTTCGTCGAAGTCGTCATCGGCTACCGCTCCCCGCGAAGTCGTGCGAACGCATGTCGCTACGGCCGGTCGCTGCTCACCATCCACATGGAAAAGAATTGCGACGCGCCGCCGTATGCGTGACCCATGGCCATGCGCGCTCCGTCGACCTGGTGCGCACCTGCCTGGCCGCGCACCTGCAGTGCTGCTTCGGCGAAGCGAATCATGCCCGACGCGCCGATCGGGTTCGACGATAGCACGCCGCCCGACGGGTTGATGGGCAGCTCGCCGCCCAGCGCGGTCGCTCCCGATGCGGTCATCTTCCAGCCCTCGTTGGGCTCGGCAAACCCCAGATTCTCCAGCCACATGGGCTCGAACCACGAGAACGGCACGTAGATCTCGGCCACGTCGATCTGCTTGCGCGGGTTGGTCACGCCCGCCTGCTTGTAGACGTCGGCGGCGCACTCCCGGCCCGCGCGCGGCAGCACCTGATCGCGTCCGGCGAACATGGCCGGCTCGCTGCGCATCGAGGTCCCACGCACCCACGCCGGCTTGTTGGCGGCCTTGCGCGCGGCCTGCTCGTTGCCCAGCACCATCGCGCACGCACCGTCGGAAGACGGGCAGGTCTCCAGGTAACGAATGGGATCCCACAGCATGGGCGAGGCCTTGACCATCTCGGTCGAGATCTCGGGCATCTGCAGGTGCGCATAGGGATTCTTGAGCGCGTGCAGGCGATCCTTGACCGCGACCTGGATGCCCACGTCGGCGGGTGCGCCGGCGCGCCGGATGTAGCTGCGCACGAGCGGCGCGAAGTAGCCGCCCGCGCCGGCCAGCAGCGGCGGCTGGAACGGGTACTTGGGCGACAGTGCCCACATGGCGTCGGATTCGGACTGCTTCTCGAATGCGACCGTGAGCACACGCTCGTGCACGCCCGCCTGGACCAGGTGTGCGGCCACGTTGGCGGTCGAGCCACCGACGGAGCCGGCGGTGTGCACGCGGAACATGGGCTTGCCGGCCGCACCCAGCGCATCGGCCAGGTACAGCTCGGGCATCATCACGCCTTCGAAGGTGTCGGGCGCCTTGCCCAGCACCACCGCGTCGATGTCCTTCCAGGTCAGGCCGGCGTCCTCGAGCGCGCGCTGCGCGGCTTCGCGCACCAGGCCGGCGATGGAGAGATCGTCGCGCTTGGTGGCGTACTTGGTCTGACCGATGCCGATGACTGCGCAGAGCTGTGACATCAGCGAGCCTCCAGCACAGCGACGAGGTTTTGCTGCAGGCACGGTCCCGACGTGGCGTGGGCCACGGCGCGGCGCGCGCGCCCATCGATGATGCGCGAGGCCGCCTCGCCGAAGCGGGTCAGGCCCGCGACCATCATCGGGTTGGCACCGAGCGCGCCGCCCGAGGGGTTCACGTCCACGCTGGCGCCCAGGCCGAGCGCGTCGCGGAGGATGATCTCCTGGTGCGAGAAGGGCGCGTGCAGCTCGGCGACGTCGATGTCGGCCTCGGCCACGCCCGCCTTCTGCCCGGCGATCTTGGTCGACGAGGATCGCGTCAGGTCGCGTGCCCCGGGCGAATGCGGCTCGATCCGGTGATCGATGCCGCGGATCCAGGCCGGCCGCGCGCACACCTTGCGCGCCAGGTCGCCGGCGGCCAGCACGATGGCCGCCGCACCGTCGGAGATGGGCGGGCAGTCGTGCTTGCGCAGCGGCGCGACCAGGTGAGGCTCGCGCAAGAGCTGGTCGACGTCGAAGTCGCCCTTCACGTGGGCATTGGCATTGGCGAGCGCGCTGCGCCGGCTGCGCGCCGCGACCTCGGCCATGTCGCGCTCGCTGGCGCGGCCCGAATCGATGAGCGCGCGCGCCTGCAGCGCGGCCAGCGCGATCGAGTCGGGCCACAGCGGCGCGAGCACGTAAGGATCGAGCTGCATGACCATGACTTCGCGCAGGTTGCCCAAAGACGACTTGCCGAACGAGTACACCAGCGCCGAGTCGATGTCGCCGTGCTGCAGGCGAACCCACGCCTCGTAGAGCGCGAAGGCGCCGTCCATCTCGACGTGCGACTCGGAGATGGGCGGCCACGCGCCCACCGCGTCGAGCGCGGACACGAAGGAGAACGGCCGCCCGATCAGGTAGTCGCAGCTGCCCGAGCAGGTGAAGCCGAGGTCCTTCTTGGCGATGCCCGAGCGCGCTATGGCCTCGGTGAGCACGGGCAGGAGCATCTCGGTGTCGTCGGCTTGACGTTCGGCGCGCACGGCAGGGCGCTGGGCGAACGAGACGATGGCGACGTCGCGCGGCGTGGACATCAGAGGTGATCCTTGTAGCTGTCGTACGGAGCGTCGGGCTCGCCGGTGGGCTTGAACCAGCGAATCGATTCCATGGTCGGCTTGAGCTCGGCGGCAGGCACCCATTCGGCCTTGACGCGCAGACCCATGCGCACGTCCTTGGCCTCGATGCCCTGGATCAGGTGCGGGAAGGGGATGTCCGAGCCGTCGAGCAGGATGCTGGCATAGACGTAGGGCAGCTTCATGACCTGGCCCTCGTAGGGCACGTTGACGATGCAGAAGGTCGTCACGCAGCCGGTGTCGGCGACGGGAACCTCGTCGCCCATGACCACCGCGCAGGTCGGGCAGCCGCCGCGCGGCGGCACATAGACCTTCTTGCACGAGGGACAGCGCCGGCCGATGAACTTGCCCTCGGCAATGGCATTCAGGAAGCGCACCAGGTCGCGTCCGGCCAGCACCTGGTAGTCGAGGTGAATGGGAGTCTTGATGACCTTGATCGGATCACCCATCAGCGAGTCTCCGGCTCGAAGCATTCGATGTCGCGAATGGAGCCCTCGCGCTCGGCCCGCCAGCGGATGCGCACGCGCATGCCGCTGGCCATCTGTTCGGCCGAGCCGGCGTCGACGGCATGCAGGATGGCGGTGTCGGCGCCATCCAGCTTGACCAGCGCCCAGGCGAATGGCTTGTCGAGCGGCTGGTTGCGCATCGGCTCGCTCATCCATGCCCAGGCGGTGACCACGCCTGCCTGGCCGACCTCGACCATCTCGCCGACGGACTCGCCGGTGTCGGGATCGTATTCGGTAGGCGGCACGATGACCCGGCCGGATGGAGTGCGCGCGCCTTCGACGCGGGCCTCGCGCAGCGCGGCGAGGAAGCGGCCGAGTACCGGGCCGACGCTGCGTCGGTACGTGTACTCCAGCACATAGGGCGCGATCATCTCGGTACCCATGCTCGGAATAGAACATGTTTCATTTTTGCTGTCCAGCAGAAATCAGGTGCGGGTAGAATGTGTTTCATGAGCATTCCGGCCGGCTTGCGCGCCATCGACCTCATGCTGGATTTCCCCACCGACGACGCCAAGAAGCGCTACGAGTTCCTGCGTCCGCTGCTGCTCGACAAGGAGAGCCGCGAGCAGTTCGAGTTCCCCGCCGAGTACATGTTCAAGAACGTGCCCCAGCACGCCAAGTCCTCCGAATATGTCGCCATGGTGCTGGGCGAGATGGATCGCCACGGCATCGAGAAGGCCATGATCGGCTTCGACTTCGGCAAGAACGAGGCCGTGCGCGCGCTGAAGGAGCATCCTGATCGCTTCTTCGGCAGCTACGCGGTCAATCCCAACCTGGGCATGGAAGGCGTGCGCAACTTGCAGCGCGCCGTCGAGGAGCTGGGCTGCAAGGCGGCCACCGCGTTCCCCGCCGGCCTGTGCCCGCAGGTGCCCATCAACGACAAGAAGTTCTACCCGCTCTACGCCAAGTGCGTCGAGCTCGACATCCCCATCTGCGTGTGCGCCGGCGTGCCCGGGCCGCGCGTGCCCATGGCGGTGCAAGACGTCGCGCTCATCGACGAGGTGTGCTGGTTCTTCCCCGAGCTCAAGTTCGTCATGCGCCACGGCGCCGAGCCGTGGACCGACCTGGCGGTCAAGCTGATGCTCAAGTGGCCCAACCTGTACTACTCGACCAGCGCCTTCGCGCCCAAGCATTACCCCAAGGACATCATCGACTACGCCAACACGCGCGGCGCCGAGAAGATCATGTACGCGGGCTACTTCCCCATGGGCCTGTCGCTGGAGCGCATCTTCAAGGAGATGCCCGGCGTGCCGCTCAAGGACGACGTGTGGCCGAAGTTCCTGCGCGAGAACGCGCGCCGGGTGTTCAAGGTGTAGAGAGGCGAGCTACTCGTCGACCAGCTTGAGCGCCTTGCGCGGGCAGCGCTTGACCGCAATCTGCAGCTTCTCGCGCAGGTCCTCGGCCGGGTTCTCCTGCAGGACGTGCAGCGTGTCCTTGTCGTCGACCTTGAAGACCTCGGGCGCGACGCGCTGGCAGATGGCGTTGGCCTCGCACAGATCCCAGTCGACTTCGATCTTCATGCCCATGACCTGGCTCCTTAGCTCATGAACCGGCCGAGTGGCGTGCCCCAGATCCAGCGGATGATGCGCTTCAGCACCTTGGTCTTGTCGGCGCTGTACGGGTACCAGATGTGCTCTTCCTTGAGGTTGAAGCGATCGATGATCACCGGTGTCGCGAACGCATAACCCTTGAGGCCAGTCTCGCCGTTCACCTGACCGACGCCCGAGGCCTTGCGCCCGCCGAAGGGCGCCTCGTGCACGCCGTAGGTGACCGCGCAGTCGTTCACGCAGATCGAGCCCGAATCGATGCGCTTGGCCATCGCAATGGCCTTCTTGTCGTCGAGCGTCCACACGTTTGCGGCCAGGCCGTAGCTGGAGTCGTTGGCCAGGCGAATGGCCTCTTCCTCGTCCTTGACGCGCACGATGGGCAGGATGGGGCCGAAGGTCTCCTCGGTCATGATGAGCATGTCGTGGGTGACGTCGGTCAGCACGGTGGGCTCGTAGAACAGGTCGCCCAGCGCCTGGTTGCGCTTGCCGCCGCACAAGACCTTGGCGCCCTTCTTGACCGCGTCCTCCATCTGCTTGTCGATGACCTGCAGCTGCTGCGGCCAGATCATCGGGCCCAGGTCGAACTCGCCTTCCTTGCCCTGACGCAGCGCCTGCGCCTTCTCCAGCACGCGCCTGGTGAACTCGTCGGCCACCGACTCGACCACGTAGATGCGCTCGGTCGAGCAGCAGTACTGGCCGGTGTTCATGAACGCGCCGAAGACGGCGCCGCCCGCGGCGCGCTCCAGGTTGGCGTCAGCGCAGACGATCATGGCGTCCTTGCCGCCCAGCTCGAGCGTGCACGGGATGAGGTTGCGCCCGCAGGCCTCGCCGACCTTGCGCCCGGTGCGCACGCTGCCGGTGAAGGAGATCTTGTTCACGCCCGAGTCGACCAGCGCGGCGCCGGTCTCACCGTCGCCCTCGATGACCGTGAGCACGTGCTCGGGCAGGCCGGCCTCGGCGAACAGACGCGCGACCAGCTTGCCCGAGAAGGGCGTGACCTCGGACGGCTTGAGCACCACCGCGTTGCCGGCCATGAGCGCCTGCACCGTCGGGTTGAGCGACAGGATGAAGGGCCCGTTCCAGGGCGTGATGATGCCGACCACGCCCAGCGGCTTGTAGGTCATGAGCAGCTTCTTGGTGCGCAGGAGGTGCAGGCCCACGTAGTGGTCGCGCAGCACCTTCTTGGCATTCTTCGCGTAGTAGGCCAGCGAATCGCAGGCGGCGAAGATCTCCATCATGATGGTCTCGCCGCGCGAGCGGCCGGTCTCGCCCACGATGACGTCGATGTAGTCGTCCTGCTTGGCGATGAGGATCCCGAGCGCGCGGCGCATGAGCTTGGCGCGCGCGTCGAAGCCGAGCGCGGCCCAGGCGGGCTGCGCGGCACGCGCGCGCGCGACCATGGCACGCACCTCGGCGGCGTTGTCGACGCCGATCTCGCCGAGGGCCTCGTGGGTGACCGGGCTGGCCACACGCAGGCGACGGCGACCTCCTCCGCTGGGCTCGATGGATTGAACGATGGCCATGCACTGCTCCTTGTGTCGAGGGCTCGGGGCTAGAACCAGGTCTCCAGCGAGACGCCCGCGCCGAACAACCAGCCTGAGCTGGAGTAGCCGGGATAGCCTGGGTTGTTGCTCTGGAACCCCTGCGCTTCGGGCAGGGGCTGCAGCTGCGTGTTCACCGCGTCGTCGGGGAACTCGTCGTAGACCGGGTGCGCGGCGTCGGCGCTCTTGCTGGTGGTGCGGGCGAGCAAGCGCTGCCCTTGCAGCGACAGGCTGGCGCGCAGACGCTTGCCCAGGAAGGTCGCGTCGCTGCTGATGCCCGCCGCGGCGCCCACGCGATCGTTGTCGACGTAGTTGGTCTGGCCTTCCTGCGCCGGCACTGGCGAGGGCGTGTACTGCCCGTCGAGGTGCACGGTGAACGCGTCGCTGACCCAGCGCGCGCCCAGCGCGGCGCTGAAGGTGTCCTTCCACTCGTCGAGCGGCTTCTCGCCGTGGCGATCCTCGTAGGTGGCCCAGTGGCGCCACGTGCCGCTGGCCACGAAGCCGAGGCCCTGGCCGTCGTCGCGCAGCATCCATTCGGCCCCCGCTCCGACGGTGAGCGGCTCGTAGCCACTGACGAAGGTGAAGGTCTGGTCGACCGGGTCGGTGTCGGCCACGTGGATGCGATTCTTGCCGATGACCTCGACCTTGGAGGGCGCGTGCACCGTCGCGGCCAGGGTCAGGTTGGTCAGCGGCCGGTAGATCAGGCCCGCGTGCGGCGACAGCTTGCTCGAGACCGAGAGATCGTTGTCGAGGAAGACGAAGCTGTAGTCGCCGCCGTCGGGCACGAACACCGGCGTGGTCACCGACGTGGCGATGCCCATCGACGCGCCCACGCCGAACGACAGCTGCGGCGTCAGCCGGCCGCCCACCGCGAAGGTGATGGTCGACAGGGTCATCCGGTCGCCCAGCATCTCGAAATGCAGGCTGTTGCCGAAGTACTGCTCGCGCTCGTCGCTGTAGTAGGTCGACTGCGACTGGATCTTGCCCGCGGGCAGGAGGAATTGCATGCCCAGCACCAGCCTCGGGCCGAGCAGCTGCTTGACCAGACCGATGCCGATGAAGCTGTCGCTGCCGCTGCCCGCGCCGTCGCCCTGCCGGTCGGACAGGTGCGCGGTGGGTAGTGGCCGCCAGTCGAGCGGCTTGATGCCGTTGCCGTCGCGCTGCCAGCCGTCGTTGACCGACTTGCCGATGTCGGCGCCGGCGGGACGATCGGCGAGCGTGATGTCGAGCGCGCCGCTCAGCACGTAGAAGCCGAGGCCGAAGTCCTCGTGCGCGTCGGGCAGGAGGGCCGGATTGAAATACGTGGATGCCGGGCTGGCGCCGGTCACGCGCGCATTGAAGCCACCCGAGCCACCGGGCGCGCCGATCATCTCGGGCAGGGGCGAGGCGTGCGCGAGCGCGGGGACGAGGACGGCCGCGGCGACGATCTTGACGACGACCCTGGCTCGCATCACTTCCCGTTGAAGAGCTGGCACTGGTTCGCGACCACGAACGCACAGTTCGAGCCCGCCGGCACGCGCACGAGCATGAACGTGTCGCGCTCAGGATGGGCGCCATCGGGCGAGGCCGAGATGTTCAGCTTGGCGATGGCGTCGGGATCCGAGCCGATGTAGGTCTGATCCGAGCCCCACGTGGTGATGCCTTCCATCTGGTCGGGCGAGCTCTGCTTGCCGTTGTAGACGTTGAAGTCGCGCTGCACGACGTAGGCCTGCCCGCGCAGGATGCCCGACAGCAGCAGCGTGATGCCGGGATGGCTGTCCATGTCCCAGTCCTCGACGCGCGGGTCGGTCACGCCGGAGTCGGTGTCGGGCATGGGGTCGACCGCGGGATCGGTCATGGTGATGCCGCGCGTGCGGTAGGTCTTCTCGGTGGTGAAGGTGAACACGCCACCGCCGCCGTCGACCAGCTTGCCGAGCCGGTTGACCGCGGGCAGGTTCGCCCACAGCGAGGGCAGGAAGCGCGTGTGCTCCGAGTCGTCTTCCGAGTCGACGTGGATGTCGCAGATCTGCTCGACGATCTGCAGGTCTTGGCCGGTCTGGGTGACGGTGTAGGTGTACAGCTCGCGCGAGATCTGCACCGAGCTGAGCGGCCCGGTCACCAGCGCGTGGCTGATCTCGACGATGGCCCAGGTGCCGCTCACGTCGCCGAGCGGCTTGCCCGACGGCGCAGCGTCGGGACCAGGCTCACATCCGCCGTCGGTCACGTCGACCTTGGCATCGGGCTTGGGCGTGGCGCCATTGTCGCCACAGCCCGTCATCGTGAGCACCACCACCGCGACCATTGCCGTCTTGAGAGGTCTCATCCCAACCATCGTCCACCCCGAGTGCCGCCTGTGGCAAGGCTACAAGTGCTGTAGAACATGTTTCAACCTAAAACGTCTTGAGTTGACAGCATGCCGTGGCTCGGAATAGAACATGTTTCACTCGAACCGCATCTTCGACGGCAACGAGAGGAGCGATCATGGCGAATGTGAGCACCGTGAAGGAATACTTCGACACCATCGACACCCGCTTCCAGGCCGAGGCTGCCAAGGGCGTCAATGCCATCTTCCAGTTCGAGCTGTCGGGCCCGGGTGGCGGCATCTTCGCCGTCGCTGTCGACGACGGTACGGTCAAGGTCAAGGAGGGCCCGCACGAGGCGCCCACGGTGACCCTGAAGATGGACGCCGAGGACTACGTGAAGATGTCCAATGGCAAGATCAATGGCCACTGGGCAGTCATGAGCGGCAAGCTCAAGGTGTCGGGCAACATGATGGTGGCGATGAAGATGCAGCAGCTCTTCCCGCCGGGAAAGTAGTCAGCCCGTGGCGAAGGAGAACCTGATGCGACGATTCGAGGACAAGGTCGTGCTGGTCACCGGCGCGGCCTCCGGCATCGGCAAGGCCACCGCGATCCGCTTCGGCGCCGAGGGCGCGCACGTCGGCGTCGCCGACCGCAACGTCGAGGGTGCCAATGCCACCGCCGCGGCCATCCGCGACGCGGGCGGCGACGCGTTCGGCATCGCCTGCGACGTCTCGGATCCGGCCTCGTCGGCGGCCGCGGTCGCATCGACGGTGCAGCGCTACGGTCGGCTGCACGTGCTGGCCTCGGTCGCGGGGGTGGGCGGCTTCGCCCGCACCCTCGACGAGACGCTCGAGCACTGGAACCAGCTCATCGCGGTCAACCTCACCGGCACGTTCCTCATGGTCAAGAATGCGCTGCCGCACATTCTGGAGACCAAGGGTTCGATCGTGACCACCGCGTCGACGGCGGGCCTCAAGTCGCATCCGTACGCGGCCGCCTACTGTGCGTCCAAGGGCGGCGTGGTCATGCTGACCAAGGCGCTCGCGGTCGAGTACGCGCGCAAGGGCGTGCGCATCAACTGCGTCTGTCCGGGTGGCGTCGAGACGCCCATCCTGCAGCAGTTCACCCTCCCGCCCGGGGGCAGCCCGGCGCAGCTCATGCGCATCGCGCCGCTCATCGATCGCATGGGCCGGCCCGACGAGATCGCGGGAGCGATCGCGTACCTGGCCTCCGACGACGCGACCTACGTGAACGGGTCGATCTTCGTCGTCGACGGCGCGATGACGACCTAACGCAGTTAGATTCAGTCATCGCATCAGTAGGACAGCAAGCTCCGAAACCAGGAGACTCACCCGCATGCGCGATTTGGTGCTCTCGCCTCGGTTCGCTGGCTCCGTGCTCCTCTGCGGCGTGCTTGCCGCCTGCTCGAGCACCACGCCAGGCTCGACCTTCGATGCGGGCAGCCCGCCCGCCGATGGTGCGGGGGGCGGTGACATCGATGCCGCGGGCAGCATCGACGCCAGCACGGTCGACGCGGGCGGCGCCGACGCCAGCACTCCCGCGCCCTCGCTCCTGGCCCGCACGCCACCCATGGGCTGGAACAGCTGGAACCGCTTCGGCTGCGACGTCAGCGAGGATCTCATCAAGCAGATGGCCGACGCGATGGTCGCCACCGGCATGAAGGCGGCCGGCTACCAGTACGTCGTCATCGACGACTGCTGGCAGGTGAGCCGCGACGCCAGCGGCGTGATCGTCGCCGATGCGGCGCGCTTCCCCAGCGGCATCCCGGCGCTGGCCGAGTACATCCACGCCAAGGGGCTCAAGTTCGGCATCTACACCGACGCAGGCGCGCACACCTGCCAGAACCGGCCGGGCAGCCGCGGCCACGAGCTCCTCGACGCGCAGACCTACGCGTCGTGGGGCGTCGACTACATCAAAGAAGACTGGTGCGACACCAGCGGTCTCGACCCCAAGACCCAGTACGCCATCATGCACGACGCCCTGGCCACCGTCGGGCGCAGCATCGTGTTCAGCCTGTGCAGCTGGGGCAATGGCGCACCCTGGGTGTGGGGATCGGTGACCGGCCAGCTGTGGCGCACCACGGGTGACATCGCCGACAACTGGGGCTCGATGATCGGCATCGTCGACTCGAGCTCGCCGCACGCGGCGGCGGCGCGCCCGGGCGCGTGGAACGACCCCGACATGCTCGAGGTCGGCAACGGCGGCATGACCGACCCGGAGTACCGCGTGCACTTCACCCTGTGGGCGATGATGGCCGCGCCGCTCATCTCGGGCAACGACCTGCGCAGCATGACGACGGCCACGCGCACCGTGCTGCTCAATCCCGGCGCGATCGCCATCGATCAGGATCCGCTCGGCATCCAGGGCATGCTGGTGCGCGACTCGGGCGGGCTGCAGGTGTGGTCCAGGCCGCTGGCCGAGCCGGGCGCACGCGCCGTGGCGCTGGTCAACCGCAGCGGCAGCTCGGCCTCGATCACGGTCAACTGGAGCGAGATCGGTCTGGCCGCCGGCAACGCCAGCGTGCGCGATCTGTGGCTGCTGCTCGACAACGGGCCCACGCCCGATGCGTACACCGCCATCGTGCCGTCCCACAGCGTGGTGCTCCTGCGCATCGTCGGCAACGAGCCGCCTGCGCCCACCGGCACGGCGTACGTGAGCGACCTGCCCTGGACCTTCGCCGTCCACGGCTACGGCCCGGCCGAGCGCGATCACTCCAACGGCGAGCAGGGCGCAAGCGACGGCCACACGCTCACGCTGGGCGGCACCACCTACGCCAAGGGCATCGGCGCGCACTCCGGCTCGCTCATCCGCGTCAACCTGGGCGGGCGTTGCTCGACCTTCTCGGCCAAGATCGGCGTCGACGACGAGATGGGCGATCGCGGCTCGCTGTCGTTCGAGGTCTGGTCGGGCGCGGACCGGCTGTACTCGAGCGGCCTCATGACCGGCGCGACGCCGACCAAGACGATCAGCGTGGACGTGACCGGGCGCAGCGATCTGCGCCTCTACGTCGACCCGGGCTTCGACAACTACGACTACGACCACGCCGACTGGGCCGAGGCGCAGGTCACCTGCCAGTAGGCAGCTAGGCGCCCAGGACGACCGGGATGCGTCGGCGGCCGAACTTGCTGCGCGTGGCTTCGTAGCGGCCGACCACGGGCGTCTTGCACGACTCGCAGCGGCCCTGCGCGTCGATGCGGTAGTGCAGGATCTCGTACCAGTCGCGCTCGATGAGCGCGGCCTTGCAGCTGGTGCAGTAGGTCGTGCCACCCTCGGTGTCGTGGACGTTGCCGGTGTACACGTGGTGCAGGCCGGTGGCGCGGGCCAGCTCGCGGGCGCGCCGCAGCGTGGCGTAGGGCGTGTGCGGGATGTCGAGCATCCGGTAGTCGGGGTGGAAGGCGGTGAAGTGTAGCGGTACGTCGGGGCCGAGCTCCTGCAGCACCCAGTCGGAGAGACGCTGGATCTCCTCGTCGCCGTCGTTCTGGCCGGGAATGAGCAGCGTGGTGATCTCGGTCCACACGCTGGTCTCCTTGACCAGGTAGCGCAGGGTGTCCTTGACCGGCTCGAGGTGCCCGACGCAGACCTTGGCGTAGAACTGCTCGGTGAAGGCCTTCAGGTCGACGTTGGCCGCGTCGATGTGCTGGTAGAACTCGCGCCGCGGCGCGTCGTGCATGTAGCCCGCGGTCACGGCGACGGCGTGCACGCCGCGCGCGCGACAGGCGTCGGCGACGTCCATGCCGTACTCGGCGAAGATGACCGGATCGTTGTAGGTGAAGGCCACGCTCTTGCAGCCCAGGCGCAGCGCGGCGGCGGCGATGCCGTCGGGCGAGGCCTGGTCGGCCAGGCGGTCCATGTCGCGCGCCTTGGAGATGTCCCAGTTCTGGCAGAACTTGCAGGCCAGGTTGCAGCCGGCGGTGCCGAAGGAGAGCACGCTCGAGCCGGGATAGAAGTGGTTGAGCGGCTTCTTCTCGATGGGATCGACGCAGAATCCCGACGAGCGGCCGTAGGTGGTGAGCAGCATCTTGTCGCCCACGCGCCGGCGTACGAAGCACATGCCGCGCTGCCCGTCGCGCAGCTGGCAGTCGCGCGGGCACAGGTCGCATTGCATGCGCCCGTCGGGCAGCATGTGCCACCAGCGGCCGGGGTAGTCCGAATCGTGGACTAGGGCTTCGTGCCCGCTGCCGTCGGCCTGGGTGTCCTTGCCGGTCGGGTCGTTCTTGTCGCCGCGTCGCTCCATTTGCGCACCTGGTACCGGTAAATGATGACATCCCCCGACCAGAAATCAGCTGGGAAGCCCGCCTTGCAGCGCAGCTTGCGCAGAAAATCCATGGGCTCCGGCACGTCCTCCCAGACCTGTGGGAGGTATGTGCTGCGGCGAGCGCCCACCGCAAAGACCACGCCGTCGATGCCGGGGCGCAGCAGCGCCGCTGCCGCGACCGCGTCGAGCGCTGCGACGCGCTCGAGCGCCGAGAGCAGCGAGACCTCGACGTCGAGATCGTCGACCTCGCTCAGCGACAGCGGCAGCGCGCGTGGGTCGTCGAGCGCCGCGGCCAGGGCGTGGTCGCGCACGTCGTCGGCGAGCGGGCGGCGCGCCTCGATGACGCCCATGCAGCCCTGCAGCTGGCCGCCCCGGTGCAGCGTCACGAAGGTGGCCGCGGGTTGCTCGTGCGCGCCGCCGCGTGGCCGGGTCGCCGCCGGGCCGCCGAGCGTCTCGCGAATCGCCGCGCGTGCATAGCGCACCAGGGCCAGGCCGTCAGCTTCGTCGAGCATGGGCACCCTCCGCTTGCGTCTGGAACGCGAACGCCGCGTAACCGACCACGCGGGCACGATCGCCCGCGGTGTCGCCAGAGTTGCGTAGGTCGAGCAGCTCGGCCTGCAGGTGCCGCCGCCGCGCCAGGCGAACCAGGGCGCGGATGCCGGGCACGCCGCAGGCCCGCTCGGCGTCGAGC
>OBEQ012108896.1_pt1 | contig 29390 bp, 24 predicted proteins | sample 1670901 | NCBI WGS metagenome assembly OBEQ01 (sample SAMEA104232315, study PRJEB22302) | groundwater metagenome | biome: forest; feature: aquifer; material: groundwater | place: USA | collected 2011-08-07 | depth 5.4 m
CATTGAACCCGGGCATCAACATTCCCACCTTATGCTCCCTGACAGATCCCACATTCCCGCCCCGGCCCATGGCTGCCTCTGGGATTCCAGCGTGGGATTTCCGCCCTTCTCTACGCTGCTACAGCGTGGGACGGGACAACATATTGAAAAAAAGCGGGATTCCGGATTCACTACAGGACCCGATAGTGGATGAATTGCACAATCAGTTCCGCTCGGCTTTGGAAAAAGAGAAATTGGTTTACTCGGACACGCTTTCCGAACTTTCCATAAAAATCTTAATAGAAACAATCGATCCGGGTAATGCCGGTTTACGTTATATGGGGGGGATTTTCGCCCTGATGGGCAAAGGCCGGATACTCGTATTGATTAAAACGACTAATGGCGAGGGTAAAGACCTATTTAGCGGCGAGGCCGAGGGAACGGTGACAGGCGGGTATTGGGGTGGAAATATCAAGGATGCATGCAAACGGATTGCGACCGCTTATGTAGAGGAATACAAAAATCAGCCGTCCGGATTGCCTCAGCAACAAACCAAATTATCCAAAGAGTGATTTGGAAATTCTTCGCCTCAAGAATATTTGAAGTACCAAGGCGGAATGTCCATGGCAAACCGGATTAGAATGCGATTTTCCGGAATTCTTTGGCACCTGGGTAGCCCAACTCCAGGAGATAAACTCCGCGCCCCACGATCCCGGGATTCCAACGCAGCGTTTTCGCATGCACATCCATGGACCCGATCACCGCGCCGGAAAGATCGTATAACCGCACGGTTTCCGGAACGCGATCCAGGCGGAGGTTCTCCCCGCCATCATTCAAGATCAGGTTGAAGCCGCCGGACATGCTGCTTTCGAAACGGTTTTGAAAGCGGCTTTCAAACCGGCCATGGTTGCCCGTAGGACCGGCATCGGAGGTGAGGACGTTTTTGCTTTGGGCGGTATTGGCGATGGAGGCCTCCAGGGTTTTTCCCTGGCCCTCAAGGGGCGCGTAGATTTCCAGGCTGGATTGGAGAAAGGAGCCGGTGTGGATCGCGTCCATTTCCACTTGCGTCATGCCGGAGCGGTAGAACAGCAGGTTGCGGAATTCGGCGGTATCCGGACCTTTCGCTCCGCCCAATTTGAAATCCGCGGGGTTGATGCTGTCGACCAGGGGACCGGCCTGTTTTACCGCGTCCACGTAAAGGATGGTTTTGGCGGTAGCGGCATAGTGGGTGAAGGCGAGGGTATGCCAGGCTCCATCATTCACCTTGGACGAGCCTTTGGTTTTGATGCCGGTTTTTGCGGATTGATACGCGAGAACGCCCGTGGCATCCAGAAGCAGGCCGCCTGTCGCCGCGCCCTGTTTGTACTCCAGCAGGGATCCCGTTGCGGAGGTGCGGACATCGAGGATCACGGTGAAGGAGCGTAATCCGGCTTCCGGCACGAAGCTTACGCTGCTTCCGGTTTTCAGCTTCACGAATCCGATCGATTTCTTTTGCGGGCGCGGCTTCCCGTCCTTCAAAGCATCGAAAAGGGAGGGGACGAATGCGGCGACCATTTCCTGATAGCCCTTGTCGTTGGGATGGCCGGCATCGCTGAAGAATCCCGGAGCCCAATGGCCCGCGCCGTCGTCCAGGGATCCCAGGATATTGATCGAGGGCACGTTCCATTCATGAATCAACAGATCCATCGCAATGATTTTCGCGTAGATGGCCGGGGTGAAATCGTTGTTCGCGTAGTTGTTGGTGACCAGTGGGATCATGCCGCTGTCCCGGGCATCCTGGATCAGCTTGGTCATATTGGTTTTGAACTGGTCGAAGGCCCCCGGCGTGGTCATGATGCCTTCATTCGCCAGAGACAGCCCATACACGACATAGCGGCCGCACTGGGGAAGCAAATCCTTTTTCCATCGGGCCATGATCAGGGGCGTGTTGTTCCCTCCGATCGAGATGTTGGAAAACTTCCAGTCGCCGCCTTTGCCCTGGGTGAATCTGTCGTGTTCCAGGACCGCGTAGTCGAAGGCATAGCCTTTATGGACGAAGTCGAAGCTCTGGTAAAAATCGAAAGGCCCGCCCATATTTGTGGCGTTGTAGCCGAGGCAAACCGAGGATCCCATGTAGATGATTTTGTTTTCCACCGGCACCGGGCACACGGAATTCTGGGCGGATGCCATCTCCGCCGAGAACGCCAGGGCGCAGACCTGGAACAGGACATGCTTGTTCAATGTTGATTCCCCCACCTGAGAACTTAAGGTCGATTGCCGCCGACCGCAGGATTTATATCAGGCCGCGTTGAGTTGGGGGCGTCAACGAAATCGCCCCGTTCCAACCGCTTCCAGGATTAATCCGGCCTATATTCAAACCTAACCGGGAGGGCGGGAATGATCAAATCGGCGGTTGCGACGGCTTTGGTTTATTGGGCTTCCTTAAGCCCGGTGGCGGCGGGAACCCTGCCGGAGGCTATCGCCCTGAAGCCTTATCTGAAGCCGGCCCCAGCGCCCTTCAGCGATTGCATCTCCTTCCAGGAAATCCCGGGGAAGCCGGGGAACTATCTGGTGGTCCAGAAAAACGGCGCGCTCATCAGCTACGATCCGAAAACCGGAAAGACCGCGCCTTGGCTGAAGATCAGCGTGAACACCCAATACGAAGAAGGGGTGACCAATATCGCCTTCCATCCGGACTTCGCGGTCAACGGCCGTTATTTCATTCTCTATAATCCCGTCAGCAACGGCGCGCTTCCCGGATTGAATTATGGCCATCCCGGCAAGTACACGGAGATATTGGAGGAGTACGCGGCCGATGCGAACCACGAAAAGGATTCCGGCCTTCCGCCCAAGCGGGTCGGGGAGTTCTGCTGCAAGGATGGACCGGGGCATAACGGCCAGTTCACGATGTTCGGAAAGGACCGTATGCTGTACGTTACCATCGGGGACGGCAACTCCGACGGGCGGGAAACCCAGGGCCGGCAGTCCTTCCTCGGGACCATCCTGCGCATCGATGTCGATCACGCCGATTCCGGAAAGCATTACGCCATCCCCAAGGACAACCCCTTCTACTACGATGCCAACCCGAAAGTGAAGAAGGAGATCTGGTCCTACGGTTTCCGGCAACCATACAAGCTTACCGTCGATGCAAAAACCGGGGACCTGTGGGTGGGCAATGTGGGAGGATGGAATGAGGACCATGTCTCCCTGATCAAGAGGGGCGCCAATTTCGGATGGCCGATTACGGAAGCCACGCAATGCTTCGACAACTCCCGGACCATGTTCGACTACACCGCGCCCCTCGCGGCATGCGATCGCACCGGCATCACCCCGCCCACCATCCCCTTGCCCCATTCGCTGCCGCGCGGCAACGTGAACACCAATTGCGTGATGGGTCCCGTGATCTACCGCGCGAACACGGCGTCACCGTTGTATGGGGTCGTCTTCTACGCGGATCACACCGCGCAAAGACTCTATGCGGCCCGGCTGGATGTGAATGGTAAAGTGATCGAGCAAAAGGATTACGGCAAAACCCCGTTCCAAATCATCCACTTGCTGGAAGCAAGCGATGGGCGCATCCTGGTTGCCGGCCTGGCGACCAGCCAGTTCTATTATCTGGATGACCCCGGTTTGCTGATGGGACCTTCGGGCGTGCGCGCCCCGCCCGCGGGAATGGCTCGTCCGCGCGCGGACACTCGGGATCACGCGCTCTACAATGTGGCGGGGAAGCGGCTCATCCGCCTGCCCAATTGGAGTCCGAGCCTGCCTTCGCTTTGAGGCATTACAGGCTTTCGTCCCGTGTCTCCCGCATCACCACCAGCGCGCACAAGGTGATGGCCGCTGCCGTCGACAGATAGTATCCCACGAAGCGCAGGCTGTAATGCGTCGCCAGGTAGGTCGCCGCATAAGGCGCCAGGGACGCCCCGAAAATCCCGGCCAGGTTGAAGGTCAACGACGCTCCCGTATAGCGGACCTTGGTGGGGAACAACTCCGACAGCATCGCTCCCAGGGGACCGTAGCACAGGCCCATCAATCCCAGGCCCAAGGCCAGGGACAACATGACCAGAGGCGCGCTGCCGGATCCGAACAGGGCCCCGAAGCCGAGGCCGAACAGGATGATGGCGCCCATGATCGCCATCTGCGTGCTCCGCCGCCCGTACTTGTCGGCAAGCCAACTGGAGAGCGGGATGGTCAGCCCGAAAAAGATCACGCCGAACATCTGCATCAACAGAAAAGTGTTGCGGGAATAGCCCAGGGATTTGGTTCCCCAGGCGAGGGTGAACACCGTCATCAGGTAGAAGTTGACGAACACGGTCAAGGCCAGCATGGTGCCCAGGACAATGGTCTTCCCGTGGGATTTGAAGACCTCGAGGATGGGCACGGCGACGCGTTCTTTTTTCTCCAGGGATTTTTGGAACACGGGGGTTTCCTCGAGCCTGAGGCGCACGTAAAGGCCCACCCAGACGAGCAGGGCGCTGGCCACGAAGGGGATGCGCCAACCGAAGCGAAAGAATTGATCATCGCTCAGGAACCGGCTCAGGGCCAGGAAGATGCCGTTGGACAGGATGAAGCCGATGGGCGCGCCGAGTTGCGGGAACATGCCGTACCACGCGCGTTTCCCCGGGGGCGCGTTCTCCGTGGCTAGCAGGACCGCGCCGCCCCACTCCCCGCCCAGGCCAAGCCCCTGGCCGAATCGGCACAAGGCCAGCAAAGCCGGCGCCCAGATGCCGATGGCGCCGTAGGTGGGCAAGAGACCGATGGCGACGGTGGAGAGCCCCATGGTCAGGAGGGCCGCGACCAAGGTGGCTTTCCGGCCGACCCGATCCCCGAAGTGGCCGAACAGGGCCGAACCGATGGGCCGCGCGAAAAAAGCAAGGGCGAAGGTGGCCAGGGATTGCAAAGTGGCGGAAGCGGGATCGGATTTCGGAAAGAACAGGTGCGGGAAGACGAGCACGGCGGCGGTGGCGTAGATGTAGAAGTCGAAGAACTCGATGGCCGTGCCGATGAGGCTTGCGAACAGGATATGGGCGGTGGAATTGGGTTTGGCGGTCATGCCGTAAGGATAGGAAAACTAAGGGAAAGCGCCGAAAACCCCGAAGCGACGCCGCGATTTTCCGGTCCCGCTTTCGCACGGGTCCATTAGGATTTATCTTGACTCCCGAAGAGGAGAACCCGTCCCCGAACGGATCGGACCCCTAAGAAGGGGAATCCAACCATGCCAAATATCATTGGGCTCCATCGCGTCCTACCTGCCCCGACCGAACGGCAGGAATCCTTGATCCTCCCGGCCAAACTGGTGGAGCCGGAAATCCCGGGTTGATCGCCGGAATCGGAAAACCCATGGCCGCTCAGCCTCGCAAGAAAAGGGATGTCCCGGATATCCAATCCGATCTGGATGCCGTGGAGGGAAACGCCGAGCTCGCCGATGAAGCGAACTTCGCGGCCCGGGCGGAAGCCGTCGACTTCATCGAGTTCAACGTCATTGAACGGATCGACGGGCTGCTCGAGCAGGGGCAATCCCAAGCGGATCTGCTCCCGCTCAAGCAAAGGGCCGAAAGAATCAAGCGTCGTTTGGACGACATCGACGAGGCGTTGTTCGATCGCCTTCGGAAGGATATCCGCGGGGGCGGGCTCCGGGGGTCGGCACTCAAGGACCTGATTCGGGGATACACACAATCGGATGCGGACGACGGCGCGCAACCGGATGAAATCGGCTATGACAGCCTCGACACCTTCATCAACGGCCTGTTGCATGCCCAAGCCATCCCCATGGAGACCTTGCCGCTGGAACCGGGAATGGTGTTCTACCAGAAAACGCCGGCCCGGATCATCCTGGAGATAGTGGAGCAAGGCCGCCTGACGGAAGCGGATGTCTTTTATGATTTGGGTTCCGGTCTGGGCCAGGTCCCGATCCTGGTCCACCTGCTGAGCGGAGCCGCGGCCAAAGGGGTCGAGTTCGAACCGGCGTATTGCGACTATGCCAGGACCTGCGCGGCGGATCTCGAGGTATCGGGCGTGGAATTCATCCAGGCGGATGCGCGCAGGGCGGACTATGCCGCTGGAACCGTTTACTTCCTGTATACCCCCTTCAATGGGGAAATATTGGCAGAGGTGCTGGAAAAGCTGCGGAGGGAATCGCGGAAGCCGATCCGGATCTTCACCTACGGACCCTGTACCGCGGAAGTTACCCGGGTTGCCTGGCTGCGGCGCTTGGATCCGCATGGGGACGACATCCACAAGCTGGGCGAATTCGCCGGCCTCTGATTCAGGAAATCCGGCGCTCAAAAGATCAGGAAATCACCTGGCTCCGGCCTTCCTCCCCACCGTTGGGATAACGGCTTGCGGCATCCTTACCGTCCTCCCCATCAGGTCATAAGTCGCGAACAGCGGCCGCATTCCGGTTCCGCCCAAGGGCGCGGCGCGCAAGCCCGCGGTCGATCCGTTGAAAGCCTTGAAGAGATTCAGGTTGGCGTAACCCGCATCCGCGTCCATGACCCAGAAGGACAATAATCCGACATAACCTTGTCCAAGGGCGTAGTCCAGGACCATCCGGGTATCCGTCAAGGTGAATTTCTCGCACGCAAAGTCGTTCACGCCGATCATCGGGGTGATGCCGACCTGGGCTGACATTCCGATAGCGTTCAATTGCGCCCGGGTGCGATCGGCTACGGTAAGGGCGTATTGGCCCATGCCTCCGCAAATGGACGCGCTGTAGTTCATGGCCATGACATTGACCACGCCCACCTGCGCGCCGTTGGTCTGGGCATTTTGCAGCAGCTTCACCGTGCTTTGGGTGACACCGGAGTCCGGCGACGTGGAGGGTATGGTATAGGAAATCCGCAATCCGGGATTGGCCCCTTGCAGATTCCTGATCGCCTGGTTGCGCCGCGTGTTGGCCGCGGTATCGAATATCGTCGCGCCTTCGATATCGAAGTCCAGCCACTTCGCCTGGTACTTGGTGATCACCTCCTGGTAGGCGGCCTGCAGGGTGGACACTTTGGCATGCACCAGGGCCAGTTCGGTACCGCCCTGCCCGCCGAAGGACAGGATGACATCCCCGCCCACGGCCCTGAGGGCCGCGATATCGTTCACGTATTTGCCGCCGCTCAGCGCCTGGTTGCCGTTCCAATAGGCCGCGCTGTTGGTGGATCCGTTGGAGATGAGGAAGGCCAGGGTATAGTACTTGTTGCCTGTGCTTCCGGCCAGGGCGGATACCGACAGGCTGGTCCAACATGCCACATACGGCGCGCAAACCCGATCGGGGAACGGCGCCGGAGGAGCGATGCCCAAGGGAGCGCCCGGGACAAGCTGGAACAGGATCAGGGAAACCAAGGTGGACCTGGCCAAACGGCCTAGGGGCGCGATTCCGGAGGAAGGGGATTTCATTTGGCCTTTCGGTGTGACGCCCCATATTAGGCTCCACAAGTGGAGTGGGCGGGGAGAAAAGCGGAAGGAAAGCGGGGGTAGCGCGCATGTTTCTCCGGGGATGGGACGCCGGTGCGATCCTTTGAGGCTCCGCAGGACCTCTAAAACCGGCGGAAAGGCTTAAGCGGCCCGGATTTCCCGGCATCGCGGGCAGCGGCTATCGCAATTTGGGATGAGGAGATTGCTTTCCGTCCGAAAGCGGAAACTGCGCAGCGCCCCGATTCGGCGGGGCTGCGGGAGCGGAGCGTGAGCGGTAATTATCCTCGTCGGCGCAATCCGGAATCCTGCCGGAACCAGGCGCCCTAGATTAAGCCCAATGAGCATGAAAAAATGGGCCTTGATGCATTTGGTTTTGACCTGCCTGCCATCCGCCGGCTCCGCCGCCTGGACCCAGGTGTGGGGCGACGAGTTCAATTACCAGGGGCTTCCTGATCCCGCCGTGTGGACCTATGAAGAAGGCTACATCCGCAACTGGGAATCGCAGTATTACATGAAGGAGGATCCGGACAATACCCGGGTGGAGAACGGCGCCTTGATCATCGAACTGCATAAGCAAGCCATGGGCGGCATGGAGTATACCTCCGGAAGCATCTCCACGCAGAATTCCCGCAACTGGCAGTATGGGCGCTTTGAAGCCCGCATGAAGCTGCCCGTAAGCAAGTCGATGTGGCCCGCCTTCTGGCTGATGCCGCAGAGCTGGGCCACGGGCCATTCCACCTGGCCGGCCAGCGGCGAAATCGACATCATGGAGGGAAAGGGAAGCAATCCATCCTGGACCTCCGGAGCCATCCATTTCCAGAATACCGACAACAACTGGCAATACCGGTTCAACGTATTCGAGCTGATGAACGGGAACTTCCACGACGACTGGCACGTGTTCGCCTATGAATGGACCGCGACGGAACACCGCTGGTACCTGGACGATCAGATATTCCAGCGCTACACCAAAGCCGACCTGGCCACCAATCCCTATCCCTTCGATCAGCCCGCCCACATCAAGTTCGACCTGGCCTTGGGAGGCGGCTTCGACGGGCTGCCGGACTCGACTACGGTGACTCCCATGCGGTTCCAGGTGGATTATGTCCGCGTGTACAGCGGTTCCCAGCCGACCCCGTCCCTGACGCCGCCGCCGTATAAGCATTTCTCGGAAGGCGCCGCGGACCTGGGGAACGGCTCCATGTCTTTTTGGATGAAGCCCAATACCGGATCCAAATTCGTGAACATCATGGTGCGGAAAAACGGCGCCGTGATCGGCTATCCCATGGCGTTGACGAGCGGGCGTTTCGAAGCGACCCTGACGGGATTCAACCCCGGCGATTTCGTGGAGTGGGAATACGTATACACCGGCATTGACGTTTGGGGCGCCCCGGATATGCAGGTGGAAACCGGGTACCTATGGTATGCGGCATACACCGGCAAGACCGGCATCAATCACCCTCCCGCGAATGCGAAAGGGAATCCGGGAACGGACGGAGGCATCATCTTCGATATGCGAGGTCGACGGATCCGCAAAGGCCGGAATGTCCATCAGCCCCTTATCCCCCGGGGACGAACCGCCGCAGGAGTTCCCGGCCGTTGAACTCGATCCGCAGGAAACGGTTCCCGGAACCGCCGGCGGCGGCGGGAAGCGTCAGGATATGCTTCCCCGCATCCTGCGAACCTGAATACAGTGTTTGCAGCAGGCGACCGGAGAAATCATAGAGCGCGATCGTCAGCGGACCCTTTTCGGGCAGCGAATACGTCAAGGCGCGATCCAGGATTCCCAAAGCGAATTCCGGTGCGGATTTTTTTTGCTCAACGGGGCGACCGAGGCCCACGGGTTTCGCCGCCGCCAGGCTGTCCGCAATCACCATCAGGTTCAGGAGCGCGACGCCGCCCGAGGCCATTTGCGCGCCGACCTTGCCGCTCTGGGTGGGCGTCGGCGTGGCCCAGGCGAAGTACATCAGGTTGTCCGCGGCGCGGCGGTTATTCCACAGGCTCTCGGCGTTGGCGTTCATCCAAGGGAGGTACTGCCATTGCTTGGCCTCCATGATGAAGCGCATGGCGTAGTGGACGAACACGGTCTTGTACATCCCCGCATCGTTGTCCGTATTGCCCGTGCCGTCCCCGCGCTCGTCCGGCAGGATACCCGTGGTCTTGTTGGACAGGACGTTCTTGAAATAATCCAAGGTGGCGATGGCGTCCTTGAAATAGGTGCTGTCCTTGGTGAGCTTGAACATTTCCCAGGACGAACTGATGAAGGTCCCGTGGTTGTAAGATAAGGGTCCCCAGAAGACGGAATCCTTGCCATTGACCTTCTGGATGCGATCGGCCACCTCGCCCCAGCCGCGGAACAATTTCGCCTTCACCCAGAGATGCAATTTTTTGGCCTTGTCGCCGTATGCCGGATCCTTCGACTGACGCGCGAGCATGAACCCGGCCACGGAGAACGGAAGCGTGGCTGCGGAGTTCTTCTGGATCTTGTCCACGTTCCGCCACCAGATGCCGCCGCCGAACACGGTGTCCACCTCGTTCGCGTACATCCAATCGAAATTCTTCTTGGAGAGGGTGAGATAGTCGGCAACGCCCGTCAGGTCATAGGCGCGGTTGGCTGCCATGACCCACCAGCCGATATCGTCGTTGTAGGCGCGGTTCCACAGATTGGTGCCGCCGTAACGGGCGATGAAGCCGTCATAGCAATCCCTGATCCTCGGCAGGTAGGACGGATCCTTGGTGCGTTCATACGCATCCATTTCCGTTTCCCAGGCATGCGCCCACATCCAATAATCCAGTTCCCCGGTCTGATTGTCATATTTGAAGAATGTTTTATTGGCCTGGCGCCAATACGTTTTATTGTACGCCTCGATGGCGGTTTTAGCCTGATTGGCGGTTATGGCATAAACCGGCGTGTGCAAAAGCGCAAGCAACGCGGACAGTGACAAACATGTTTTGATCATGGAATGACGCGGAAAAATCATATGGCCCCCCCCGAGGTCGTAGAACTACAGCATCGATGACATTGAAACCCACCCGAACGATCCAAGGTAATCGAATCGAATCCCTTCATCAAATGCAAGCCGTGGCCAAAATCGGAACCCAATCCAAACATTCCCCGAGGGGCTTTTGACTCCGGGCCAAGGCCTAGGGAACCACGGAGACGCGCCGCGTCTCTTTCCCCTGGACGGCCTCCACATATGAAACGCTTCCGGTCCGCACGGCGATGGAATGCGTTCCGGCCGCGAAAAAAGGGCTTTCATCGGAAATCAACTTCCCCCGGGAATCGAACTGGCGCAGGGTAGCGCGGCCATCCCGATTGGTGATCAGGACCAGATTGTTGCCGCGCAACTCAAGCCGCAGGGACGCGCCCGCGCCCGCGCGTCGGCCGGGGAAAGTCGGCGTGTTCGCCTGGACCAGGCGGTAGACGGACACGGAATCGTTGCCCTTCTGGTTGGCCCAGAGGATCCTTCCGTTGGGCAAGGCCGTCAAATCATAATACGGGGAAAGCTGGATGGTTTTGTCCGGCAGGGGAAACTTCGGGGTTACTATGGTTCCCGTGGGTCCCAGGATGGCCAGCTGGATTCCGTTATTGACCTTGCCGACCACTTCCTCCCACATCAAGAGCACGTTGGCGCCGTACTTGACGATCTTGGGATAGATGGCGAAGGTGCCCGCGGGGTAGGCCGTGATCCAATTGAGACTGAGGGTATCCCCGGTCGCGGAAAGCTGGCGGTAGGCGACGTCGAAGGCGTTGCGCCCGTTGGAGGTGGTGAACATGACCCCGAAGGTGCCATCCGTAAGCGGAACGACATTGCCGAGCTGGGTGGACGTCTTGTTGTCCCCCACGGCTCCGGGGATCTTGAAGAATTGCTTGTCGAAACCCTGCGTGCCTTTGGCGCCGGCATCGGACCATTTGGAGAAGCCGAGGGCGCGGGGATAGGCGTCCCCATGGGCCAAGGTGTAATAATCGTTGCCGACCAGCAGCAGGCGCTGATCGAAGTTGTGGCTGGAATACCAATCGTTCGGGCTGACAAAGGATCCGTCCAGGCCCATGAACGCGAGGTACCCGGCTTGATGACGGACCGTATCCGGGGACCAGGCCATGGTGTGGCCTACGTAGATCGCCAGCTTCTTGGAGTTCTTGTTGTACAGCATCCTTCCCGATGAGAAGGTTCCCGGTTCGCCCTTGGCCCAGAAGACGGTTTTCAGAACGTCCCCGAAAATCATCTTGGTGAATATCTTCCCGCCTTTGGCATCCACCCGCGTGGCCCAGAATTCGTAGGCGCTGCCGCTATGCGGGCTGTCCTTGGAATAGATCACGGCGAAGCCGCTGTCGTCCGGGATGCGGGCCAGGCCCAGCAGGCCTTTCGCATCGGCGATGGAATCCGGCTGCAGGCTGCCTATGGCCTTGCCGCTGCTGTCGAAGGAGAGGATGCGGATTTTGGAGAGGCTGTTGACGTGGAAGGCGACATCATAGCTGTTGTCGGCATTGCCGGTCAGCAATACCACCGGCTTGTTCCCGTAGTTGGAAACCGAGGTATGCGAAGGTTGACCGGATAGGGTCCCGTTCGCGGGATAGGTGGTTATGGCGACGCTGAAATCGGTGGCCCCACAATAGGACCCTGACAGGATCAGGAAAACCGCCCCTGAATGGACTATAAATCTGCAGCCTGCATGTTTCACCACGGATCCCCCCCACCAATGGCCTTAACCTAAAGCCATTCAGAGGGGATGTCAAGACGGGGGCTTGGGAGGATTCGCCTCGTTTTCCTTTTGCTTTCCGTTGCTTCCTGTTGCTTTCCGCCGCCTATCGGTTGCCTCTGTCCGTTTTCCCCCGGAACGCTGCGGTTACGGCATCAGCGGCGCAGATACCCGAATATGGCGGAGATGTCCCGGCGGCGGAGATCCTGATTTTGGGAATCGTTCGGGTCGATGGGGGGCGCAATCGGCCCGGGAAGGGTCAGGTTGCCGCGGACGATATAGGATCCCGTCGCCGCTTGTTGCCCCGTCTCCGTTACTGGCCACCAATACAGATGCGCCGTGTATCCGCCATCGGCGTCCCTCATCATGCTCCGCAACATCGCGTCGTCGATATCGCCTTCGGCCTGATTGAAAAAGGTTCCCAGCGTGGTGAACACCCTCAGCTGATAATGCACGGGAGCATTGAACTTCAGGGAAACCAGAAAGGCACGGAATCCGGCCCGCGACCCTTCGGGCGACATCTGACCCAGGGCGTCCAGGCGGTCCGAACCCGGGCAGTTGAGACACAGTTCGGATTGATTGGAATCCGTCACCAGGATCGCATTTCGCAGCGGGATGGGGCTGGAAATGGGGGAATGGGAGACCAGGCCGGGAAAATCCGCTTGCAGATAGGACGGCACCGGCGGGATGACCACTGCGCCCTGGATGACGACGTAAAAGGCATAGACATCGGAAGAGTCTACGCCCTCGTTGAGGATGCCTCCGTCGTCCCGGAAGGCGAATCGCACGCGCACGGTGTCGTTGCCGGTGAGACGGGCCTTGGGAGTGAGCCTGACGACGCCGTCATCGGCATTGAGAACCAGGGACTCGAACAGCTCCGGCTTGGCGACATCCACAATCCGGAAATGGAGCCGCTGGGATTTTTCCAGGCCCGCGGTGGTGTCATCGCCGCGATCGACCTTCCCGAGGAACCCGAAATCATGGGTGACGGCGAAGCCGGGTACGGTCTTGAGGGTGTCCTCGGGCCCCCGCAACCAAGGCTTGTCATTGACGGGAACGATATCCAGGGTGAAGGTCTGTTTCGCGACGGCGCCCAGGCCGTCCTGCACAAGCACCGTCACCGATTGCGGCCCGTCCGCGGAAGTGTTGTAATCGCGCATCGGCCGCACGGTGATGCTCCGGGAACCGGCGTTCACCTCGATTTGATCGAAGCTGATTTTGTTGGACTGTTTCCGATCGAGGGTGACAGCTAAGGATTCCGGCGCGGTCTCCTTATCCGAAACGGTGAAGGTGATCCGGCCGGTGTGGTCTTCCAGAATGCGCACGGGATCGATCGCGGAGAGGACCGGCGGCGTATTGACCAAGGGAGCGTTGTATTCGTAGGACCCGATGTCGATGCGGCCGAACTCGATGCGTTTCCGCGGATCCCCGCGTTGGTCCCAGGGAAGGGTGGATCCTCCCGGAACCAGACCGGGATCGCCGGCATTGTACAGTGGGCCGGCGGGATCGAAAATGTGGACGTAGGTGTCATAGGCCGCGCCATAGGTGGAGTTCGCCGCCAGGAAAATCGGCAGCGGGGAAAGTTTGGGATCGACGGTAAGATTGTTGTTCTCCCAGATCGCGGCGTAACCTTTTACCGGGATATGGCAGCGTTGTTCGATGGGCAGACCGTTCTCATCGCTCCGGTAGCCGATATCCGACCAGCGTATGGTCAGGCTCGGTCCCGGGCCCGCGAAGTTGGCGCCCTTGGCGGTGGTGCTTTGGCTGACGGAATTGTCGTATACGATGGAATGATCCAGGAGCAGGGAATGATCATGCCAGAAGGCTCCGCCGGCAATGCCGGCATCATTGTTCACGACCGTGCAATGGAAGAGTTTTACCGGCATGGGCTGATCGATGGGGCCGGCGCTCTCCCCTACCAGGATGGCCCCCGCCAACTCCGGAGCACGGTTACCGCTGAGGGTGGTGTTGCGGATGATCACCTCCGACTGGTAGGACTGCACGCGCTCCCAGATCGCGCCGCCGTTGTTGTTCTCCGCGTTGACCTTGAAAGTCGGGATGCTCGGACCTTTGAGGACCGTGTTGCCGATGAGTGCGCTGTTCTCGATCAGCAGATAGGGTTGGCCGGGTTCGCCCTGCAGGTGCACGAAAACCGCTCCGCCGCTTTTCGCGCTGACATTGTCCTTAAGCACGCAGTTGCGGATGATCACGCGATTGGTCTTGGACCCCTCGATCAGGATCGGCACCAAACCGGTTCCGGGAATATCCCGCTGGACGACGATGCCCTGACCGCTGGATACCGCTGCGCCATGCTCGCTGGTGTACCCGTTCTTGAGGGTGAGGTTCTCCAAGGTCAGCACCGTGGCGTCTTCGGGGCATTTGAACAGCGAAAAGGCATCGTGGCCGCTGATGGCATGGTTGCGGCCGTCGAGGTTGAATGCGGAACCGCCGGGAAGGGCGGGCAGGTCGGCCGTGAGGACGATGTCCGCCGTCAAGGCATGGGTTCCCGATCCCCGGAGAATCGCGGCCCTGAGGTCCGTTTCCGTAGCCAGGTCCGCCGCATGGAGAAGCCCCGCGAGCGTCAGGAATCCCGGTATCATCGTATGCTTCGTCACGCTGACTCCCCCAACCGATCCGGTTGCCGCGGCTTTCGCGCGGCGCCCAGGCTACGGAGCCTCCGGCGCCCAGCCCTATCGATGGCAATCTAAACCGGGTCGGCGGCGGGAGATCGACGGATCAGGGCCCCATGGTATTTTCCGCTCTTGCTTTGCTCATGGGGTTGGACTCCGGATCGATAACACCCAAAGTCCCATCCAGCCGCTCCTTACGCATGTCCATCAGGCGCGCATAAAACCACTTGCGCTCGTCATCGGAAGGCGCGGATTGATCGTAATGGACCATGATGCGGAAATATTCCGCCTCCCGTTTTCCCAAGCCGAACACCCGGATGAAATCCTGGGCCTTCGGCTTTGAGACGATCCGTCCGTTCAGCACCGCGTTGAAGTAGCTCCGCGTATTCGCCAACCCGATTTCCTTGCACACCTGGCTCTTGGTGTACTTGCTATCCTGCCGGTGATGGTAGGAGAACAGATCGGCCAGATAGCGGCGGAAGTCCTGGTATCCGAATATATCCGGGATCCCGTCGAAGCCGGCTATTGGGTCCGTAAGGTCGTCCGATCCCGTCACCGTGTTGGTTCCCGTCATGGGCTTTCTCCCTTCACGTGGAGTCTTAGGTGTCCGGGATCGTCCGTCCCACCCTTGGGGATACGTAACCTTCAGGGTACGGGGGAGGATGCCTGCCCGATGTTGACCAGGGTCTGATCGGCCCGCTGGTTCTGATAGCTCAGGCGGATCCACGCGGGGGATCGCGCGGCGCTCTCGATGCGCGCCTCGTCCATGATGCCGGAATAATGGAAGTAGGGATATACGTTGTCGGCATAGCCTCCCAGCAAAGTGCCGAGATCGTTCTGTTCCAGGCCCGAAGCATAACCGGCCGTCCGGGCGCCGACGAGGTCCCCATTGCAATAGACGGAAAGGGTGCGGCCGTCGTAAGTGCCGTGGATAAGCACCCAGTCGGTCATATTCAGATTGGGACGGATCCATTGGTAACCCGGCCCGTTGGAAACCGCGAACGCCACCTGGTCCGAATCGGAATGGCTTTGCCAAAGCTCATAGGCGAATTTGGAATCCCCGGGAAAGGTGGTGGTCGGCTTCTGGAAGACCGATCCCAGGTACCGGCTCCGATCGGGACGCAACCATACGGACAAGGTAAGCTCCCGCTCCACGTTGACGACGCCCATATCCAGGAAATCATCCCGGCCATCGAACCGGTCGGCGGGTCCCACCATGCCTTCCACCTTTTGGTTGCCTTCGAAGTTGACCGGCTTCCCCCAATGCCCGTTTCCCGTGGCATCGGGCCTGTCCCCCGCGGCTGTTCCCAGGTGCCATACGCCCACGAACCCGTCAGCCGGTTGGAATGCGCCGACGGTGGCCGAAGCGGCGTTCACCCCGTGAGTGAAGTTACGCATGCGAAGAAACTGCGTGTCCGAATTGCCTTTCACCGTATCCACGCGCACCCAGATCTCCGCCTTCCGTCCGGCACTGTCCCAGCGTTCGATCTCGAACGGCAAGGCCGTCGAATCCGGCTTGAAGAACCGGATATCCGCGCCGCGCCCTCCCACCTTGGCGAAATCGAAATTCACCGAGTCCAAACGTACCAGCAACGGAAAGCCCGACACATCCTCCGCGACCGCGGCGCCGGACGACCTGGTATCGAGCCGCAGCACCCATTCCGCGGGCGCCTTCACGAGCGTATCCGCGGAATCCAAGGCCAGGTCCGTGGTGGCTCCGGATCGGATGACCAGATCCCGGGCGAGAACCTTCCATGCGCCCGTTGCGTTGCGCGTATAGGCCAAGGTCGGCACGATCATCATCGGTAAGGGCCCCAGCATGGTTCTGCGCGTCTCCCCAACGTCAGCATTGAAGGTGGTCCCGGGGATGAAGAGATGGCCGCCTTGCGCCCAGATGCTCTCCGGCAATGCGACCCTGAGGAAACCGGGAGGACCTAGGAGCAGAATCGGGAGCGTCTGGACGCCGCTGGAATAATGGAAGACAGGGTTCAAGCCGTACAATCCCTCCCTCGATCCCTCCCCGGATCCATTCGCAAGCGAAGCCGCCTGCAATCGGAAACTTCCGGACCCGGGATAATTGAAGACGTAGCGCCCTTGGGCGTCCGTCGTGTCCACCATTGAAGGGGGAATGGTATCCGTGAGCGGATTGAAGTCGGATCGCACCAGCAGAACCCGGGTACGCGCGGCCGCGGCGCCGCCGGCATCCTGGATCCATCCGGCGATATGGTTGGTGGTCTCGGAGCCGTTGCCGCCGTCCGCCAACCGGTTTTCATTGAAGCAGGCGCTCAGCAGCGCGGCGAAGAACAATACGGCCGGCAGGGCTATTACGCGTAATGAAGAAGCGCGTAATGCGGACGCGCGGAACGCAAACGCGCAGAGCGCCGATGCGCGCACCGCCGCGGTCATGATTTCCGGACCCGGCTCAAGGGGAACAGTTGCACATTGAGCTGGAAGACCGAGTCGGGACGCGCCGACATGGCGGCGAAATTCATGATGGATTTGCGCAGCGTCGCGATGCGGGCGCGGATCTCCTCCAGATCGGCGGCTTCGATGGAGATCGTCACCGTGGAAATGTCCCGCTGATCCTTGGGATGCCGCACCAGGGCTTCATCGGCCAAGCGGATCATCTCGTGCTGGAACTGCCGGACCGCCGCGGCTTGGAGATTGCCGCCGGTGGTGATGAGGGCATCGGCGGGGGCGAACTCCCCTTGCTCGTCCCGATGGACCAGCTTGAGCCGTTCCAGCAGTTGGATGGATTCCAGCGCCTGTTTTTCCGGGATGGGCGGATTGAGCGCCTTGGCCAGAGCGTTCCCATCGCCGCGGAATTTCAGATGCCCGAGCAAAGCGCGGATGGCGGAATGGTACCAGGCGGAATAGAACTCGAATTGATCCTTCTCGAGCGCGTGGGCCTCCACGCCCGCCAAGGCCATCAGCTTCTCGAAGAGGATGGCGGTCGCGTCCGGATCCTTGCTCTTGTTGAAATGGACCAGGGTCTTGAAATAGTCCGCGTCCCGGCCCTGCAGTCCGCAGAACTCCATGAACCTGCCGATATGGCCTTCGGCCAGATGCACCTTTTGCTGCAGCAGCTTGACCAGGTACCCGTGGTCCATATCCACCTTGCGCGCCATGTACCGATAGGAGAAGAAAGCATCCGCCGCGCGCCGGGACTCGTAATAGTCGTGGAGATACACCCGGTATTCCAGGTACTGCTTGACCGGTTTCATTTTTTCCAATGATAGCGTCCCGGCCGGAAAGGGACTACGCGATTTATCACCACCTACCGGCTGAAACCCCATGATTACGGGCGTAAAAGACGTTTTCGGCCTCGAACCGGGAAATTTCCGGTGATACGGATATCACCACTTTTAAGGGGGACGGCGCATTTTTACGCGCTCCCGCGCCTTACCTTAGCTCCCGCACCCCGCCGGTTCCGGTCGGGAATCCTTTGGGGGTAACATGCACGTTTACATAGGCGGATGCTCCTTGTTCCTGTCGGCCGCGATGACCCTCTCCGCTACCTCCTCCGATCCGGGATCGCCCGCGGATGGATCCAACCGGTGCGGCACCGCCCTTACGTCCCATACCCTTCCGAAAACCGGGCCCGCCGCGGCGCCTCCTCCCGTTCCTCCCTTCTCGATCGGGAAATTCCGCGTGGAAGTCTTCCGCGTCGACTTCGCCGATTCCGCCTATCCCGTGACCCTGGCGGAAATGGACCAGGCCAACGCCAAGAGCCGGGATTTTTTCCGCTCCAATTCCCGCAACGCCCTGGAGCTGGAATACCATGTCTATCCGGAAATGCTTCACGCGCCCGGCAAGGCCTCTGATTACGATCACAACTCGAACGTGCTGGAAGCCTGGATCCTCGCCAAGGTCGCGGCCTTGGGGATGAAAAAGGGAACCGACTACGATATCCTGGTCGCCTGCTTCCCCTGGGCTGCCGTCGGATATGGCGGAGTCACATCGGGTTCCGGCATTTTCCTGAACGGATGGCCCGCATATACGGGCCCGGCCCATGAACACGAGATGGGCCACCGGCTGGGCCTCAACCACGCGCACGCCATCAATCCCATAGCCGACATGTTCGGCACGCCAGGAGATCTGGCCTGTGTGTCCGAATACGGAAATCCCTACGACGTGATGGGGAACAGCGACGTTCCCGAAGGCCATTTTACCGTGGGGTATAAAAAGCTGCTGGGTTGGACCGATTCCGCGGAAGTGTTGGAAGTTTCGAAAAGCGGGATCTACCGGATCTACGCCCATGACAACGCCGTCCACAAGGGCCGGCTCATCGCCATCCGCGTGGCCTCGGACACCAAGCCCTACGCGTACTGGTTCGAATACCGATCCTTGCCGGCCGCGGCCCGCAACGGGGCCCTGTGCCTGTTCCAAGGCTTCTACGACAGCTTCGCCTGGAGGGACCAGGTGGCCGAGGATCAGATGCTTTTCGATGCGACGCCACGTTCCAAGCCGGAGATCTGGAACGACTATAAGGACGCAGCCTTCGCCGTGGGCATGGGCTTCAAGGACAAATACGGGTCCGCGGCCTTCAAAGTAGTCGGACTCGGTAACGCCGCCCCGGGTCCGGATTCGTGGGTTGACGTGCAGGTTACCCTACCCGGGGAGTCCGCCCGGCTGACGTCTCTCCGCGCCGCTTCCGATGGGGATTGGGCCGCGGGAAAAATCTTCGATTTCACCGGCAGGCCGGAGCCGCGATTGGGTCGTTCACCGGAAGGGATGTCCATCCTGGTCCCCGCAGCCAATCGCGCGGGCGTGCGGCTCGTTTCCATGCGCCGGAATTAGGGGTCTCCACAAAAATCAGGAGTTATTTTTTGAGGGCGGTAAAACGGACTTCCCGAAGGATCCCCTCCATGGCCGAAAATAAAACCCTGCCCACCAAGGTAAACCCTTCCGCCTTCCTGAAAAAAATCGGCGACAAGGCTTTGCGGGATGATTGCCTGGCGCTTATGGACTTGATGGGCAAGGTTTCGAAATGCGAACCGGTCATGTGGGGAAGCGCCATCGTCGGATTCGGATCCTACCATTACGTCTACGACAGCGGCCGCGAAGGCGACACCATGATCATCGGCTTTTCCCCGCGGAAGGCCAACATCAGCATCTATTTCATGGGCGGCAAGGCTTCCGTCGCCGAAGAGCTTGCCGAATTGGGGAAGCATGGGACCGGCGGCGGCTGCGTGCACATCAAATCATTGGCCGATGTGGATATCGGAGTGCTCAAGAAGGTTTTCGCCAAGGCCTGCAAAGAGGCGAAGAGCCGGGCCAAGCTCAAAGCCTGACCCGCGCGCCCAAACGCTACGGGCTTCGCAACTTCAACGCATCTTCACGGTTGAATTCCCTAATGGTCACCCAGGTCCCCATGCAAACCAGCGCCAGGGATCCCGCGAACGCCGCGTGCACGGCCCAGTGCGGGAAGAACGACATCAATACGTACGCGTCCCCGCGATGCGCGCTGAGTGCCTTCCGGTAGTTGGAACCCAAATCGAGAATGGGCGAGACGAATCCGAATACGAAACCGTTCAACCATACCCAGCGCGGCAGGCGCGGTTTGCGCGCGTAGAACCAGAGGAAAAAAGCGAAGATCATGAGATCGTTCAGATAGGGCGCAGCGGTGGGGATCCAATCGATGTGGCCGCCCGTCCAATTGACGTAGCCCCATTCGAAGCCGACGTTCGGAAGGTGGGATGGGAGCACCACGACCTTGGTGATGTGCGCGCCTTCCCATACGGCCGCAAGCGCGTGGCATCCCTCGTGCCGGATGGTGCCGATCAACTGATAGATGGGATAGGCCAACAGCCACCACGAATCCGTCCGTTTCAATCAGAGCAGTCCGGAAAGCAGGGTGACCACGGAGCTGGGAGGACGCGTGGAGATTTCCCCCGAGGTCAAATCGAGATCGGAAGCCCCTGAGCCTTTGAGGGACGTGCCGTCGAGCAGATCGAATTTCACCGTGCCGCTCAGGAAGTAGGGAATCGCGTCGCCGTTGACGATCTTGCGCGCAGTGGCGCGGTCGATGACGGCGATGGGGATTTCAATCGGGAAGCTCAGATCCCCAATCGTTCCGCCCGCCACCGAGAAGGCCGGGATGGGCGTGGAGATGGGCGCGCTCGATTTGGAATTGATGCGGAAGTTCAGGATCGGCTTCACCGCATCGGAACCGAAGGCCGCCTTTTCGGTATGCATGGAATTGTCCGCCTTGACATGGAACACCATCTTGAAGCGGAACTTATCGAGGCTGGGAGTGTCGAACACGCTTCCGGAATAGGCGACGGTCTGGCCGTCCACGGCCGGGGTGCCTTCGGAAAACTTCACACTGAGCACGTTGAGCAGCTCGGAGGGCGAATCCGTGAGGGAGCAGGATCCCAGGAACAGCGAAGCCGCCAACTGCAAAGGTCTGGAAATGATTTGGTTGCGCATGGATCGGGAGAATAGGTAAATCGGATTCATCGGGCAACCCGGAAAACCGTCCTATCCCGTTCCGCCTGGATTCAGCGCGATCAGCGGGAAGAGCGGGAGGCGAAGGAAAAGGCCCGGAAAAACCGTTCGCTTTCACCGGGCGCGGCCACTTCCAGGAACAGCGTTCCCTGCGGCAAAGCGGCGGCGGGGATGGCGGTTTCCGAATTCAGGGAAAGCACGAGGAGGTTTTTCCCCGCGGCGTTCCTGATCCAGGGCGATGCCATCCGGCCCGAATGGTTTTGCAGAAGCAGGGTTCCGTCGCGCATTTCCGCATGCATCCAGGCCGAGGCCGCGGGCGCAGGGACGCGCACGCCGATGGTGGGCTTGGTCGAGCCGACCGCGGTGCAGGTCAGGGTCAGGGATACGGAAGAATTGGCGAGGGTGGAATCGAAGAAATCCTCCGTTGCGGCCACGGCGGTTCCCACTTTGGGCATGTAGTCGGCGGCGCCGCTGTCCAGCATATTGATGAAGACCTGGGTTCCATGTTCGGAATTCCCGATGATGGTCTGGAAGGCCAGGGAGTACCGGGTGTTCGCCCCGATCTTGGTAACGGTGTGATAGCCAAGGAAGGATCCGGAAGCGGTATCGGTCACGGCGCCTTGGAAAAGCGAGGGCGTGATCAGGGAATCGAAGAAGTAATCGGCATGGTACCCCGTGCCCGAATTGATGGAGTCCGCTCGGGTCTCCGTCACTCCCTTGAACCGGTTATAGGCGAGCCTGGAGGTGTCCACTGCGAAGATGAAGGTGACGGAAGTTCCGGCCTTGATATCGTGGGCCGCCGCATAGCCGCCCTTATCCGCGGCAACTATAGACACCTTTCCGGAAAAGGTATAGTAGGTGGGCGCCGCGTGGGCGGGGGCGATGCAAAGGACGATTGCAAAGACGATTGCAAGGGCCACGGCAATGGCGTGCGAGTAGACGGTGGAAATCGGCGTGGGCTTTTTCATGCGGCCTCCTGGAAATGGTTATGGGTCGATTTTCCGTATCAAGTGGTGGCTTGCGGTTCCGTTTCCGGCCAGGGTCAGGGAATACATCCCCTGCGGCAAGCGCGAGACATCGCATACGGCATACCCGTTGCCGGAGCCCGACGCGACGGGCGCGCCCAGGAGGTTGGTGAGCCTGTATCGGAAGGCTCCGGGCTGATCGATGGTCAGGGTGTTCCCCATCGGGTTCAGTTGGATGCGCGAGCGCAGCGATTTCGCGCCAGGGGCAATAGAGGCCGGTGGCGCGATTCCCAACTTTGCGATCACGACACCCTCCGCAGTCCCCCGGTTCAATATGGGCAGACCCTGAAAGGTGAGATCGCTGGTGGCGGCGAGCGAGAGGAACACGCCGCCGTCCGGGCCGATCATCGTCGTATTCGGAGTCGGTACCGCTTGATTGCGCCCTTCCACCAGCCCGTGCGTCTTGTACTTCAAATTCCGATCCATGACGTAGGTGACCAGCCCGTCATTGTTCGCGTTCTTCAGGGTGATCTTGATGGTCGTGTCCGGGGAGACGAAACCGAAGTCCGAGGTGGCGCGCACCCAGGCGGTGACCACGACCTGGGAATCCCGGACGGCGAGCTGTAGCGGGTTGGTAAGATGGACCTTGCGGACCACCTTCATCTGATCATCCAGTTCCACCACGTAGCCGTCGCGCACCTGGGTATTGGTTTGCCGCATGATGGTATCCTTGGCGTTCAGCTTGGGGTCGCCATTGATGGCCGACATCAGCACGAAAAGATGGCCACTCTTCGATTCGTAGGACGTGGTGGGGGAATTCGCGAATCCGGTGTTCTCCCAACGGAAGGTGTTGGGCGGGGAATCCACCGTCAGCGGCGTTCCGTCGTCGGTGAAAGTCTTGGCATCGAGATTCGCGGACCCACGATGGTATTTCGAGATCGGGTTGCCCGCAAATCCTTCGGTCGTGACCGCGAACAGCTTGCCCGGCCCGGTCCATTGCGCAAAGACGAAAGCATTCGGAGTCACGTCGCTCTCCTGGACCATACGGCCGATGGCCCCGTCGGGTTTGATTTCAATGAAGTAGTTGTTGGGCACCGTGACGATCGAATCGGTGCCGAAGAGAAGGAATTTCCCCACGCCGATCGCTTGCAGGCCCACCGTCCCATCCGACATGACCTGGAACCGAGAGAACCGGGAGACCACCAGGCGCTTGCACCAGGCCAATGTTCCCGTGGGCAAATATTTCGACACGAAATAGCAAGGCGCGGTGTAGGATATTTTCGTCGTGTCCGGCAGGATCAAAGGCGTATCCCGGAATTTGTCGATCATGTAGCTGTTGCCCGCCGTGTCGACTCCGACGCAGGTTTCGCCCGCATAAGCGGCGATGCCTCCGAGCAGTTTGGTATTCCACTTGGCCGCCACGGTGTCGCCGTATTTGGCCATCACGTATCCGCGCACGGGATTTCCCGCGAGCTTGTCGCTCACGCCGCCGAAATAAAAGCTGCCGTCGTCGCCGATGACCGAGGCGCCCCAAACGGTGGTGCCGCTGATCCCAACGCTCTTGGCCCACGCCCATTGGGCCTTGGATTCGGAGGCGAGAACGCCAAGGAACATCGCCGCGGATACGAGGATCGATTTCAGGAGCGGCATCATCGGGAAGCGGGGGAGGAAGCGCATGGAGAGGTCCTTTATGGGTGCGGGTTGGGAGGGTTAGTAAATCGGGTGCCGCACGGATCAGCCTTCTTGGTTTCCACATCGGCTTGGAACGTGTGGACAGGGTGTAAAATAGTCCTCAGATATTCGCATCCTGATTGAACCGGATCGACTTTAAATTGGTTTTTTTTCGGCTTTTCCGCCAGGGTTGCTGAGCAAATTCCGCCCTCATTTTCGGCACTTCCCGGCCCTTTCGGTCCAGACCGTTGTTTACGGGCTCCGGTTTTGCCGCCTTTCCCCTATTTCCGGCCGCATTTCGATTTAGGCGAATACACTTTCCGCGGTAGGTTAGGTACGGGCCGCTTTGGGCGGGGCAAAGGGGATGGGATGAAGGGTATGAGGGGTACCAGGTGGGTAACGGGATTGCTCCTTGGGGCTACGGCTGCGCTGGCCGCGACGTTCACCAATCCCATCGGACCCGGCAACGATCCCTGGGCCTTCCGCTGGCAGGGACAATATTATCTCTGCCTCTCCAATAAGCCCAACGTCGTGGTCGCCAAGGCGGCCGCCCTCCAGGATCTGGCCAAAGCCCCGCGCGCCAAGGTCTGGACGCCTCCGGCCACCGGCGCTTGGTCCAAAGAGCCGTGGGCCCCGGAACTCCATTACCTGGACGGCAAGTGGTACATCTACGTCGCCGCGGACGGCGGCGACAATTTCGATCACCGCATCTACGTGCTCGAAGGGACCACGCAGAATCCGCAAGACCCATTCGTCTTCAAGGGCAAGATCAGCGCGCCCACGGATCGCTGGGCCATCGACGCCTCCGTGCTCACGGTGCGCGGCAAGAATTATCTGATCTGGTCCGGATGGAAAGACACGGTGAACATGCGCCAGAACCTCTACATCGCCCCCATGTCCAATCCCTGGACCCTTTCCGGCGAGCGCGCGCTCATCTCCACTCCCGATTTCGCCTGGGAGAAACAAGGCGGATCGCCGGCCGTCAACGAAGGGCCCGAAGCGCTGTACCACGGCCAGGACGTCTTCATCATCTACTCCGCGAGCGGAAGCTGGAGCGACTATTATTGCCTGGGCCGATTGCGCCTAACCGGATCCGATCCCATGGATCCGGCCTCGTGGAAAAAGCACGACAAGGCAGTCTTCTCCCCCACGGACAAAGTGTTCGGCCCCGGGCATTGCTCTTTCGTGAAATCCCCGGACAGTACGGAGGATTGGATCGTCTACCATGCCGCGGTAACAAGCGGCGCGGGGTGGAACCGCAATCTCCGCATCCAGAAGTTTACCTGGAACCCGGACGGCTCGCCGGATTTCGGAACGCCGGTCCCGGAAGGTGTAACATTGGAGATACCCTCGGAAAACGGCATGGGACTGCTGATGCATGAGGGAGCGCGCGGCCCGGTTCCCTTTGGAGGCACAGCGGGCGGGGGCGTAGCGGGCGCTGGGGGCGCGACACCGGGTTACCCGCAGGATTATCGGCCGGGGTCGGAATGGCTTACCCAAAGCGGGCAGAATCTCCTGGGACGCTGGATGTTACCCGCTCCCTGAACTTCCATGATGCCTGGAAAATCCGGGGGATTTGCCGCCGGGAAGACGATGAAGGGACGAGGTTCAGGGTCGCGCTAGATTCTCCCATCCACGGCACGAGCGCTGCGCGTCCTATGCCCGTCAGGGGCTGAGCACAACGGTCCGGGACAGGCTTCCGCCCGGAGTCCTCAATCGCAAAGCGTATACGCCCGCCTTGCCGCCCAGCGCGCTCCTCAAGTCATAGCGGGCCACGCCGTTTCCATGGAACTCAGCCATCACCCGGCCCCGAAGATCCAAGACCTGCAACTCGAACGGCCCAACATCTCCGACCTCCAACCGGAATCCAATAACCACGACGCGCGCTCCCCTCGCGCGCTTGAAATCAGCCAAAGTGCCGACAGGCGCGGGCCGGCAGGAGCCCGAATATTCCAGGCGCACAAGCGCCGGGGCCGCGGTGGAACTGAAATAGCCGCCGTAGTTGACGACATACAGCGCGCCGTCCGGGCCCTGCTGGAAGTCCAGCGGGGCGTCCAGGCGCAGGTTCTTGAAGACGCGTCCCACGGAAACCATTTTCGTTCCCGAGGCGTCGAGCTGGATGGTGTCGATCTCGTTCGAATTGAAATCGGTCACGAACCACAGTCCTTCGAAGTGGGGCGGGAATTTGATGGCGGAAGACTTGGGCGCGTCGTTGTAGCGGTAGATGGGACCGGTCATGGCGGCGGAGCGAAGGTAGGCGCGGGTGGCTGGGATGGAAGCCGGCAGCTCCTTCAAGCCCGTGTTCTGGGGATTGTTGTTCAGCGGCTTGTCCGGGGTTCCCGCATTCGGGGTGACCACCACTTGATGTCCGGCATAATAGGGATAGCCGTAATTGCCCGGCGTCTTGGTGATGTTGTCCTCTTCCGTCGTGTCCGTGCCGTTGGGCCCGAGCTCGCCCCAGGCGAGCCTGCCGGTTTGGTTGTCCAACGACAGCGTATAGGGATTGCGGTCGCCCATGATATAGATCTCGGGCCGGGTCTTGGCGGTGCCGGGGCCGCCGTTGGCGGCCGTCGGAAAGAGGTTGCCGGTGGGAATGGTGTAGGTGGCGCCCGGGCCGGGGGCCGGTTTTTCCGCATCGGGGAAGGCGATGGGTTTGATGCGCAGGATTTTGCCGCGCAGATCGTTAGTGTTGGCGCTGCTCAATTCGCCGCCTTCGTTTTCGCCCACTCCCAGGTACAGGACGCCCTGGGGATCGAAACGCATGGAGCCGCCGGTATGGGATTTCCCCTTGCCCGCGGGAATGATCAGGATGGGCCGTTCCGATGCCATGCCAAGCATCCCGGCGCCGTCCAGCTTGAAGCGGGAAAGATGGAACTTGAAGTCCGTTGCGGTGCCCGTCGCGTAATAGAGGTACAACCAGCGGTTGGTCTTGAAGCCCGGATCCAGGATGATACCGGTAACGCCGTCCTCAAGTTTCACGTCCACGGGGATGGTGCCGATGGTGGTCAACTGCTTGGAGGCGACAGCGAACTTGCGGATCTTTCCGTAGCGTTGCACGAAGTAGATGTCGATGCTTCCCTGATCATCCATATCCAGGGCCATTTTCACCGGCTCTTCCAATTGATTCTGCGCATCGCGCGAGATCAAAGTGGTGATTTTGAAATCGGAATCCGCCAGGGGATCGCATCCGGGATAGGATTTTTGCGCGAAGGCCCCTTGCAGGAAGGCGGCGAATGCCGATAGGAAAACACTTAAGCCTGGATTAACCTTCATGTTTCCCCCCGGAACCAGGCCATAAGATACGGTGGAACACCCGGGTTTGAGGGCTGGAGTTCAGGATTTATCGGGGCAAAACAGGGGCTTTGGCGGCGGCTTTGACCTCGCCATTTGCACTTCCGACGGGATCGCCGTTTTTTTTCCAAGTCGGTCCCGGCGTCGGCGTCGATACACGGGCCGATGGCGTTACGTCGGACCGTTTATCCGATCGGGCTCAGACCTTCGCCAATTCCACGATGTCCTTCACTTCCAGGATCGGTTTGGAGTATCCCTTCCCGGCCGCGTGGATCATGGCCAGCGCCACTTCCTTCAAGGTGCAGAAACCCGCCGGATAAAGCCTGCGGCCGATGGGATAGATCCAAGCGAACGCCTTGTACAATGTCTTCAGATTCTTCTGTCCGGGAGAAGCCTTCATGAAGCCGGGCCGGAACATGAACCCGTTCCTGAACAAACGCAGCAAGGCGTTTTCCGTGGCTCCCTTCACGCGGGCCCAGGCCACCTTGCCTTTTTCCGTACTGTCCGTGCTCGCGCCCGTGACATAGCAGAAGGCCATCTCGGGATGCAACTTCGCCAGCACCTGACCCACATGCAAAGTGAGATCGTAGGTGACGCGCTTGTACGCTTCTTCCGTCATGCCCACGGAAGAGGTTCCCAGACAGAAAAAGCAGGCGTTGTATCCGCTGAGTTGCGGCTCGATGGCGGTGAGGTTGAAAAAGTCCGAATGGATGATCTCCTTGAGTTTCGGATGGGAGATGCCGCCGGGCTTGCGGTTGAGGGTCAGGACCTGTTCCACGTCGGGGTGGCTCAGGCATTCAAGCAGAACGCCTTCCCCGACCATGCCGGTGGATCCGGTCACGATGGCTTTGATTTTCATGCGTCGTCTTTCGCTGGGTATTCACACGGTTTCCTGCCCGTACCCGGCCCGGAGGTCCTGGGGAAGGCGGCAACGAGTTTTTAAAATTAGCTACACATGCAATACTTCCTCATCGATTTCGAGAATCTCCCGGTTGCCGGCCTTCCTGCGCTGACGGAAAACCAGACCATCCTGATATTCACGGGCGAAAACCAGACCAAGGTCAAAATGGAACTGGTCCGCTCCACCCAGCCATTGGGGAAACAGGTGAAGTGGATGGAGGTCAGGGGATCCGGGAACAACGCCTTGGACTTCCACATCGCGTTCTACATCGGAAGGATTTCCCAGCAGGAACCGGGTGCGTCTTTCCGGATCCTCTCCGGGGACAAGGGATTTGATCCGTTGATCCGGAAAGTAAATGAGTTGGGGATCGCATGCGATCGTTTGGATCATTTCCCGGTGGATAAAATCGGAGACCTCGACATCGCGGAAGTGGTGGCCGATCTGGCCGCGCATTTCAAAGGGATGGACGGGAAAAAGCGCCCGCAAACCATCGCGAGGCTGAAGGGCTACATCAAAAACCGGATGAAGGGCGATGCCGATGCCATGGAATCGGTTTTCGCCGGGCTCGTGGAAGAAAAGCACATCGATACCAAGGACGGGAAACTCGCCTATATCCCGCTGTTGATTTAAGCACCTCAACGGATTGACTCCCGCCTCCCGGCGCCCCCGGGACCCGCTGCGCTACATTAGAAGCCATGCAATACCAACAGAACCCGATTCGCGCCAAGCTCATCTTCGCCCTCATCCTCTCCCTGGCCTGCGGCGCCTTCGCGGACAGCACCTTCGTCGCCGTGACCGACACCAATGTCCTCAACGGACTTTCTCCGCTCAATTGGGTCCGGAAAACCGACTTCATCGCATCTTCCATCTGCGGGGCCTCGCTCAAAGCCGGTTTCACGGGAACCGGCCGCGTGTCGCTGCGCGTGGACACCCGGAACCTCGCCACCAAGGTAGCGGCCCGGTTTCCCATCCTCGCCTGGTCGGTCAATCTGGGGCCCCTGCAAACCCATCAACTGATCCAGGGGGAAACCTCGGTGTTACTCTCCACCGGAGTAGCAAATCCCTCGATCGACTTCTATCTCAAGGGGATCTCCCCTTTCGAAAACCGCTATGCCGGGGACGCGCCGGATAACGCGGTCAAGATTACCGGGTTCGTACTCGACGCGGGAGGTTCCTGCAGACCCGTCACCCAGCAGGCCGGACTATGGATGAACATCGGCAACTCCATCGAGTCGGGAGATGCGGCGGCCTACGCGTCCGGCCAGGGACGCCCTCCCGACGACAACTGGGCGGCCTCTGACGATGGACGGGCGAGTTACGGGTACTTGCTGGCCAAGCATTACGGCTACCGGGAATCCCGCCTGGCTTATGGCGGCTACAAATTGGGCGGGGGGGGGGGGGGGGGTCCCCACCCGGGGGGGG
>OBEQ010363736.1_pt1 | contig 29376 bp, 8 predicted proteins | sample 1670901 | NCBI WGS metagenome assembly OBEQ01 (sample SAMEA104232315, study PRJEB22302) | groundwater metagenome | biome: forest; feature: aquifer; material: groundwater | place: USA | collected 2011-08-07 | depth 5.4 m
AGTTTTTTCTTCCGCCATTCGATATCTCTATTGTTCACATAGACCTCCTGTGTCGGTGATTTCTTTCCCAAATCTTTCATCGACACATGGAGATCTTTTTCTTATTATCCCTTAAGGAAGCGCCATTCGTGACTGTCACCTATTTTTCCTATTTTTTTTCTCTTCACTGACCCTGCATAACCTTAACTATGCTTCCATCTTCTTTGAGCACAACTATAAATCCTCCGCCGGTCAGTATAAAAGTAGGGTCCTTTTGTATCGGTATGTAATGCACCTCCCAAAACCGATTCTTTTTATAGATCCTAAATTCATAATCGGATAACTTGAATCCTTTTGACTCGATCAAGTTATGCGCAATCTTGATAATTTTGTTTCTGTTTAATCGGCCTTTGCTTGTTTTTCCTTCCTCACGATTCATATTCTGTGTTCCCTCTTTCACAACTTGCTTAGGTTTCGTAGATTCGAAAGAAAAAGCATCGAGATTACACATTAGCAATATAAAACAAGAAGCGATAGACAGAAATACGTAATTTCGACCCTTTTGGTTATTTAAAGAGATCATTTGTGTCACCTACTTCAGTGAAATTGCCTTGATTATCTACGGCATAGATTTTGTCGTCTCTCGCGACGACGTACTGGATTCGACCGAAAAGTTTTGGAAAGTTTCTAGAATTGTCTATATCTCGATCGCTTGGCCTAGGATCCCAAGTAAATCCTGTTCCAGGAATAACTCCCGCATTCGGATGTGTATGAAAGCTACCGATGATTTCTCTGTTGCCGATACGGCCGTCGAGATACGGAGGAAATCTGAGACTGGCCTGACCTCCAGCTGGCAGATTTCTGACGGCGATCTTCCCCTTCGAATCCTGAAGTATGAATCCTCCCTCTTCATGAATATTTTTTGGATTTGAAGTCGATTTTCTTATCGCGTGGGCCAATGCTCGCTGAACTTTTGGATCTTGCAATAATTTTTCTTCTCTAGAATCTTTTGGAGGATTTGGACCTCGTGGATCGTTTGGCTGGCGATTTCCAATTTGGTCTGAAGAAAGTGGATTTTGTGAATTAGGATCATATTTGAGATATGTAAAATTACCCTCATCTATATCGGCACGGAACCGATTATTGTTTAATCTCTGTAACGGTCTTGGAATATTATCTTTTGAAGATTGATATCTGATGGGTGTTCCCTGATCATCATAAGCAAAAGCAACTCGGCCGAAAGGTGTGTTTTGAATGGTAAGGGGTGTATGAGTGCGGTTGGGATCTTTTAAAGAAATAATGTTCCGCTGAGGATCGATTCGGGAAGTAGGCGCATTAATCGGAGGCGCTCTTGTTCTTTCGACTTGCGTTTGGTTGGATGAGAAGAGCTTCTCAGCTTGTCCTTCAATGGCTCCTAGGGCGGCATTGACAGCCGTATCAAGGAGAATGTTAACTAATGAAGCACTGATGGAATGATTCGTTCCGGCTGGGATATTGACTCTCAGTTGGTTTTCAATATTGTTTAAGAATTGAGCGGAGGAAGATAAGCTTTTAATTCTGACGCCATCCGGAAGTTGACTCCCATACGTCACCTTGGCTTTGAAGTCATCTAAGGCTCCGGGTTTAAAGAGCTCTTTAATCCTTGAGAAGTTGTTTGATTTTAAGTCTTTCAAGAATGAATTGGCTTGATTCATGATGTTGGTTCCGGCTTGAATGAGACGTGAGCCGAGGGTGGTTAATAATCTTCCTCCGAGTTGAAGGGCTCCATTGATGAATCCTCCAGCCACTGGAACAAAACCTCCCAGGAAAGATCCTGCTGCTCCTAAGAAAGCTCCTGCCATCTGAAGGAAGTTTCCTAGGAACTGCATGGCGGCACCAAAGATTTGACCTACGACTGGAATGAGTTGAATGGCAAGGCTTGCAAGGGTGAGGATGTTAGAGCCCCAGTATTTGATGAGTCCTTTGAAGTCACCCTTTAAACCATAAGAGGCTGAATTAAGGCCGAAATTAAGGAGTTGAAGACCGATCGGGCCTAGGAGAATACTTCCGATGATCTTCCCTGCGGTGGTGGCGAAGAATTTCACGACCGCCTGAACTACCTTTTGGATGACGTTCACAACAGCATCAATGACTCTTTGAAAGAAATGAATGATTTTCCGGAAGAGCTTCTTGAACCAGCCGGCGCCTTTGACTTTCAACAAATCTGACGAAGAAAGGAAGTATGAGGTAGGAAGTATGAAACGAGAATCGGTCTTAATGGATTGATCGACTAAGACGACCCCGAACCATTGGGAATTAAATTCAGCAGCAGTTTTGGTTCGGGTGTATCCATTCTCAAGGAAGGTCACGAGACATTGATCCGATGGGGTTAAACATGGACCTGAGATTTGTGTCACCAGGACGAAATGTCTTTGTTCAATATTGACAATCACGGAATAACCGGATTGAACAATTTTCACAAGGTCAGACCAGGAAAGTTTAAGGCCGATTGTTTTCACAGAATAAATTTCACTTAAGGCTTTCAGCGTGTAAGCAGAGAACTGAAGGTTACCTTCGAATTCAGGGGAGATGACACCTGTTAAGATATCAGAGAATAAAGCAAGTGAGGTTAAGGCAGCAAGGGTTGGAACGGATGAAGCTGGTAATTTCAATTTTAAGAGTTCATAAATTGAATAGACGGCCGATTGGCCGAAGTGAATGTCTTCAGTGGTTAAAGTAAGCAGCTTTTGCTTGATTTGATCAAGCTGAGCTTGGTTTAAATCTTTCATGGTAAATGAAGGGTCGGACCTTAAGATTTTAAGCAGACTCAGATATTTTGGGTCTAAAGTTCCATTAATCAAACCGAAATAAATCTGAAGTGAGGAATAGACATTCGTAATGTCGGATTGGATTTCACTTGTCCGGCGGTTGTGTTCGGAAACGCCTGATGAATCTTTATTGTAGTCACTCGTGAGATACTGTTCAAAAGAGACCTGGGAGTTCAGGGTTTTAAGTTTTGTGATCATTAGATTAAGTTCTGTATCCGGGGTTTGAATCGTTTCTGAAGCATCACGGCCTAAAAGACGCCTGAAAGTTTTCTGGACCAAAGTTCCCAGATATTTACTCTCAAGTGAATCTTCCCCAGTTTTAACTGCTGTTCGGTCGCTTGCCATTTGAGCAGCCCGGCTCAGCGCTTGAGCGGTTTCAACGCTTGTCATTCCATAATTTTGAACGAGTGAGGGATCGAGCTGACCCTTGGCAGTAACCGATGAAAAAGTTTGGGTCGTGAGTGAAAGACGCGCACGTGAGGCGTATTGGCCTTTTTCTGAAATGAATTTTTGTTCGCCAGTGAGTTCATCAGCGGTCGGAAGCCGGCCGTTTGTGAAGAGGAAATTAGCAATGATCGAATACTTAATTCCAGAAAATACAGCGGGTTCGCTTTGGTCGGTCGCAAACCACTCGTCCGTCGAGGCGAATCCTGCCCCACTGCCCTGGCGGCGCGTCACACGGCCTTGGCGGTCTTTGGTGAGTGTATAAGTAAAAGTGCCCTCCGTATTCACAATTTGAATCTCGTTTCCGTCTGGATCATAAAGAGTTCGGTCAAATCTTAATTCAGTCCCTTCAAGGCGGACTTGAGATTGCTTTGTTTCCTTAAGGAATCCGGCCGGGTCATAGGTATCTGTCAATTGCATTGTTGTTGGAAGCGGAAGGGTCGTAACATCGGTTGAAGCACCGATGGCATAAGCACTGTAATCATTTAAGGCGCGGCCGAGAGCGGCACCCCCTCCGGGGACTGCTGCGCTGTCTTTTGATCCGGTATTCACCGCCCAAGTTCTCAGCGCATCTGAGGTGGTGTAAGCTAAATAAAGATCAGGCCGCTCCTGCCAAAGAAGCAGGAGTTCCGGTTTTTGTTCAATCAGCCTGCCGTTTGCGCCAAAGTGACGCCACGTGCGCGTCCCGAAGTCATCTTTTGCAATCAAAACGGCTTGATTGCCGTACAGATCAAATTTGGTTTCAAAGGTGCTTGAGTGAGGAAGTTCCCCAGATGCCGCCATTGGTCCATAATGAAAGAGCCGTGAATCTTCCCGATAACCCTTGTATCTCGCGTATTGAATAAGGTCCGTATCTTTCGTTCCATTTTTACGGAACTTATCTTGAAGCGTGCGGTCGCCCCCTGCGGGGACTGCTCCGCCGCCCCCTGCGGGGACTGCTCCGCCGTCATCAAAAACTTGGCGGAGCCCCGGAAGAATGTCGGTGGTTCCAACGGGAGCGTATGAAGCGAGATTCGCATAATGTTTGTAGCCTTCCAACCTCGCCCAATCGAGAAGTGTCTTGCCATTCCACCGGCCGCTTAAGATCGAGGCAGCAGTCAGGCTCGGGAAAACTTTCTGTAACGAGGGATTCGCTTTCCAAACCAAAAAGAGTGCGTTGTCTCCTTGAATCGGAACGTTGGACGCATTCGTCCGGTCAATTGCAATTGGAATCGGGCTTGAAACTTTTTCATATGCCTCAATCTCATAAATGGAAAGTGAACGGCCTTCACTTGTGTCGCGGTCTCCTGTGATCTTAAGATAAAGGGCCGTCACCGGTGAAAAATAATCTTCCTGCCACATGTCGTAACGACCGGAAGTTTTGTCGACCACTGTAAACCAATTCTGCCCATCCTTCGAAGCTTCAATGGAATAACTAAACCCCGTGGTCCCGTCTCCATTGGTTTTAAACCGGCTCATTCCGATTTGTCTTAACGAATCAAGTTTCACCACGAACGATTTTGGCGCCTCAGTTGCACCCCATGTCAATGTGTCCCCGGTTGCAATCGTTCCATCAATCACAGAAAGATAATTGGTACCGGCTTGATCAAAATAAATTGGCTGCCATTCTTCAACCGTCTGTCCATAACGGACGGTTTCACGAGCGCCCACCGGCAAAGTGGTTGTTAAACCGCTTGCAACTGTATTGTCCTGCGTGCGTCCGCTCTTATAAGCATCCAATCTTTGATCAGTAAGAGATCCGGTGGTCGTTGCCCAACTCACGAGTCCGGCTTCGTTTGTGAAGCGGCGCTGAAGTTCGCGGCGGGAATCAAAGGCATCTTTAAGTTCCGGTGTTACAAAATCAAGTTGAGGCATGTAATTGTGAAGCCGAGGATCCATGAGCCAGCCTTCCTCATGCGCCCAATCCAAAATGGTTTTGTCCTTCCACCTGCCCCAGAGTCCCTTTTTCTCGGGATCCGGAAAATAAGCCTTGAGCTCCGGCCATTGTTCCCAAAGAATTCTTAAAATATTTTTCTCGGTTTTAATATTTCCGCGTCCGTCGTAGTCCCGCACCACTTGATAATTTTTATCATTCTGCGGGGCTGAGAAAATCTGAATTTCAGAAATCGTGAAGGCCCCATAGCCCACCGGAACGATCTTAAGTTTTTGAATTTGATTGGCGGAGAATTCATGATCATGCCACTCGGCTTTAAGCCCGCCTGTCGATTGGTCGATCACCACAGACCAATTGACACCGTCCTGAGTCGTTTCAATCCGGTAACCTAGATTGGGATCGGCATTCGTCAGAAATCGGATTCGTGAGACATCCACTTTCTTAGGCGGCGCGAAGGAATCCACTGCAAAATTTTTCGAACCCTTCGGCCCATTCATATGAAGGAGAAGTTTGGTGCTGGCATCAGGAGTGTATTCTTGAGTGGGAAGCGTAAAATTAGCAGCCCAGCGCGCCAGACCTTTTGAAATCCTGAATTCATCCATCCAACCGTCGAAAGGAGATGTATTTTCATAGATCCCGATTTTGAGACTCGTTCCCGCACCGTTATAAGTGGTTCCAGCCGTAAGATCGGAACCTTGCTGGGCACCATCTTTGAAAAATTTAATCACACTTCCTTTCCTTTCCACAGCGACGTGATACCAAGTGTTCGGGTTAAAGGTGACATTGCTTGCCATCACGGCCGTCTGGCCCGAATCATAAAGAATCATCTGTTTATTCAAAGGATTCACGACAAAAATCCAGCCGACCGCGGTGCTGTCATATTTTGAGGAGATCGTATACGCGCCATTCATCGAGCGGAACCGGATCCAGGTATCAATCGTAAAGTCACCCGAACCAAAATCAAAATCGGAATGGTCCGGTGAACTTAAATAATCTCCCGAGCCGTCAAAGAAAGCAGAAGCGCCGCCGAATTTAAATTGATCCGTATCGACTTGGGCATCTCCCACGGCAGTTACGGACGGAATGCCTGAGAAATTAAACTCGATCGGTTTCACTTGACCGCTGCTTATGGAAACGGAACCGCCCGTGGCGGAATTTCCGTCAAATAGGTAATTTGTTTTCGTAGCCGATTGAAGCTGAGTGTTGGTCCAACCTTCGGCTGAAATTCGAACGTCTCCTGTGGGCTGCAAAAGATCTTGCCTCACGCTCACGGTCTCTGGCTCTGTGTTACGGACATAGGCTCTTTTGATATTTCCAAAAGCATCCAGGTCGTAAGTGAAATAAGTGACTTCGCCGGAATCGGCAATCTGTTTGATGACCCGTCCAAACGTATCGCGCACTTCACCTGAAAATTCAGTTTTGGAATCTAGTCCCGAACCCCCTGCGGGGGCTGCTGCGCCGCCGCGCTGGGTCAATTGATAAATTCCGACTTGATTTCCGAGAGCATCGTACTCATAGGAATAACGCGTGAGTTTTCCATCGCGGTCAATAGAAGCTGTCTGTGAACATTCTTTTGGAAGGCAAGCTCTCGTCATGATCGGAGCGTCTTGAAAATTGGTAGAGCCATTCGGCCCATTCATATGAAGAAGAAGTTTGGTATTGACATCATAAGTGTATTCAGAAGCAGGTGGTGTAAAATTGCTGGTCCATCTTGCAATTCCTTTTGAGACTCTAACTTCATCAATTCTTCCTTTAAAGGCTCCGCTTGAAACATCATAAATCCCAACCTTTAATGGAGCGCTAGCTCCATTAAAGGTGCGGGTAGCTGAGATTGCCTGATCTAGACCTTGTTGAAGGCCATCTTTGAAGAATTTAATTGCACTGCCGCTTCTCACCACTGCAACGTGATACCAGGTATTAATCGAAAAGGAGGATCTGACACTTACGGAACTATTTCCTGAATCATAAAGTGTCATGTCACCGCTTGAGGTATTGATGGTGAAAATCCAACCTGTACTACTCATGTATTTTGAAATCACTCCATTAAACCAGGCGACATCACTAAAGTTGACCCACGTATCAACTGTGAAGTCTCCGGTTCCAAAGTCAAAATCACTTGAGTCTGGGACAGAAAGAGAGTCCCCCAAACCATCAAAGACAGCGGAAGCACCGCCGAATTTAGAAGAAGAAGTGTCGATCTTGACGTCGCCTGAAGGAGTAATACTGCGCACGGCATAACCTGCCAGAATTTCCTGTTCAAAGTAGCGGCTCGTCACATAATCAAATGAGCCATCCGGTTTATTATGCGTTTCAATGACTCGTGTCACGTTATCAAGAGAATCTTTTTCGTAAGCAAAACTTTCCGATCGACCGCCTTTTTGAGTTTCGCTCAGAAGATCGCCTTGAATATTAAAGGTACGCGATACAGTGCTGGTAACCGGCCAGCCCTTCGGCGGATAAATCACTGCTTCTTCGAGATTGAATTCGCTCAGATTCGTTTCCGATTTTGTGGCTTGAATCCGGAGGTATTTTGATTTGACCGGATTAAAAGTATCAGACTGGAGTCCTTTATAATAACCGTTTGATTTATCGAGGACGGTATACCAATTCACACCGTCAAGAGAAGCTTGAATCTGATATCCGATTCCTTGAGTTCTGTGGAAATAAGAATCCATTCGGCCAATCACTGTGGGATCTGCAAGCGTAAACGTGATCGAGCCGCCAATGGCAGCATGGGCATATGAGCCGTCAAATTTTCCATCAAAGGCCTGCGGCATCGAACCTGCTGAAGAACTGGAAGCAGCAGTAATCGGAAGCGCAGAAGTAAGGTCATCCCCGAACGTTTTAATCGGGGATCCAAAGTCTGGATTCCCGACAGAGACATTCGGGAATGACCCGGAAATACTGGGATCGCCCATCAAGACAACAACATCTTGGCCATTTTGTTTCATGTGCTGATCCGTACGAATTAATTTTCCGTCGATATCACGGACTTCTTCTGACTGACGAATCATGTTTGTGTTACCACGAAGTGTGGCTGAATTCCAAACTGTAGCAACTGTACTTCCCAAAGAATCAGTCGTGTAAGTTGTCCACTCTTCATTGAATGTATTTGTTGAACCGGCGTTTCTTGCTTTAAGATAAGTAAGTCTTCCCTGACTATCCCTAATCTCCTGTTTAAGAAGTCCGATGAAATCTATAGTGGTCGCAGTCGTGTTGCCTTGAGCAGTTGAATAACTGGTCCACTGTTCCTCTATTTTATTTCCATTCATATGTAACAGAAGCTTGGTATTCACATCATAGGCATATTCAGAAGCAGGTGGTGTAAAGTTAGCAGTCCATCTTGCAATTCCTTTTGAGACTCTGAGTTCATCGATCCGGCCTTTAAATGCTCCGCTTCCTACATCATACATACCTACTTTTAATGGAGTAGCAGCGCCGTTGTAAGTTCGAGTGGCTGGAATAACTTGGTCGGTACCTTGTTGAAGGCCGTCTTTAAAGAATTTAATTGCACTGCCACTTCTTAAAACCGCCACGTGATACCAGGTGTTCGCTAGAAACGAGGATGTGACACTGACAGCACTACTTCCTGAATCATAAAGGGTCATAGTACCGCTTGAGGTATTGATGGTGAAAATCCAACCTGTACTACTCATGTATTTTGAAATGACTCCATTAAACCAGGCGGCATCAGAAAAGTTTACCCAGGTATCAATCGTGAAATCACCGGTGCCAAAGTCAAAATCACTTGAGTCTGGAACGGAAAGAGAATCCCCCAAACCATCAAAGACGGCAGATGCTCCACCAAATTTGGATTGAGTGGTGTCGAGTTTGGCATCACCAGAGACCGTAACTCCACTTCCGAAACCGGCGTTTGATGTTTCAATTTTTTTCTCTTTCACATAAGTCACTCTTCCCAAACTGTCTTTTATTTCCTGGCGAATGAAAGCGCCGAAAGCATCAGTAGCGGTCATCGTCACATTTCCAGAAACGTCAGTTGAATAAGCATCATTTTGTTCCGCCCAACCGGGACCAAACACTTCCACTTCATTGAGGCCTACATTCTGGAAGGTTCCGTCGTTTTGCCAGGACTGAAGATTATGAATTTTGACGTAACGTGCCACTTCATCCGGGAAAGAAACGCTGACGACTCCCTGATAAGTGAGATTCGTCATCGTGCCAACTTTTTTCCAGGTAATGCCGTCCGCTGAAACGCTCACATCAAAACTTCTGACAAAATATGGATCCTCCGGTCTTCCGGTATCCACACGCACCTCTGAAATTGTTTTTGTACTTCCAAGATCAAGACGTACAAACTCGCTGTCCAGAATGCCATCTGTTTTGTTTTTGGAAAGCCAAGGCTGGGTTCGGTTGTGAACGCCGTCCACAAGACGTGCTGCGACGTTCGTAGTATCGAGCGATTCAGTTGTTGTTAGTTGCACTCCAAGTGCAAAATTTTGGCCGACACCGGATCGGAGCTTTTCATAGGTTTTTTGATTTAAGGAATTGACACGGGTTTCTCGGACCAAACCATTTGCGTCATATTCCATTTGAATATAGCTTCCATCCAGATTGTAAGTGGTTGTAACCGTTTTTGTTCCTTGCTTGAAATAGGTTTGTCGGCCTTGACTATCAAATTGCTCCGTCTTGGGATCAAGGACTGAAGCGGCAAGCTCCTGATCTTCACGTGTCCCAAGCACATTTCCTTTGGAATCCAATGTGTAGGTGTAGCGGACCGTATTTGAATTTTGATCTTTCATTTGAACGATTTGTCCGTCTCGATTAAAGACTCTGGTTGTTGATCCTTGAAATTGATCGGTGGTTTCAACAGACCTTGTGACATTTCCTAAAGCATCTTTCGTATACGTATAGAAAAGTTTCCGGCTGTTTCGATCTGTTAATGTAAGAAGATCTCCAAATTGAGAAAATTGTCTCTTGGTCGCCACTTCTCTGGTTCCATATTCCCGGGATTGCGTCAACACTTTTGCATCTTCTTCATCAATGACGCCGTTACCGGTTAGATCAAACTTTTGAAGATTCGTTGAATCAAGTTGTCCATAAGCGGCCATGAGTAAAGAAAGATCTCGATCGTCTACTTGCCTGTCACCGGAAAAATCATAACGGAGCTTCACCGATTCATAGGAGCTGGTTACATTTCCCAAGGGATCTTTATCGTAGGAATAAGCCACGGTAAAACCATTTTTATCCGTGATGGAAAGAAGTTCGCCCAATGAGGAAAGTTTGCGAACGGTTAAGGCAACAATGCCTGACGCCAAAACTTCCCGTTCCCGAATTTCAGTTGTGTTTCCGTAAGCATCTTTCACATATTCAAATGTGACCTCACGTCCATTTTTATCTTTCATGTAAGTCTGCTGACCATCTTGATTGAAACGGAAATTTTCCTGATAGCTGATGGCCTGTGTATCCTGTGTTGTGTAATTGGTTGTTTCAACGGATTCAGAAATTCGTCCCAGTGCATCATATTTATAGGTAATCGTGGTGGTGTGTCCGTTCCGGTCCTGTCGATAGATTGTGTTTCCGTAACGATCGAGCCGTTCGAGTTCGGTAAAATTAATTGGATTGTTAAAAGTGTCCGTGAAATGACTCGTGCGTAGGATTTCTTTGGCTCCGGTTTGATCTTCACGCGTCGTGATGTCAGTTACAACTGCGTTCCGGTCGGTAACCTTCACGGTTTCGCCCGCGAGATTGAAGTCGCGCGTTTCGAGAGAACCTTGACCTTGAGGATCGTGTGGATAAATCGTCCGTTCTGTTACACGAGACGTATTTCCGAGTGTATCCTTTGTATAAGTGAATTCCTTCACAAGACCGTTTGTCAAACGCTGGCGCACCACTTCTCCGTCATGATTAAATTCTTGATAGATGACGGCGCCGTCTCTTGAATTTGTAACGAAACTTGCTTGCGGAACGCCGAAGGTATCGCGGGAATAAATGGTTTGACGGCTGAGTCCCGTTGAATCAATTTCTTCAATCAGTTCTCCATTGGAATTATGACGCCGGACGGTTTTCACCACGTCAAGATCTGTTGCCGAACTGATTTTCGCGAGTCCAATCAGAAATTCACTCCATGCGGCTTGACGGCTTGTGTCCGCAGCAGCACGTTCTGTGGATGTCAATTCTTGATAATCACGTCCGCCCGCTTTCAAAAGTTTCTCACCCAGCAACGTCCACGCCGAACTTACGGACGCGTCAAATCCATCAAGATCAATTCGGAGATAACCTAATGTTGGATCCGTTTTATAAAATGCCCATTGGGTCTGGCGTTTTGCTTCGAGAATGTCTTTCGCGTAGTCGTAACCGGAGAGAAGACCTTCGGGGCTTAAGGAAAGAACCAAATCACCCTGAGCGTTAAGAACTTTATAGGTCTTGTCGCGGGCAAGTGTCGTTCCGGCCGGAAAATTTGAAGAATTAAAAAGCGCTTGAAGATCGCTATCTTCAATCTGTCCATTTCCGTTACGATCTAACGTTGCCATCAGAGAATTAAAATTGCCGGAATTATTCAGAAACCATGGCGTAAGCCAGCCGTTTGAATCTTTCAGAAAATATTGAGTTTCGGTTGTGGTTTTACCGAGTTGGCTTGGATGTGGTTTAGAATCAAATAAAGTCATGCGCCCATTTCGATCCATCTCAAGTGCGAGCTCTCCGTCACCTGCAAACATGCGGAAAATTCGCCCCTGGTCCTGATTATTGGTTTCAAAGAGGGCAATGTTTTTGCCGGAAGAATTTTTGACATATTCATAGTACGTGATGCGGCCATAAAAATCGGTAACCGAAATAATATCGCCAACGGAGTTGTACTTACTCGTTGTTACCCGATTCGGAAAGGTCCCATTTGTTTCTTCAACCCGGTCCAAACGGCCGGTTGAAGTATAAAAATAATTTTTGATGGTAAAGGCGTCCGTCACCTTATCAATTCGCGGACTTCCGGTTGCATCGGCTTTATAAGTGGTGGCTGATTCCAAACGTTTGGGCTGACGGTCCAGTTGTCCCGTCGTACTGTTGTAAAGATAGTCATATTGATAATTCACAATTTGATCAAGCGCACCGTCATAGTGATAAACGTAGCTTGATTCCTTATCTGGACTCGTCATGCCGCCCAATTGATAAAGGATGCGCTTCTCGACCCGTTCATTTCCAACACTGCCTGAATACTGGAATACTTGAATCTCATCATCTGATTTGTCAACAGTTCCCCGGTCACGCACTTGGATCACAAAATCAAGATCGTTGGCCTCATCTCCAGTTTCGTCCTGATCCAGATCCCAATATTGAGGCGGAGTGTACTGAAGCGTCGAATAAGAATCAGTCGACCGGTAAAAATAATAGTGCATGGTGACGTCGCCGGCTCGGGTTTCGCGAATGGTCGCGATTCGTTTCAAATTATCTTGGCCGGTTCTCACAAGCTCACGATACTGATACTGCCTGTCAACACCCTGATCATCTACGCTGTGGGTAATGAGTCCATCGATATCCCGTTCCTCAAAGGCAACATAGCGGAGGACTTCAGCGTTTGTGTTGATATCGATAAACCGGTGGGTTGCATCTTTGCGTTTGAGTTTGCGCTCTGCGCCGGGCCAATATTGGTAGGTAAAATCAATTTCTTCGCGTGTCTGATCTCCGGTCAAATATTCTGAGAGGAAAATGAGGTCGCCGTCTTTATTATAAGTTTTAATCACACGGGACTGCTCATCATAAATCAGATTGCTTAGAGCATCTAGAATGAAAACGCCGGCGGCGTTTTTCTGTGCTTGAGAATGAATTTCTGTAATCGTTCGGGAGCCGGTCTGAGTGTTGGAGCTGTAGGAATAATCAATTTTGGTTCCGTCCGGGAATATAGTAGAAGCAGTTTCACCGGCCAGAGTGTACGTGTAAAGCGTTTCCTTTCCGGCGGTGTCAATAAACCGGATTAGATGTCCATTGACGTCATACTGGCTTTCGGTTGAAAGAGTGGTTGTCACATTTTGTCCATCCACATTTTTTGCGGTAACGGATATCGTTTCTTTTTTTCGTTTGAGAGAGCCGGTTGCATATTTTTCAATTTCATAAATTCTAACGGTACTGTTGGCCGGATCATCTACTCGGACAATGTCGCCGTCTGAATTAAATGAAGTCGTTACTCCCGCTTGGTCGATCCGCTGAGTCAGAATTTCTGCGCCTCCAAACGTGCGGCCTTTCACAAGACGCCTGATTGCCGTCAGATTGTCAAATGAGGCTTTTCCTTTTTCGAGATTAAGACTGAGCGTTCCGGAAGAAGGAATGATGGTTGTGGTTGGAATGGTGTAGTCAAATACGGTTGATCCATTCAACGTAAATACGACACGGGTTCCTTCCATTTTTGCATCGAAGGTGTAACTGGCGTTGGCAAGAAGCTGGGAAGCAAACAGAACTTCATTTAAAATGGTTTCGTTTTGATTTTCATGAAGGATGAGACGAATCCTGTCTTTCATTACGCGGAGACCGAGATATTGTGAGGTTGAAATATAACGCAGCCAAAATCCGATTTCCGCATTTTGATTGACTTCCAGTTTTAGATCACCAGTTAGTTCATGGTTGTCGGCCGCTTGAGGATAAATGGAACTCATCCATCGGCCAGTCAAAGGATCTACCGTCAATCGTCCTGTTTGAATGGAATAAGTTCCACCTGCATTTGAAATGTCCCAGTTTCTTGGAAATGATTCAGGATCATCAAATGTCTCAGGCGTTGTCTCAACAATGGCTTCCTGAGTGGAAAGGACTCGGCCCCTCACATCTTTGATTTTTTGATAAGTCGTTGTTCTTTGCCAGCTGTCCTGTTGCCGGGTTTCGGTCAAAGTCAACGCTTCTCCGTCAAAACCCCGTATGTAATCCAAAATATTTCCGAGCCCGTCTTCATAATGAGTTAAAGATCCCCTGAGATCATAAACCTCACGTGTTGTTCTGAAATTAATCGCTTGAGCTGTATCGCCTGGTCTTTCTTGATAATCCTCGATTGTCTGAGCGTGCGTATTTCCCTTCACACCGATAAATGAGAAAGCACCTCCGCCAGTTGCGCCGCGGACTTTGGCGCTTCCGAAAGCTTCAAGCGCGGCAAAAAGGGCTTCATTGAAACTTTTTCCAGCATCACCCCTCGTCACTAAGATAACGAGATCTCCGTTTAGGCGCGCATTGAGATCAGTGGTTAAAGTCGAAATCTGTGAAGTTGTGTAAGTTTTTGTAATAGCACCTGCTAAATTCCCGCCCGGCAAAATCACAAGAGCAATACCGGCACTGGTTAAAGCAGAAAGATTCATTTGCGTTCCGGCAACTGTAATCTTTGGGAGGTCTCCCACCGAAACAAATGCCTTTGCTTCAATGGCCGTCCGAACGGTCGGACCGTTTGTGCCAAGAGAAAAATAAGTTTGATTCTTGATTTCACTCGGACCGCCGATCGAATTGGTCAATATGGTTTTCTCTAAACGTTCTTGCTTTTGATCGTTCGTAATTTGGTTTCCGAGTTTGTCCCATTCTTCTGTTGTAACAATCGCCGGAAATTGAGCTGCTACAGTGGAATTGGTCGATAAAAGACTAAACCACGATTTGAGAAGATCCAAATTAAGATGGGTTAGAGATGTTGAAGCGCTGAGATTTGCTTTCGCATAGGCAAGAAACCCAACGCCATCTTTCAGCTCAGTGGTTGTCTTCTTTTTGATTCGGTCATGGTCGTCCCGTTCCGTGACAATGACCTTTCCGTCATCGGTTTCATCGATGAAATAAGCGAGATCACCGCGGCTTGAGAATTCTTGAAGCGTTTGAAGATTCACCTGCCGGCCGAAGCGGTCTATGCCGGTGGTCGTCTTCGTGACAACCTTGTCTAATCCATAGGCATAACGAGTCGTTGAAAAATTAGTCGTAATGGAATGAGTTCCTGTTCCAGTTTCAACTTGGGATAATACTTCCCCCGGAATGGCATAAATATAGGAAGTTACAATTCCTTGATCATCCGTTGATCGTGTCAACTTTCCTTCAACGTTAAATTCATCCAGAAAGACCTTGTCCGTTGCATTGGGAACTGTTACGCGGCGGGTTTGGCTTTGAAGTTCACCGTTTGTCCTTCTTAACTTTTCAAAGCGAGTGATCATGTGATCCTTATTTTCTGTTTCGATTGTTTCACCCAAAAAGTTTGATTTCGTACGATCAATTAATCTTGGAGCAAGAGCGTGCTGGGCCTCAAGACTTGCTAAATCATTAACGCCGTTATATTCGTAGGTCCTGATCTCCTGAACGTCATCCCAGGCAAATCTCGTGTATTCAATGACCTGACCTTTTCCCGATCGGTCAATCGATTCAACCATTTCGCCGAATTCATTAAATTTTTGAATGGCAGTCACATCAAATGCGTTTAGAAAACCATCGACTCCTTGAATCCGCTGGCTTTGAGTCAGAAGCAATCCGGAACTTGCACGGCTTTCACTAAAGGTGGTCGTGGTCACTTTCGTACTTCCACCGAAAGGAATATTCTGAATGGTTTTGGTCTGGGCTCCTAAAACGCCGTAGGTATAAAGAAGTTCATCTCCGTTGGCTGAGACTTGGCGGGTTAAATTACCGTTTAAATCCCATTCTTGAATGGCAGTGGTGGTAATGCTCCTTCCGTCTTCTCCAATCCAATTGGTATTGGCCGTCCGTTTCTTGATTCGACCTGCCGTGTCGTGTTCAATCACATAATCGATTGTTTTTTCATCAAAGGTTTCACGGTGAACCACTTCGCCCAGTAAATTAAAGACCGTTTTTTCTTTAAGCATGGATTTCGCCGCCGTGTGTTTCGTAGAAACATCCGTGAGTGAATGAACATCTTCATAACGATAAACCGTTTGGGAAAGAATCCGCCCGTCTGTTCGGAATTCATACTCGATCACTTGACCTTCACCGTTAGCGCTCAATGTCTGAGTCACATTTCCAAATGTATCGTAAGCAGTTGCACTTATCTTTTGAATGGAATTGCCAAACCCATCCTGAAAAGTTTCTGTTTGCTGGCGCTTCAAAAGAATTCCTTGAGCATTTCTCTGATCGAGGAAAGTTGTGACACGGTCGAATTGAGTTCCCAAATCGCTCACATAGTGATGTGTCGTTGAAATGAGTTGATCAAATAGATCGTATGAATAGCGGTCTTCATTTCCATTAAAATCAACTTGTTTGGTCACGTTTCCATGAAGATCAAAATATTGGGTGCTCGTTCTTGAAACTGAAACCGAACCATCTTGAAAGCTGATCGTCTGCAAATTGCTAAGGACGTTTGCTTTTGTATCATGAGAAATCGTAAAGCGCGTCTGAACGGAATTTGGTGCCAACTGTAAAGTCACTTCACCCAATTCATTCCATTCAATTCTTGAGGTTACGGTGGAACGCGAGGTCGCATGGAGCGTCCAAAGTTGATCGATTGTGGAAACGCCCTTGTAAAAATAAGTGGTCTTGCTCTTGAGCCCATGATTGTAAGAATGGTATTCGTAAACGTAAACGCGCGCGCTGCCGTCGGCGTCTAATTCTCCCGAAACATTTCCAAACTGATCAAAATCACGGACGCTTGTGGAATTAATGACATTTCCAAAATCATCGGTCAATGAAGTGGTTTGAACTTGGCGATGAATTCCGCTGAAGACATCTTTTGTATAAGTCCAAGTGGTAATTCTTCCCCAACCATCTTCATAACGCGTAAGGTCTCCATCATTGTCATAAGTGTACTTGGCAATATGTCCTTCACGGTCTTGAGTCTCCGTCACTTTTCCATCACGGCCGGTTACGATTCTTTCGGTTGTGTGATACGTCAGAGCTCCATCCGGAATGTCGCGGCCAATCACGACTTCTTGTTCACCGGTTAAGCGGAGTGTATACGTTCGTGTTTGGATGACACCGGATCGATTGACAATACGAGTCGGTCTTCCACTTGCGTCTGTTGTGAATGAAAGAGAATGATTAAAGCTTCCGTCTGTCACTGCTGCTGTAACGATCGCTCCCGAATAAGAAAATGTAATCGACTTACCGCTCGGAATCACTAAACTGAGTCTTTGGCCAAGAGAATTGAATCTTTCGGTTGTAGCCGCATTAACCGAATTCAGAAAACCATCGGTGTATTGAAGTGTTTCATTCATTCTCGTAACGCCCGCACCTTCATCCGTATACACAATGGAATCGACACGGCCATTTGCCAATTCCTCACGCTTGGTGAGTTTTCCCGAAACATCATAGGTGTAGCGAATCGTTTCACCGTTTCGATCCGTCTGAGTGAGGAGCTGTCCATTTACATCAAACGTTTTCGTTAACGTATAAGAATCGCTGGCAAGACTTGTATCAGTGAAACGAGACAAACGAATGGTTTCAATGACTTGAGTTAGTTTTCCGTTCGCGTCACGTGTGTAGGCGAAATCATGGATTTGATTGTCCGATGTAAGCACCTTCTTTGAATTTCCATAAATATGAGTGGAACGTAAAGTAATATTGGTGGCCTGAACATCCAAATATGGATTTGCTTGAGCACCTTCCAAAACAAAAAGTGGCTTCGAAACAATGCCGCGTCCACCTTCATCCAGATAAATTTCAAGACCTGCCAGCGTAAAATCGAATTGAATGCCGTAGCGCTTTCCGACTGTTGGCGTAAGTTTTGAAACAATGATTTCTTCCCGATCAACCAGGAAAGGAACTCCGTCCACCAGTTCTTCATGAGGGCGTTTAATCTTTAATTTGAAAAAACCATCTTCAATGACTAACTTTGCAGTTCCTTGGGCCAGTTTGCCGCGAACAAATTGATCAGGGAAACTAAAACCGGTTTCAAGTGCAAGAGTGGGAGTGCTCGCACCGATTTCAAACTCAGCGTTTAAACTTGGCAGTGTCGCGCCTTCTGTTGGCGCATTGATTCTAAATGTAGTGCCTGCAAACGTAGTTCGTTCATCCAAAAGATCACGATCGTACATGGAAATAAAATTTCCATATTGATCGGTACGCAAGAGCCCTTCTTCAATCAGAGCTTTTAAGGATTGAGTTGCTGCCGCCGGATTAAATGCAACCACAGCGCGCACAGCATCAAGACTTACTTTGTCCCGATAAACTTGAGAGGCATTATTCAGGCTGTCATAAAATTTTACATCGATGGTATGAAGTCCAGAACCTTCAGGAATCGAAATAATTTTTGAACTGCCGTAAGTATCCAACGCTGAATAAGCGCCACCATCAATCGAATAGCTCCATTTTGAAACGTTTCCTCCAAAATCCGTACTGTTTAATAGAAGTTGAAGCTTCGCGGCTCCTTGAGTTAGATCAGTAAATTTGACGGCTTCGACGGGCGCTGGAACATATTGAAACGTGTAATCCGGTGAAACCTGTAAATTTCCGGCCGCATCTTTTGATTTGACGCGGTAATGGTAAAGCATAGAGGCTTGAAGATTAGATAACGTTTGCGAATGAGCGGTCACTAATGTTGAATCAATCGTAGTACTGGAGCCGTATGATGCAGTCGTTCCATATTCAATTTGGCTGTCACTTGCCTCGTTTGTTGTCCACATAATGGTTCCGGCGCTTGAGGAAACATTCATTGATGTAACCGAACTGATCAAGGGCGCAATCGTATCGAGCGTAATCGATTTGGAATAAACTGCGCTTATATTGCCTGCCTTGTCGTAATACTTTACATAAACCGTTTTGTTTCCATCTCCTGAGGTAAGAGAATAACCAGATTTTGTGGTGGCATAAGTCTCAGGCGCAGACCAGATGCTGTTGTCCTGAGAAAAACTCATCTTGTCCAGTCCCGAGCCTGAATCTGTAGATGAGAGATTTAAGGTAACTGAGGTTGAGTTGGTATAAAGAGCATTGGAGTTAATATTGATCGAGCCGGTGGGGATAATTGTGTCACGTGTTAGCGACACGTTAACTGCTGTACTTTGACTTCCTGTACTATCTTTTGTTGTAATTGAGAAGGAGTTAAGTCCTTCTACTAAGGCTCGAGGATATGACCAAGTGGTGAGAGAATCGATAGGGACTGCTTGTGATCCATTGATCCAGACCGAAGTATTAGTAGGTTTCGTTCCGTTAAGAGTGAAGGTTGTGCTATTCGTATAGGTAGGAACGACATTCACGGTAGGTGGATTGACAGTAGCGGTTGGCGTATAGGTGACTCTTCCAAGAAGGGTGGTTTGGTTCCCTGCTGGATCTTGTTCTACGATCGTAAGATTATTTGTTCCTTGAGCGAGATTGGTAAAAGTTTTCGTCTTGGCAACTCCATCGACCGTGTAATCTACGCTTACACTATTGGTGGTAACAACGGGAGGAGATCCAAACTGGTTGCCTGAGGCTAAGCTTTGAATTTCTTGACTCGAAAGAGCACGATTGCAAATCCGGAGATCATCAATATTTCCGTTGAAATTGTTTACTGTCGAAGCACTATAACCCTTTTGGCCGATGAAAAGATCCGCTGCGCTCAAGGCTGTCTTAGCAGCCAAAGTGCCGCTTCCTCCATTCACTCCATTGATGTAAAAAGTTACTGTGTTAGTACTGCCATTAATAACGACGACAATGTGATACCAAGCTACTGCTGACAAAGTTGCAGTTGACTGAACCCCATCAGCAAAATAATAACCCCGAATAAATTTTAAGCGGCTCCCGTCCGTATCCGAGGTAATCAGCCGATAGCCATTGGTGCCATCAGTCTTGTCAACAATACCTTGCTTCAGAGTAGAAATGGTATTGGGACGAATCCATAAACTGATAGAAAAATCGCCTGAACCAAAATTTAAGTTACTGTTGTTTGTAACTTGTACATAATTATTCACCCCATTAAAACTTAAGCTACCAGAATTGGTGAAACTCGTCGTTGGATGGTCTGTACTGATCAGAGGACTATTCACTAAGGTACCGTTATTACCGCTCCCTGATTGATCTGTTACTGTGGTTCCAACAACAGTGCTATTATCGAAATTCCAATAACCTGTTTCTCCAGCTGAACTTTGAAAATAAGAAGAACTGGTTTTAATCGTAGGGGGAACGGTATCCAAGACAATTGATTTCGAATATACCGTGCTCACATTCCCTGCTTTATCATAGAACTTCACATAAACGGTTTTCGTTCCATCCCCTGTCGGAAGGGTATAAGTTTTTGTGGTGTTGTACGCCTCAGGAGTTGAATAAGTCACGTTGTCATTTGAAAAACTCATGGTATTAATACCGGATCCTGAATCCGTCGCACTCAGGTTTAAAGTCACAGTGGCAGAATTAGCATAAGTAGCTCCTGAATTGATATTGATAGAACCTGTGGGGACAATCGTGTCTCTTAAGACCGTGATGGATGCTGTAGTGCTCAACTTCCCAATGGAATTCTTCTCCGTGATATTAAACGTATTATTTCCTTCTGTGGAAAGATTCACGGGATAAGACCAAGAGGTGGATGAATTACGAGCAATCACTTCTGTCCCATTGATTAAAATCGAAGCGTTAGCATCCTTAGTCCCCGAAAGAGTAAAGGTAGTTTGGTTCGTCGCCACTGGGATGGTTGTAGTAACCACCGGCTGAGTGGGGGCGCTTATATTTAAACCGTTTGAGCGGATATAAATGGTTCCGGTCAGTGTCGTTGAAGTCGTGGTGGATTGATCGACAAAGAGGTTGATTTGTTTGATTCTGGTTTTGTCCACGGTTGAAACAATGGTTGAAGTAGCAATGCTCCAGAATTGTTCTAGCGTGGATGAAACATTGGTTAAGGTATAAGAATCTTTATTTCCATTAATATCAACGAACTCAAGCTTCACTGCGGTTGCTGGCCCTTGGAGTCCGAAAACGACATTCGTGAATGTTGAAAGATTTTGAGTTTCAACGGCCGTGGTCGTTGCATTATCAAAAGAAATGGTCATTCCGGAATAAGATCCCGTGGTTGAAACGTTGTAGCCCAATTGCAAACGTCCATCTGTTCCTAATGAAAGCGTTGTAGCTGAGCTTGAACCTGTCATGAAGTAAGGGTAAGGACTTCCCGGAAGAGTTGTGACGTTCGCGCTCGTAAGCCCTGAAGTATTCGCAAGAGTCCCTCCCATGAGAAGCGTTTGTCTTTGAGACTCTGGAGCTTGATTGTATTGGTCTTGATCTTTGATGAATTGATTGAGATCGGCTCTTGCTTGGATTTCACCCCCCTCACTTTTATCCTCTCCCCCTCTGGGGGAGAGGGAGGGGTGAGGGGGATTTGTAACAGCTTGATTTAATCGGTCAAGATACCAATCATAGGAATAAGGATCTCCGTTGTTGAGGATGCCTTCATGGTTATAGGCATAGACTCCATTACGGGTAATCACATATTCAGGATCAAGGGTAGCTTCATTTAAATCCTCACCCGATGGGCCTTCCTTGGCAAATTCATCCACATGGGTATGAGATATAAATGTAGCTTTCTGAAGAAGCCCCTTTACGGCCGGAAGCACTCCGATTTCATCTTCACTGCCTGAGGTGAATAAAACGATTTCACCATGCAGCACAATAATCCCTGTTTCAAAAGAAAGATGAACGAGTGAGTTCAAATCTTCCGCTGTGAAATTTTTGACAATGACGGCGGTTGCATATTCGGGTCTTAGAAGATCAAGAGCGTCTTTGAAGTCGTAGCGGGCGTAGTCGTAAGCATAAACTTCTCCTTCCCCCTCGAACACCTTCAGGTCATCCCCGAATGTTTCAATCGGGGATCCATAGATTCCCGCTTTCGTGGGAATGACTGGATTTGAGATTGCTTCGGGAGCTTCACTCCCGCGCAATGACGGATCGGGAGTTGCCGCAGAAAGCGGAGAATTGTCTTGAAGAAATCCGACGGAATCCTTTGGCGTTTCTTTGAAACTAGAACTCTCCGGCGTTTCAGAAACAGCCTTTTCAGGAATTTGAATCTGGTTTTGATTTTCTATAGAAACTGATTCGGCCCAACCGGCAGGTAAGACTTGGGGAGAAATAAATGTGAAGACAATGGTGAGTGATATTGCCTTAGTCAACCATCGATTTGATTTTTTCTGTGTCATAATCACGCCCTACGTCTTTCGAAGCGCGGGACGACTTCGGTTGAACGTGAAGTAAGACTACCGCAAGTTTTGAAACTTCACAATCTTGGAAGACAGAAAAATGGCGGAAAATATGTTAGGAATAGACAACTATATTCAAAATAGAAAATACCGCTGAATTCCCAGGAAACCTAAAGCAGAAAAAACAAAGGAAGGAAAACGAGTGGCCAGATAAAAAGAGCCAGGCTTTTAGCTTAAAAACCTAGCTCGTAAATTGTTTGTTACTGTACCAACTTATTGGTCGGTTTTTTAGGGGGGTCGCTCTTAGGCCTTTCAGAAACTTTAGGATGGGTCTTAAATTCAGGAGTTAGATCAGCATTAATTTTGGCATATGCTTGATCTTCATCTGCTGAGGCAACAATGGCATTAATAGGACATTCCGGAAGGCACTGGCCGCAATCAATGCAGGTCTCGGGGTCAATGATCATAAATGGTTCACCCTTATAATTCCCAGCGTGAATGCAGTCCACCGGGCAAACCCCTACACAAGATGCATATTGTTCCCCTAAACATTTTTCTGTAATCACATACGGCATTTCATTCCTCCTTCAGTTCGTGCAGCTCATAAAATGACTGTTAATATCTTACTTTCGTCTGACCCAAGTCTCATAAAATAACGGCCGGACGGTTAATATCTTAAACGATTAGAAAATAGACTAGCACCTTTTTTTATTGATTTCAAGAGGGACATGCGTGTTTGGAAAGAATCACTACTGTTATTGATTGGGTAGTGCGGATTCCCTATCTGATTGCATGCAGTGGGTCAAGGAATATAGATGAATTGAACCGATTTTTTAACTCGTACCAGTTCATCTGCAGTGGAACGATTCGTCAAATACTCTTTCATCAATCGACCTCCTTCCAACCGGAATGATAGACCCAAAACGTTCGAAAAGATTCCCTATGAGCATCCAAAAGATAAAGTTCTTTGATCGTCTTCAAGTCGCCATCTTGGATCACGACAAGCGCATCTTCCAGAACAAAACTCGCCAAAGGATAAAGGTTTGAATCCTTAATCGGCCGGTGAAGCAGTTTCCGTTTAACTGCTTGAAGGGTTTTTCGATTTTTCGAAAAATTCATCTCGAGCACATCGGTGAGGCGATATTCGAGCATCTGGTTCCTTTGTTTTGATTTCATCATTCATGTCCACATCCTTCCTGTTAAGTTTAAAACAACAATACCTGCCGCCCCATTCGAATTCAAGGAGGCGCGCTTGAAAAAGCTCAACAAATCTGTGGAGGATATAAAAACCTAGTCAGATGGGAGAAATGACGAAAGTAAAAAATTGGAAACAACTTTATTAAAACTTTGTGAGAATAAGTTGGTGCCGGGAGCCGGACTTGAACCGGCACGGGCTTTTGAGGTCCCTCAGGATTTTAAGTCCTGTGCGTCTACCGAATTTAACGTTTTAATGCCTCGTAACTCTTTGATTTATAATACGTTATGCATGAACTGCTTTTTGATGTAACTCATTGTACATCTATCCGTTGCGTGTATTCTTTTTTCGTTAGCATAACCATTGTTCATTCATAAGTTACCACTTTAAAACTTTTATCTAAAAATTCCACGTGCCAAATACGTGCCAAAAATTTACCGTTCTGGCACAAACTCCGTTACGTATTGCAGTGTTTTTCCACTTTTCTCTTTAATATCAAGACACGATCGAAACAATCACGAATGATCGCACAATCCAACGATGAGAGTGCGCTTTGTGAAAGAAAATTACGAAGCGCTCCTGTCACTTCAAGGATTAGGCTCGGGAATCAAACTGGAATTTTGTGGCGTACAAACGCCCAATGACAAGCCTTACATCGAGAGTTTCATTGGCTGCTACAAGCGGGAGGAAGTTTACCGGAATCAGTACGAAGATTTTTTCGAAGCCGTTGAAGGATGGGAAAATTACCTGGAATGGTACAACCACCGCCGACCGCACGGTGCGTTAAATAATCTGCCGCCGGTCGTTTTTAAACAATCAAATTCTTCTACTATAACTGCTTGATTTTGGTCCAAAAAAATAGGGGTTGCATCGATTTCTCTTTATCGGGTCGCCCGAGGCGAATGGAAGATTCGAAAATTTTCCCCGAAAGACATCCCTACGGAAGATGTGATTTTATCAAAAAGATCTTGAAATGACATGAAGTTTTAATTGAAAAATGGTTCTGGGGTAGGGGTAAAAAACCTACACTCCTGCTCCTTCATATCCACAAACCCCCATTCGTGGAGAATTAACAACAGGAAGAAGCATTTCTTGGCTACACTCGTGTTTGGCCGCACATTTCCGACAATAGGACGATTCTTTTTCATAGCTACACTCAGCGCAAATTGCTTGAGCTGTTTCTCCACACAAGACACATTTAAAAGCAAACGCCTCATTGCGGGCCAAAACTGATACCTCCTTGCTCAAGATGCCTTCTCGTTCCCAAATGATTTTCAGATCAAGATCGGTTGTGCTACCAAAATCATACTCATAGTGGAACTCAAGCCCTAACGATAATACATTGGCAAGCGAAATATCCATCCCTCGATCATCGAATTCTTGAAAACCAAAGCCTGCTTCACCTGCCGCTTGATAGGTTTTTTCATTAATCGTAAATGCGCTTAAATGACCGCAACATTCGAGCCATAGATCGCGTAAAAATTGATCGATATCTGAAAGCAAGAGGCCATCGTTAGCTTCCAAGCAAAGCCAATAAGAAGGGTTGTAACTTGCCCGCACTTTGAGACCAAAAATCTTGCTGCTTTTTCGGGCTGGTTTCTTGTAATTTAATTTGTCGATTTCCTTTTCGAGAGATAGCTTTCTTAACCCGCAAGACGTAAGATGCCGAACGATTGTCGAACCGGAAAAAAACTCTGAACAGAATTTACACTTTCCTTTGCTTTCCATTCTTTGCGACATTGCTCACCCCTTTCTTTTATATGCCATTCTCTTCCAACGCACTCTTCAAAAGTTCGCTTTGTTTTTCGAAAGCGTCGCGCGGCGTTAAAGGATTCGTCATCAATGCGATTTCTTGGGCAAGGATTCGGGTGATATGAAGAATGAGAGTTTGTTCCCGCTTCTCTCCCCTCTTGTAAAGCGGATGGTCACGATTGATATAAATCACGGAGCCTTCCGTAAAACATTCGGTAGCATCGGGACCAAAGCTATCAATGCAACAAGAAACGCCCATTTCGCCAAATTTCACTTTCTTGATCACAGCATTGGGGGTCAGCGATTGAACTTTCGGCTTTTTCTCTCTTAAAACGTCGGATTTGGTTTCTTCTGACATCAATTCGGTTTCGGCTTTCGCCGCCGTATCCTCGCCAATTTCCTGCTCTCTTGATTTTCGCTCCCTCTTTACTTGAACGAGACCGCTCCCTCCAACACCGCCTTCTTCACCAATGGGAATTGGCCCGAAGGGCGAAAGTTCGGGATGTTTCGTCAAAGAATACTTGATCCGCTCAAGCGCGTCCTTGAGAACACGCGAAGCTTTCCGGCCATGCGATTGTTCGGTAAGATGCATGAGCATTTTCTTTACTTCGCTCATCACTTTGTCCACAGTTTGGCGGAATGCTTGATATTCTTCCGAATCAATAATGAAACCGGAGCGGTCGCTCGTAACGGGAAGAAAATCGGCATGGATTTCACCTCGGAGGCGGGTCATTGCTTTCCCCCAGGTTTCCATTCCAAAAAGCTCCCGTTTGATGGTAACTTTTTTCACTTTCACGTCAATGCCCAGATCAAGCGTAGAGGCCAAAGATGCGGGAAGGATAACAAGCTCGCCGTGGATCATACCGTAAGGCGTTCCTTCCAGAATAGGAACCTGATGACCCTGGAAGCGCTTGGGAAGCAGATCGATGCCGTTTAGAATGACGTCAAAATCTGGATCCATGACGGGAACACTTTCAATCAAGCGTCGTTCCACATGAGAAATATCGAATTTCTTGGTGAGACGAGTTAAGGTAACGGTGGTACCGTTTCCTCTTTCAGGATCAACGGGAAGAATTGTTAGAGGAAGCTCCCATGACCCTTGAGAGGTTTGCCAAGCTTCTTTGTCAAAAGTGACAAGGGCGTGAAAATCATTTTTTTGGGTATCAACTTCAAAAGTTTTGGCAGCAGTTAAAGCCGCAAATTTGCCGATGCCGAATTGACCAATCCGGTCGCGATTGAACTTCTCAGACTTGTTCCGCGCTAACTTCTCTTGTGATCCAATGTTGAAGTATTGCTTGAGACCTTCCAAATCCATCCCGCTGCCGTTGTCGCGAATCACGATTGAGTGATCGTCGACTTCAATTTTGACTTCTGCAGCATCCGCATCGTAGGCGTTGTTGACGAACTCGCGGATCAGCTCGACGCTTTCACCGTAAAGTTTCTCGCCGATCGTCACAATGTGCGATTTATCAACCGTCACTTTAAGGGTGTTCATCTCCATCTCATTGCCTCCGCTGAAGCCATAGAGCAAAAAATGGATCTTGAAAAGCGAAGTGATCATTTTCACGATCAACGATATCTTTCTCGATCAGAGCTTGAAGCGCTTTTTGAATCGACGAAGGATTTCCCAAGCGATAGCGGGATAGAAACTGCCCTGAAAAAGCTTGTGCTCTTGGTTCCGCGCTTAAGGCAGTCAGCAAATGTTTCTGCTTTTGCGTCAGATCATCTAGAATTGTCTCATAAACTTCGCTTTCTCGTCTAAGCATCTTGTCGAGTGAGTTTTCTACATCTTTTTCACGGATTTCTTTCTTCTCAAGGCACTCATCCCAAAGAATATGACAAAGAAGCTGGGTATAGTAAGGATGTCCCGCTCCTTTTTCTGCGATCAATGAAATAACGTCTGGCTTTACCTTCAGTTTCCCTAAGGTCATTCTTTCCAGAACGTGTTTTTTTACTTCTTCAATTGGAAGCCGGCCAAGAGGCATATGTTTCCCGCTTTTATAAAACGGCCGGTGTGGATCGTGAAAAAGTTTTCCAAATAGATGCTTTTTGCTTCCAAGAAAAATGTAGCTGACGTTTCGATGGGATTGAAACACGGCCCGCATTTCCTTCTCAATCTCATCATCCGTATAATTGGTAATTTCCTGAAACTCGTCAAAAACAACGCAAGCTTCCCTCTTTTCTTCTTTGGCGCGTTTGTGGACAGCATTTAAAAGGTCTGGGAGCGAGCCTTTAAAGACATCCCGCGGCTCATAATCAAATTCGAACTCAGCCTCACCTTCCGGCCTGATGACAATCTTGGGAATGAGTTTCGGAAATAACCTCTTCACAAGATCCAGAATTTTTTGCGTTGGCTTGCCAAGCGAACGGGAAACAGCTTTGGCATAGATCTCAACGAACTTTTCTTTCGTAATGGCTGGATATAGATCAACATAAATGGTAAGCACGCCTTCTCTCTGGACTTTTGCGATGACTGTTTTAATTAAAGAGGTTTTTCCGTAACGCCTTGCTGAAAAGATAATGACGTTCTGGCCGTTTTTGACATCACGGACAAGCTCCTGAATCTCTTTGGTTCTATTCCAAAAGGCGTCGCCCGCAACTTCTTCGCCGTAAACAAATGGGTTTTTCATATCGAATTCTATATTTTAATTATGCTACTAGCGTAACGCCATACGGATAATATAGCAAGTATTTTTCCGGCCTATCTAAAGCTGGATTTTCCTGTCGTTGAGAATAAAACTTGGAAAAAGCTGAAAGAAAGCTTGATACACCCGGCTTGCTTATCACATCTACACCGCTTCCTACTCGCCGATTCAAATGTAGGGCAAACTTGCCCGGGGCCGGACTTGAACCGGCAAGGGAATTTAACTTCCCGACGGATTTTCGTACCACTACAGCTTTCGCTGCAACGTGCCTGGCACATTTTTGTGGTCTGGACTTTCTCTTCACCCTATCGTATTAATCACGACTTAGGCGGGAGCCGTCAAGTGCTCTACACTTTCCTCAAATTGAGGCTTAGCTCGGGATTGCCACCATCTGAATATGCTGAGGTTTCCCCGAATTTGACTCCATTCACTCTGAGTGTTTCCAGCTCAGGTGCTCAATTTTCTTAAGTCCGTTGTGTCTGCCAATTCCACCACCCGGGCATTAGGATCTAAGAATTATACAAGAAGCTGTGATTTTTTTAAATTTTATTAGCAATACCCACGTGCCATATACGTGCCAAAAATACGCTCAAAACGGCTCTAAATCATCCAACTGCGTTCAACTCGATTAAACTCCCAACTCATTCAAATACAACAAAATGCGTATGTTTTAGAGGAACTTACGACCACCCTTTGAAATATTTTTAAGTCCTGTGCGTCTGCCAATTTCGCCATCCCGGCAGGAAGGAAAAACAGATCGAGGCGCGGGGCGGAATCGAACCGCCGTATACAGGTTTTGCAGACCCGTGCATTACCACTTTGCTACCGCGCCGCTACATTCTTAACGCTTTATTTTAACATGACTTGCGAACTTTTAAGAAACTGAAGGTTCTAAATCTTTCTTCGATTGTGACAAAATTGTGACAAGTTTCTCCACCGCATCTGACTTATGGCCTGGCGCTAAATGAGAGTATCGCAACGCCATGTTGATATTCGAATGCCCCAAAAGTTCTCTAACCGTATTAAGGGGGACACCGGCCATAACAAGATAGGATGCAAAAGTATGCCTTAAATCATGAAATCTGAAGTTTGTTATTTTAGCTCTTCTCATTGCCTCTTTAAATGCGTTTCTATGGGTATTATTAAAGATGAAATCCGAATTTGGTTGCTTTAGTATACTCAAAAAGACTTCCCGGACAACATCATTCATAGGCACTACCCGATTCTTGCTGGACTTGGTACTATAGGCAAATTTCCCTGAACGCCGCACGTAGATCAGTTTCCGGTTTATGTCTACATCTTTCCAAGTCAGCCCCATGATTTCCCCTCGTCTAAGACCGGTGTGCACAGCTACTTTTACAATATGAAGTAATTCCCCTTTGCATTCCGCATAGAGGTTTTCGAGTTCTTCCTTGGCAAGGAAACGATCGCGCGTATTATTTTCCTTAAACAAACTGACTTTCTTGGCTGGGTTAGTGTCTTTTAATACGTCCCATTCAATCGCTTTATTCAGGATGGCCTTGAGGAGAGCAAGTTTTCGATTTGAGTTATATTGGAAAGTTGTGGCTGGGGCCGGTCTACCGCAGCAGGGATTTGAATCCGTTGGCAGGGAAATAAAAAGAGCGTATCCTTTTTCGGTTGTAATTGAATATTGAAACGGTGGCGTGCTGAACGGCACCCACAA